>Ga0210059_1007529_pt1 | contig 17286 bp, 12 predicted proteins | sample Ectturendosymbi2_FD_188042 | JGI IMG/M metagenome (GOLD analysis project Ga0210059, IMG submission 188042) | Ecteinascidia turbinata endosymbiont from Florida, USA - Sample 2 (SPAdes) (version 2) | ecosystem: Host-associated > Tunicates > Ascidians > Unclassified | place: Key West, Florida...
TGAAAAACAACAGCTCTAGTGTGATCAAACCGATGAAGAACTTCTTGCTTGAAAAGATTTGCAGTCTACAGGCCGTTCTGTGCCTTTCCTGAGTGGTTAAAAGTGACTTTGCCAAACATAGGGGGGCGATCGCACCCCCTAAAACCTACGAAAGTAACCTTTTTCACCATGATTTTTTACAATTCGGAAAGACACCTGACTGCCAACTGAGACTTGACTGCAAATGTTACTGAAATCTCCACCCCCCTAAACTTACAGAGTGGATCCGCCCCTGTACGCAGTTCTGTGTCTTTCCTGAGTGGTTAAAAGTGACTTTGTCAAACATATAAAGCATCAAATCAAAATCTCTGTTAGTCATGTATGTGATTATAAATAGCATTTACAAATTACACAATTGCATTCCATGTGATTTGATTTTATTCCGTTTTTAAAACGCTTCGGTGGCTATCACATTAAAGAATGATATTTGGAAAGATGTGGATTTCAGTACTGTTATAAAATGTTGTAGCCATCGAATGATAAATCAACCGCAGTTTCAATTTAAGGCTATATTTTCGATGTGAATATTAGCAAAACCATTACTTAAACCTAAGCACTCGCTCAAACCTATACCTTCAAAAATCTAAATAATTACTTCAAAGCTAAACAATCAGAAACTACAACAAAGCTGCTAACTTGAAAAAGCAATTGGAAAACCTCCTCTGCCTTGCACACGGCACATCTTTGTCTAGCTATAGCCTTGCGTACAGCGTGGCAAATACTTAAAGGCTACCGCTAAACCATCCAAAACACACGCACAGCATGCCTGGGACATTTTGCCGCTGACTCCCCAACACTGTAACAGCTTACGTTGCTAGTGGTTCAGAGTTTTTGTTCCTACAATTTTTTTAGCGCTGCGAACTTATTTAAAGTAAAAAGTTACTGCAATTAGGTTAAAAATTTTAGCAAATTTCGTTTCCACAAAACAATCTTTCAATTACAATAACATGCAAATTTGCAATGACATTCAGCTCAATTAAATACTGTGTTTCATCTAAGGCTGTTCAACAATTAGCAGTACTTGTAAGTTCAGGAGTTCTGGTCTGGTAGAATTTTCTAATGTAGACAGCTTCATTTGCAATGTTTACCAAGAAATGAGTTTTACTTCAGACAGCTCATCTTCAGTAAGCTTAGCGTCGTATTGCTGCGTATAGCTGGGACCCTCCATCTGAACGATTTCCATGCATTTTGTTCGCAACCAAATTTCTGTAAAATCGTTTATTAGTAAAATTAGAAAGTGCTCTACAAGCACGGCTCCTTAAGCCTGTTTAAAATGATTGCTTGACACAGTAATGTAGCCAGCTCAAAATTTGGGAGGGCCAAATATGTTGACTTCAAGCGAGCGACAGTATTTGGTGTGAGACGCAGCCTCTCCAAGCACAAAATAACAAGATATGCTAGAAATTTAAGGGGCATGGCCTCTTTGCCCCTCTGGTTACGCCTATGCTCGACAGGGTCAACCAACCATGCTGTTGCGAAAACTCCAATGCTAAGGGAAGCACTCACCGAGCATGCATCAGCCGATTTATGCTGCATCCATTGGTGTACGCTCTGGGAGGATCACCAATGGAAAGCGGAGTGGTTGGAGAACACTACCAGACTCCGTACTTTCGTCCCCGACACTGGCACCCACTCTCCTGGAATGACTCTGCCAAGAACAGCCTGGGTCCGGTTTAACCGCCTCCGCACCGGTGTCGGACATTTCCGCTCCTGCTTGTACAAATGGGTTATGGCCGCCTCTGCGGCCTGTGAGTGTGGTGCAGAAGAACAAACTGTCGACCATGTTATCCTCCAATGTCCAATCCATCGATCTCCCCGTGGACCGCATGGCCTGACGGTTCTGGACGATGAGACAATCGAATGGCTGCTCAATACTTGCATACTTGCCCCGAGATCTGGTGCGGCCTAGCAGTGGATTACCAAAACTCGAACTCGAGACCTGATTGGACGAGCGAGTTACATCAGACGTGTCACCAAACAAAGTGTAGTTTATTTTCTAAAAAAATCTACGATAATTGTGTGTTCATACGCAGTAAAGCTGGACAACAAGATACTTCCAAACGCAAATGCGAACAAGCTGTGCAAAGTTTACGTTTGATAAATCTAACCAACACCTAATACCAAGCTAAACGCGCATTGGCACAAACGTCTACACGCAACAGAAGCAAGTTTTTCGTATTTGCTTTATGGTGCATCAATCAGGAAAAGCGAGACGTTTACGATCGGTAATGCAGTCAGAACCAAACAATTAATTTTTAATAACGAGAATCGTGATCTAACTGGGGTTCGATCTCCTTACCTCGGCACTGTGAATTTTGACCAGATATGTACATTTGCTAGAAATGCTTCTGGATCCAAACCTACACATAACGATGTTGGCGACAAGAGAGAAGGATCAGCGTTTGTGTCATGGTACAGTGATTGCGATGAAAAGTAAAAATACAACTTGTGTACGACGATATACCAACATTGGAGGGTACGAACGGGTCGTGGGGAATAAAACTTGTGTATCGCATGGACATGCTCTTCCTTTTGAACATGGCGCAATGTTAAAAATATAATCAAACCTAAAAATATACGTTTTTTCGTCATGTGAAAATGAAAGTAACTCAGCCGATCAATCTACAACAAACAGACGAAGCACAGTGAAGGTTCATGACCCCAACGAGTAAATGCTCAGCGTTCTTCGAGTACGGCGGGTAGTTGTACATATAAAATATTTTCAGTCAACAGCCTTACTAACTTAAACTCAAACGTTGATTTCTCGAAAAGCATTCAGAGCTCAGACCACGCGAAGTTATTTACGAAGACGACGGCGGCACTTGTTCATTCAACACGAGCACGTTTTGCCACTTACCCCCCACATCTGACTCATCTTATCATCACACCCGAGCTGTCTTACCCCCACACCCGACCCAGCTGCTGTTTGTAGTAAATATGCAAGAAGTTCTTTCTGCAATATTTGAAATTTTTTGAAGAAACAAGCAACTCTCTGTTCGATTATGAAACATCTGAGTGGAGTGATTAGGAAATAAGGCGTTTCGAATACTTTCTCGACCTCGATATGGTTTAATTGCAAACTGATTTTTGAAAACCACACAGATCTTCAGTGAAATGTGCAGTTGGTAGACACCAGACAATGAGGTTGGATAGGGGGACTTGGTTTCTAACATAAGTGTAATTCCAACAGCAGATCATTGTCATCGGGGCCGAAACCCATCTGAAATTTTGCGGGAATCCACAGCATTACATGAATTGCATTGAGAACAGGCCCGTAACCAGGGACACGCTGGGGGGGAGCGAAGCCCCTCTAGAAAATTCTTCGCACCCCCGGGAAAAATGTGTTGGATATAGTTTGAAAATATTGGACATAGTTCAAAAAATTTGGGCCCCTCTCAGAAAACTCTTCGCCCCTCCTACTGTTCCAAGCTAGCTACTGAATGAGAATGGGTTAACTTCCAGTTGTGAACGGCAAGTCAACCTTTAACAGCAAAATCGCTGTGGGGTGGCGATTGCTCAGTGGCAACGTGTCCGCCTATCAATCACAAGGTTGTTTGTTCGAACCTCGCCTCAGCGTTCCTTGGGCAAGAGCGTTCTCATCAACCGCCCCGGCAAGCAGCAAACTTCAGGCTTTGCCATCACCAAAATTTAAAAATCAAAAAAACTTGTTACTGTGTCTCGACAAACACTTTTGTGACTCGACAAACAAGCGAACGGCATGTCCAGGGCAACAACGGAATTGCTGGGATTTTCACAGTGGTTCGCGTAAAGGTTTCGCCAGGAAGTGTTAGACGCAAATCCATTTTTCTACACTGAATCAGATCGCACGTGCGAGCGGGAATTATTAATAGCAAGACCAGCAGCAGATTTCTTAAAAATACTACATTTTAGGTAGTACTGCATAAAAATGCCATTCAGCAATGGATTTGCAGCTTTTGACAGCACGGAATTCTGGACTTGCACAGCTACACAATGAAGCATTTGCTTTATCTTCACGTCATCAATTAATTTTCAGAGTCAAACTTGATATTTCCCTGGGCCCTTCGCAGTTTTAAAAGAAATTAAAATCCTTTACGAAACACGTACAAATGGCATATGCTGAAGCAGAGGCGGGTAACTTTTCCCAGTCGAAGGCCGCATTTCAGAGGTACCAGTTTGGCAGCCGCAACCTGAAAGTTACGCATAAACAAAATCTTACAAAGCCTGTGTATGGTATTTAATGCACTGGTGTATTCAGGTTCGGGCACTTTGGTGGGGTGGTCGATTCTGCGCTAGAACAGAAAATTAGAAATGGTAAAAAGTAGTTACCAAAACAAATATATTTGTAAGCGAGCGAATGGTTGGAAGGTCGCACAAACTCTACGAGAAGGCCGCACTTTCGTCACCCCGATGGAAAACATCTTTTAAATATTGACGGCGACTAGAGATTTTGACAGGTGTTATCGTAGGTGTTCTTGGTGAGACCATGTTTAAATGTCAGAAAAGTTCATGAGCTTGGAAACCACTGAAGCTGACAACGCTGAAACATGCAAAGCGCGAAATTAAAACGCCAAGAAAACGAAAACAAACGAAACAGTGGCCTAATAATGTCTGGCTTAGGACCCATGAAAACTTTGCTACGGTGATGTGTATATATACCCAGAGAAAATGGGCTCAGTGTGTGACTTCACTTATATTCAAGAGGAAAAAACGCAGTAGAAAACGATTCGTTTCACCGTTTACAAAAAACACAATTCGTTTACAAAAAAAACATTCGTTTACAAAAAACACAATGCAACATTTGTAACGTTACAAACAGCACAATGCAACCTTTGTTACGTTACAAACAGCACAATGCAACCTTTGTGACATTACAATCAACACAATGTAAGCTTTGTGATGTTGCAATCAACACAATGCAACCTTTGTGAAACGTCTGCTAGACACTATGTTCGATGCCCAAATCCCAGTAGGATTTTGTCGCAGAAGTTTCTATAACACTTAAAAAATAGTAATAAAACATCTTGACTGGTTTGGATTTACTCTTCGAAGCCAGGAGGGAGGAGCTTCGTTCCGCTGATTCCTTTGTGCGAGACACGCGAAGGCCTGACCATGATTCCGTGCCTGGGGGGGCAGGAAAAATAGCGGCGGCCCTGCACGGAGCCGTCATTGCGGCCGATCGCTCCCCCCAGGTCAAGCCCGACCCAGACACCACCGGCAAAGTCAGTTCTGCCAACGAACCTGCAAAAGGGGCATGAAGGCCTTCAATGAAATGGAGGAGAAACTCTGAGACGAGTCGCAAGCATCGGCAATGACGTGTTTTACCTTTAACACAAAAGCTTCTTTAACAAGCCTTTTAATTTTAATCACCAGTGAAGTTCGCCTTGAGCCACTGATACGAAAGTGGTTAATAAAGCAATGTTAAACACTTCCTGCTGAACTGCATTCGTGCTGCGTGCTTTATTGAAAAAAATGGCTTTTCGTGGTTTCCTAAATGCGAAAAATATGAACATTAAGTTTATTGATAAATAAAAAGCACTTTTCATTACAAAATTCGTCTTCTGTTGACCGCGAATCAAAAAATTAACTTCAAATTTTTAAGATTGTGAAGTGATGAGGATATAGAAATCGCAGATTAGCGCGCAGGGCCGTTTCTGCGCAGCCAGCAAAACACAGCTGCGAATGCGAACGACAACACATCATGTTGCAATGGTAACACACCATGCTGAAAACAAACACATCATGCTGCAATGATAACACACCATGTTACAATAATAACACAGCATGTTGAAAACAAACACATCATGCTGCAAACAGCAACACGCAACGCTGCAAACTGCAACACGCCACACTACACACTTGACAATGGCCGAAGATGTTATTCCTTTCACGTTGACCTTCATCTCCGCTTTTAGTAATGTTTTCCTGTACATAAAAGGTAGTAACGATTATTCTAAACAGTGCAGCAAGTATTTCAGCAGTGTGCATATGCCTGCACGCGCGAGATATCGCACGCAACCACTCACAAAAATTAAAGGTAACGCCTTTCGATAAAAATACGGATATCCTCAACTCAAGCTTGATCGCAATGTCTTCCAAGATGCGGATATCCTCAATAACAAACAAAAAGCAGACGAAATATTTCCCAAAAGCGAACTGAAATACTTCCTAGAGCGAAACTCCGTAAAAGAAATCTTTAATAGCTGCCAGGACACTTCGATCCGATAACCGCCAAGTTTTTCGGTGACCGGGTTGCAAGATTCGCTTGCTTTAACTTTAGTTTAAAAAAAAGAGAAGGGAGAAAAAATAAACGGCGTCACAAAGGATTGCAGGCGCCATAGTCTCAACGATGACCAACAAACGCAAAATCGTAGAATTAACGGCTTAGCAGGAACGAAACAGGGAAACGCGAGCACTACAGAAGAGTAGGAGACTGCAGACAACAAAACATTTACGGACTTTACTTATTTGGAATCAGACGTAATTTTTTCTAGAACATTTAAGAGCACAGAGACTTTTTGGCTCATCACGACAGTAACAAAGTACCGCATCCATATACTCGTATCCCCACTGACGAGTCAAAGCGTTCGTAACAACATCTGAGCAACTGTTGAAAGTGCCAGAGCGATGCCTACCCTGTTGTGGATGACGATCTTGGTCGGTCGCTCTTTGCTGCCACCACTTTGCCGGATCGGCCGCGTGACGTCACGCGGTCACCTGAAGCGGAACGACGTGACAGTGCTTCTGCAAAAGACGTTTCAAGCGCTGTTCCCGTGACGGTTTTAGCTTTTTCAGCAACTCGATGAACGTTTTTGACAGGTCAGCGTTTCACTCTTTGCTTTGCGTTTCGCACATTTTGCAAATGCGATGTCTGTCCAACACATGGCATTCGAAATCCCGCTTATCGAAATCGGAAACCTTGTTTTTTGCGAGCAAAACGTGAAAAAAGTGAATTGATTTTCAGCAACAACCTTTGAACCCCGTCAGCTCAATCGGACACCACCTGCGGACAAGGTGCGACGCCGAAAAGTTGGAAAATACTATTATTTTGGATCGCCCATTAAATTTAACGTAATGCAAATCGGATGAAAGACCCAGTTTCGCTTTCAAAGTCGACGCCAATCAGCTTCGGTTTTTTAGGCGAAGGTCGAAATACATTGTTTGTCGAAGTCTTGTCAATCAATTGGATTGATTGCAAGACTTCGCTGTTGCTATGTTTACCACCAACAGGCACTTGTAACCAACCCTCGCTGCTTGCTCGCAAAGTATCGTGATGCTGAAGCTTCGAAGGTGGGGCGAAGATTCCTTTGTTCGCACCGCAGCGGAAGTAGCGGACGCCGGCGACACATCCGTCGTTTCCGCCCTTTCCCTCCTCCCCATCCAACTCGATCCCGCACCAAGTGCCTGGCAACCAAACATAAGTGAAGATGCAGTCTGCAGCGTATATTGATTGCGGGTTGCAGGTTTGGCAGGAAGCTTCAGTTAGCGGAGTGGCAAAGCACAGATTAAGGCGACAAGTTTGATGGTTCGGACCCGCCATGATTTTATTGCATGGAAGCTTCTCGAACAGACACCACAGCGTCCGGCCACTTCACAAGTACGAAGTAAGGTGCGTGTGTCGCGTCCACTTACGTAATATGCAATCGGTATTACCAACAAAACAAAGCGATTCCGGCATTTTTGCTTTCGCGCTGTTTACCTGAAGCAAACTGCGCATTGCCGACGAAGCGAACCGTGCCCAGCTTCGTTCCAGCCACAAGCACACGGTCTCCAGCAGCGAAGTCGCACACTGTATCGGATTTTCTTCTTTCTGTAAAAAGACTCAAGGGGGTATTGATCGAAGTTACGGTTGAACGGTCGCATGAAGCGTTTGTTTTGTTCTCTTTAAGTTCTTGTTGATACGAAACAGCCTGCCGCACAAGAGTAAGGTTCTGATATATTCAGACTGGCGTTGGCTTCAGAAAGTACCCATTGCTATTGTCCCTAAAACTTGGAATTTTCTCCAATAAATAGAAAGAGGTCAGTGCGCACAAATAGCAAGCTTGTGGCCTGATATCTAACAGCAACAAGGTACTGCATAGGCAAATAAATCAAATGAAAACAAACAATTACTGGCGTAATGGCCCAAAGTGTGGTACATGTGCCCCTAGCGGTGCAAATGCCTATCTGAGGAGATACATTTATTGGACACCCGCAACAAATTAACCTTTAGAGGAGGTTCCTCTATCACTATCTTTTGTAAAATGTGCCTTTCGTGTTTTGATTTTTGTGGAAATTTTGAACCACACTAAAATTTCAGTTATCTTGACTAACACGGCCTCACTTTTGTCATTGGCGCGTTGCCCCGTTTCCATTTTTAGCGCTGCAGCACTGACTAGTAGCGGCACTAGTAGTTGTAGCGGCAGAGGCCCCCGTCCGATTTGATAGCCAGTACGAATCCACACTATGCCAGCTGCGAAATAGCCGAGAGTTCAAACAATCAATAATTGATTTTTTTATGAATTAAAAATTGAAAAAGATCTAATTTGGACGAAGTTCTTAACGAAAAATTGCCAACTGACATAGTCTTACTTCGCATCGACTTAAACCGCTACTTTCTTCAAACTCATTCACAAGTTGCGCTTTTACCGCAATAACAACCAGTTTTGTTGCATCGTTCATATTACTCAAGGTTGCCTTTTTTCGAAACCTTTGCATTGAAAAGTCTACGTATTAAATGAAATCAAATGAAACGACCACCTGCATCTGCAGCCTCGTTTCGCATCCAGTGAACCTATCATTTTCCTGCGCCGAAACAACGAACACACAAAGCAGCACACTCACCACGAAAGAGCACATACATCAACACATTCCCAGTGTGCAGGCATAAACTAGAGACTAATCTTCTACCTCGATCCAGCGATTTGCCAGAGATTTCTTTTCCGCCACCTCTGTTGCCGCCATCGACGCTTCCAACAGCTGCCTCGGCAGAAAACCGCTGATCTTTTCTACACCTGAGATAGATGCGAAGATATCAGACACACCAACACAGCTGCGACACGCCAACACAGCTGCCTCGACACACCAACACAGCTGCCTCGTATCTCTCTTGAGCTGGAAGTAAGCTTTTGTTTGCCACGTTTTTTGTTCAGAAGGGCGCACTTGCCTTGATTGAAGGTTGGAACATTCGGCGGACGTAACAATAAAGTGACGCTACGTCAGAGTCAAGAGGCGTCACGTAAATTAGGCGTAAAGCGGTGGCCGCTGATAAAGACTCTCAAACAAGGGCGCTTTTGATGTTCAAAGCCCACCACAAAGCGGATTAAGACTGATTTCATGCTAAAATACGAATAGAATGAAGCAGGTATAACTTTGCAACGGAACAAAAACGAAAAAAGGTTTGTCGAGTCAAACAAAACCAGATGCTCGGTCAATGTCGGAGTTGGTGTGATGTGAAGGTAGAATTGCTGCGCATTGTCTTTCAATAAGGCATCGACACAGAAACTGCAGAATTTAACGGCACGACAACCGAATGATCTCAGATGCATACGTCGGTTAAAATAAACAGGAAGTGCTGTACATTTCACCAATAAAACATTCACGCTGAGCAAGACATTGTCATACAACAGAAGAAGTCGCATGGCATCATGCGGTTACTGGATTGTTGATACAGTGGTAATGTTACTGAATGTTGTAGTTAACAAAAAGTATTACCAGTGTTTTTAAGGTGCTTTGAGGGACCGAAACGATCTCTCAACTTTTTCAAAAAAAAAAACACAGCTTAAACTCTTAAATCGTCTTAGCGGTAACCAAGGCCAATCTTAAAAAAAAACTAAAACCCTGACATTACTATGGTTACTTGTTAATAATAATAAGTCGCACGGCATCATAATCTTACTAGGTTGTTATTAGTAACCTGAACACATGCAGATCTTCAGAAACAACCCCTTATGTAAATGCAACACGGAAATACAAAACACTTACAGCAACTCCTGCATGAGCTTTGCTTTCTCTCTTTCACGTTTTGACGGTGGCTTCTGTGGAATGCACTGATCTGGAGTTCGACCTAAGTCGTCTTTAGCATTTGAGTTTGCACCTTTCTGTCAAAAAAGAAAGATTGTTTGGAAAATAGCAAAGCTTTTACCCAAAACGTACAGAGCAAAAAAACAGATCATCGGTGGTGAAGCACTTACTTAATGTGGCCACTCCACAAGTAATTTAGGATATAAAACAATAGTCTGCTCACTAGATAATCACATCAAAAATATTTTCACTTAGGTTCCTTTTCCATTAAGCTTCAAATAAGCTCGTACTTTTATCTTTCCACACAAACATTGAGGATGCAACCAGCGGCCAAGCAGCTGTATTTGTCAAAATCTACGACGTACGCAGTGAAGATAGACCGAATATATCGGCCGATATTTGGGTTTTACCGATATATCGGTATCGGGCTCAGTAGGGGTTGACAAAACGCTGTTATATTCCTCATGTATGCAGACACCTTCCGCATGGAAGCACAATGAACCAAGTCAAGACAGTTATCTTGCAGCAGTGCTAGCAGGTGCGTTTTCATAAGCAAGCAGACAAGATGAACCTTGAAGCACGCATTGGCCGTCGCAGCCGAAACGAAAGCATTATCAGTAATCAGATTAATTAAAAATCATAGAAAAATATTGAAATTTTCTGCAATTTGAAAAACTTCAGCTCATAAATCCAGATTTTTGAAGTTTCTGAAAAAAGGTAAGGCCTAGAATACATTATATTTTTGACAACAAAGCAGAAAACAAGATTTAACTTTGGAAATAACGGTTATCAGCTATCGGTCTACGAATGGCCGATATATCGGTATCGGCCCCAAAAAAGCCATATCGGTCGATCCCTATAGTATGCAGTAAACTGCTGTTATTACGAATTTACTGCGTGAAACATGCTGGATTGAAAAACGTCAAATAACTGTGTTTAAAATACCGTAGGTGCAGTTGTAAATACTGTATTCATCAAAGCCCTACTGCGAAAAATTTAAAGTAGAGGAAACAAGCTTTTCTCTGAGTGCATTACCAGTAGCAAAAAAGCAAAACGATCGTTCGTAAAAGTAAAACGGGAAAAGAGAAATAACTCTACTAGCGAAACAACACCTGACCCAGTAAAACGTCGCTTAAAGGAGCAGCTTACTTGAAGCAATACTTCAGCTGCCTCGCAGCTTAAGCACGCAGCCGCGATATGCAAGCTTGTGCCATATTCAAAGCTGCCACAGACGCTTTCTATTGCCACAACAGGCCACAAGTCACAAGACTTCAGCAACAGCGCTACCACCGGCGCAGCGTTAAAGTACGAAGCAATGTGCAAAGCGTTCATGTCCGTGTAAAGCGATCGCAAACCAGGGTCGGCACCTTTGCACAAGAGGCGTTTGACGACACCTATTCCCTGTTTATCTGTGACAAGAAAAAGAACAGAGGAAAGCGGTTAGCTTATATACAAAAGTATCACGATTTATGCAGTATCACAGAACCGTTATATTCTGAGAATACAGCAAGAACAAACAACGACACAACATTTTGGGAAGCTGACTGGATCTAATGAAAGGGCAGTTTTGAATGAACAGGAAATTCTCATCGAAATGCAAAACGTGCGGTCAAACAATGCCACATGTTACCTTGTGTTTAAGTTAATGTAATCATAAAGGCATTACCCAAATTTTATTCTTTTGATCAAGAGGCAAAAGTGGTTAAACACAACAGACTGAATCATTTAATGTACTTACTACTGCATTGCTTTGCAGTCCTCAAAGCAGCAATTTCACTACTAATACAATCTTACAAGTACATTACCTGTTAGCGATACAGCACGAATTGCATAATGAAGCATATTCATCCCAGTAGTACCATCAACATCATTAACATTTACACTGCGTTGCAGCATCTGCAAATATCAATTTGTTACAGAAATGTGCTTTAAATTAGGTCAAATGTGACTCTCCCACAACAGACAGTTGGATACTGTTTTTTTTTTCATTAAGACATTTTGGTCATTTTTGGTTAAGACATTTTGGTCATTGAGACATTTCAGTCATTTGTATCACAGTTGTATTAAAACTCGCCGTAACAGTGTTCATTAACCTATATTCTCAGACATTCTGACCTAAATGACTTTATTTTTTTCAGTCATTTCAAAAACGTTTTGGTCTATGACTGAAAAATGACCGAAAAAAAACAGGTTCGATACATAACAAAACTGCAGTTAGTACTGTTCGCGAAGTTCATGCTTTATTGCGAAAAACAAATCTTCATTTCTATAGTTGAAATGGAAGAAGCAAATCAAGTTTACAATTTAAAAGAAACATTGCTCACATACAACTGCATGAAGACTCAACGCTACTATGGTCCATCTCATCATTTGGTGATGAAATCATTGCACAGGTAACCAGGTGCAAACACAAGTACAAGATACATACAAAAAATGCACACAAGTGCATACAAACACTGCACAAGACCACAGACACAACACCTACGCAGAGCTTAGGGTGATGCACACGTTGTCAATGTTTCAGCTGCATATGCTTCAGCCTTCATGAAAGTGTTCTGATGGCAAGGCTCAGTAGAGCATTATAAACAACCATCCAAAATTATTAGGTACGCAAAAACAAAAAAAGTTAGCATGGGCCAGAAATAGCAAACTTGAACAAAAGACAAACTCTTCATGATCTGAGTAGTTACGCTTTCCCTGGAATTCAAACACCACTATCAATTTGTCATGGGCTAAGGCACATCAATAATGGATGAAACCATAGTATATCCAGCTTTTACACAGCAACAAACTTAAAAGAGCAAATCTATGCCACAAATATTCTTTGAAGGTTTATTTAAACACATCAAAGCTAAGACAAGCAGTCCTAGAATTTTTCCATAATATAATCTGAAATTTAAATCAGACACTAAAGCAATGAACCAGTTGACTGTACTTTTGATAAAGGTTATTTCAAATCACTTTTGTTACTTATCACTGTGCATCTTGACGAAATATTTAAGTGCACATCTCACCTCATCAACAACCAGACCTATGTTGTTGCACACTGGACTGACAAACTGTCTCATTACAGCAAACAGTTGAGAAACAGTGGTGGTTTTATCAGCAATTAACCGCTTTCCTTCACCGATGCCTGGATCCAAGAATATTAAATCTGTATTTTTTTCATCCTGTTAACATGCATAAAAGCATTGAAAAGAGTTACATGAAAAAATCCCAAAGTTTGTTGGACAAAACACATTCACAATACCAGAACACTAATAGTTCAAGAATGTCACAGTTACATATCATGTACAGTAACATCAGTGCTTCTTTATATGAATTTTCGCTGGCAAAACTGGCACTTAACAAGTTAGAATGTACAGATTGCAACCATTTGAAAATTCTGTATGCACAAATATGAAGCTTCATTGGAAATGCAATGTAAACATTGCATAATCCAATCACCCAACTTAAGTTGAGCACAAATCCAAACACTTGCTAACAAGTTTTTGGACTGTCCAGTCAGCTAGGCTACAGTTCAACCAGTGAAACACTATAAAAACACTGGATAGCTGGGATATTTTTGCAAGGATTTTTCAGTCACTGAACGAATTTTTTTAAATGACTGAAAAAATTACTTTGGTCATAATGCCTTTTTCAGATATGCAAAAATGTCCTAAAAAGAAAAAATGACAAAGTTTTCAAGCTATTTTGAAAAAATGACCAAAATATCTTGGCAAAAAAAACAACTCAGGATGGCAAAAAAATAACTCTAATGTAACAAGAACAGTAAAAGCAAATCCTATCAGACTGGTATATTATATACTTATGACAGGTTTTTTTAAGGGGTTTTATGGACCCGATTCGGGTCCCTAGAATCAGAGAAAGTGATCATCGGATCCCGAGAATCAGATAAATTCCCTTCAAGTCCATACTAGGTGCCTAATATTTTCCTTAAAAAAACCTGCTTGTGACAAACTACCTAATTTTATTTTTTAACAAAAGTTGTTTATAACCACAGAAGCTCATAAGCAGGAAAAAAGCAGTATAAAATTTCTAATTAACAGATAAGTTCACCAACAAAAGGTTTCCTAAAATCTTTGACAGCATTTATCTTTATTCTACATTAAAATTAAAACAAATTGTAGCGAGCCATTACATCCAGATGCAGGCTATTGAATCATATGAAAATAGCATCATAACCCCATGTATTGCCAGCAGGCTTAAGATGTCAAAAAACACATTTATGCTGGAGGCACCTTTGAAACCTTGCAAAAAAACTAAAAACGTATGCTTGCTATGACAACGCAATGTGTGGCCAACAAAAGAAACTGAATGGATGTTAATACCAGTATCAGATTTTACAACATGATGAAAATCAACAAAATCATCTTGTTCAAAATATATACTTCAATTACCACTAAAGCCATTTAAAGCTATGCAAATATTGACTAGGCCTTGGAGTACAGATATCTTAACAGGTTAACCTCAAGTCCATATGGAAGAGGAAGATGAGCAAATGGGTGAGAGCATATATCTTCTTCAATTTCCTCAGCCAGCTCTGATAGGAAGCACTGACTTAAACTCCGAAGTTCTTTTTTGTGTATTTCTAAGCATTCACTTGATTGCAAAAGCTTGTGCGATGGTTCAATTTCAACCATTGCCCAAATTGTGAAAAGTTAAAAACTACCACAATTTATACATCATGTGTCACTCCTTAAGTATCAACTTAACTACTACAACTATGAACAGACAACATACGCATAGATGCTATCAGTCACATGATAGACATGCATCGATCAAGTTGATTCATACAGGACATTAGCCAACTTGTTTTAGACTTGTCTACAGTCCACAGCCTGAACTGAGAAGATATCGCATTGTCTTAGATACAGGGTATTGCAGAGACAGTACAGCATTAGTCTGCAACAATTTCAAGCTATGCAGTGTTTCACTTTATTTCTCACATTTCAAGTGTGTGTGCAGTGCTGTTTCTTTTTTTGTTTATAGAACAGTTTAATGCTTTAATTTGGGAAATCAATTCAGAAAAATGCAACAAAAACTGCAATAAGAGACAATAAATGAAGGTCAGGACAAAGAAAAACAAAAGCAGTGGCAGTAAAGTAATACAGTACTGCAAAAGTAATGTTCATGTTAGCCACAGAAAAATATAGCTGTAAGTAATGCATTTAAATCCACGAAACACACATGCAAAAAGATGTATATTCCACAAATGATATATCAAACCAGAGCAATGAGAAATAGCACATATGAAAAGCACTACTTTTTTGATTTATTGGTATACTACAACTGGCTTGCTGCTAGCGTATCTTGATTAAACTGTCACTGATTGTCTCAGGGCACCTAATATAACCCAACGCTTTCAATTTCCAGGAAGTGTCCTAAGCAGCAGGTTGTTCCTATTCACATTCACTACATTTGATCAATTTATTCGTACAAGGGAGTATAAAAATCTGATTCTCTAGTACAGGTATGGGAAACCTTTGACCTGCATGAACATTTTATATGGCCTGCATCAGAATTTTTGTTAGCCAACTTAGAACCCAACATCATGCCAAAATAAAACTCCATGAAAAAAACAGACATGCGGACATTAAGTCAAGAGAAGTCTCTCTAATTCCTTTACATTGTTTTCTCTCCTTAATTTTCCTGGATGATAAAGGCATTTTTAAGATGAAGTTATTTAATTTTTGCAGCCCACTAGTGATATACCACAATTCATATGGCCTGTAATTTAGTAAATAGGTTTCCCACACCTGCTACAGCATTTCATTGTAATCATTCCTTTGCACTTATTAAACTAGACCAAAAGTTTTGCCACTAGCATGAAACTTTACCATAGTGAGTTCATTACTCAATTGAAAGCACAGTTTCATAGGCAGTTAACTGCATAATTTAGCTGCAAAGTGTAATTAAATAGATACACTGTACAACTCCCACTTTCATGTCATTGCAATAGAGAACTCAATGGGGTTTCTTTTACAGATTTTCATTGCTTGAAACTTGAACATCTGGATGCAGACTACTCAAAATTGCAAAGTTTTTCTTTGATTTGCACTGACATGATGTCACTGTCAGCAATATTGCTGCCTGACTATCATGCTGCAGCTGCTTTTTCTTTACGAACTCTTCCGGAACTTCCTTCCTGTTTTTGTCGCATTGTTCAAACAGACGGGATTTCTATTTAGCGAGTCATAGTGCCAGGTGAAGTACCAGGAAAAAATTATCATGTGACACTGCAACCTTCAAAGACAATGAGCCTATTAGCTTCAGAACAATATGAACAGGTACACTCATGTCGAAAGTCCGCATGTTATCTTTTCCTACGTAAGCAAACCTGTTGAATAATTGTTTGTTTACAACGTCAACTGCCAGCCAGAACTTCTAGCCAAACTTATCTGGTTTATTGGCCATGTACTGGATGAATTTGCAATGTGCCTCACATGGCAACAACTGGTCATCCAGTGTGATGTTGTTTTTTGGCAGTTTGATATGAAAATATTCCAAACTTGCAAAACAAGGGTAAATTTATCATGCAAAAGATTCTTTCGCCTTCAGTTGCATCCTCTCATCATGCACAGGCAATCACCACCAAGCCTATGAATTTTTCCAGTTCAGAAAGAAACACATCCCAAACTCAGTATCCAGTCCATATGCGATCCTTTTAAACAGCGCATTTTCTTATTATCCAACATATAGATTCATAAAAAAGCGTTCTGAAAGACGTTAAGTCGACTACCAGAAACAACACCGCTGATTGAATGCAATGTAGGTCCAGGATGAAATCGCTCAAAACTGTGTTTATGCAATCGGCCGTAAGTGGCAGATGATACGGTATCGATCCATTTTCTTGCTTGAAACAGACCTGTTGCTCCTTGTGCCACAGGATGTTAAGGTTAGCTTTGGGAATCAAATTCATCATCACTACACAGATTCTGACAATGAAAACTTTCTTACTACTCACTAGCTACTCCAGCTTTTACGAATACTACTTCAGCTTCACTGTGAGACTCATCTTTGTTGGAACAACAGATGGAAGGTGTTGCAGAATTTGTAATGCACGCCTTGCTGTAAACCTTTGCCTCGACATTTTGTAACAGTTTTGCGTTTACGTTACCAAATAATACCTGTAAACATAAAAAAAAAAACGGAATAGCATTAGACGCAAATTATTTGGGGCGACTGGTCACCCGCAGTGGAAAACCTCAAATCCGTTAGTACAAAAAAAACAAGGTAAAACTAGCCCGGCTTTAAATTTTCGTG
>Ga0210059_1007530_pt1 | contig 17285 bp, 10 predicted proteins | sample Ectturendosymbi2_FD_188042 | JGI IMG/M metagenome (GOLD analysis project Ga0210059, IMG submission 188042) | Ecteinascidia turbinata endosymbiont from Florida, USA - Sample 2 (SPAdes) (version 2) | ecosystem: Host-associated > Tunicates > Ascidians > Unclassified | place: Key West, Florida...
GCCCCACACGCGTCTCCCATTTCCCTATCACAGTTGTCGGAACCGTAACAATCTAGCGTAAGCGTTCATTTCTCTTGGTGCTAATCCTTTTGCTCACAGTGTGCCCACAGCGCAATTTGCACACGGCTCGAAGGCAGAGCTTGAATAATTCTTCACAGAAACTTAATTATTTGGCGACAGCTGCTGTTGGATGTCGCCCATAAGGAGTAAACTATTTTGAGCGCATAGATGGTGTCGCTTCTCAAAACTGTTACCAGAGCAGAGAATGTTCTAAATCTATAACTGAAGTTGCTCGCGTACGTCTGAACGTACACTATATGGAAGCCGAGGATGATTTTGTTCGATTCAGCTTAACTGGAAGTACCACTTTGCTGGTCTGATGTTCTTGATGTTACGAACTCACCGTCTGATCATAGGTGTAATTTACTGAGCCTTTTTGTCGTAGTCGGATGTCTAAATGTTTTCGTCCGCTCGCATTTACCGCAGAATGCATTTTTTAAACAAACGTTTGACAGGTGAACATTTAGTTACATCACGCTTGTGCTTTATTAAAATTTTACCGTTAGTACTTCTCGCGTTGCACGCCTGGTTTTTACATTGTCTGGTGTATTATGACTGAAGTTCTTCTACGCACAGAAAATATTTTACAGTAGAAACCGGTGCGATTCGACATTGCAGTTTTTTCTTTTAAGGACGCTGCCGTGCTTATTTAAAGCTTTTGCCTTTCTCATTTTCAAGCAAAAATGAGCATGTGAGAAGCTGTTTTGTAAAATGGGCGATTTGCCGATTCCCGTCTATTTAAGCCAAAATGCGTGAGTTTTACGATGTGGGAACGCACTCCACCTTGCGAGAGTTGCCTCTTAGTCTGTTATTCGTAAAGAAGCTAGAAAGGGCAGTTCCATACCATTGACTTGTAACGCTATGCGTGTTGGTTCTGCAGTGTATTTGTTCGTGAACTGTGATTCGTGTATAATTGCACTTTGATAGCGCAAAATAACTTAAAAATGCGTTGGATGCAGATTGAAATAGCTTGCGCTTTTATCCACCACCCGCAAATGTCATACGTTACCTGTCTTGAGGTTGTGCCAGGATTTGTTCGAAGACACCAAATTGACGCCGATTGTAAAATGCAGTCGATTCGTACGTTTTGATACATTCTTATACATCCTATATGTAGGCAGTTACAAAAGTACAAAAAACGCACTGGCCCGTCAGTGTTTTTTTTCTTCGTTTTGCGATGTTTTCTTGTGCTTCGTAGTAGGGAGGGCTGTTCTCATGATGTCATTAAGCAACAAGTCGCTATGCACAATGCTGACGTCACTCCGCTTCAACTGAAACCGTGCGTTTGTGTTGTATTTTTTGCTACGTTGTGCTTGTAGCGCACCAAGTAATGCCCGTAGCCAGGTTTTAAGGTTGGGGGGAGATAAACTTTCAGGATGGCAAGATTTCTTGTTTTTATTACATGCTGAAAACAAATTTTTTCTGGACATAAAGTCTGGGGTGCACTGTCCCCGAATGCCCTCCGGTTGCTACAGGCGTGTTTGTGGCGCACTAGGCAATGCACGCTCGAGATATTCCGAAGTGAATTAGAGCTTCACGTCTTTAGACAACATCGTCGCCGAAACGTCCAGCTGCTGCTCTCATGTAATCTTCGCGCAGTTTTTTAAGGAATCAGTCGCCAACGCGCGAATTAGCGCGCGGTGCCGACTTCGGCTTCGAAGCATTGGCAACGATACTTCCCTGCGTTTGTGTTTCGACTTGATTTTGCTACTGGCGACTTTTTCTCCTCATCATCTCTTGCCTTGCTGGTGCTTGCGATCTTCAGACCGGAGAACAATCCCCTGTTTGTCTCCGTCGTAGCGTAATGATTCGCTTCGGTGCATTTGATTCCGCAGAAAGCAGTAGCAATGAACGTAAGCCGCACGTTTATCGCCCGGAATACACCGCAACCATATGTGGTGCCAAGTCTGCTTGGTCAGTGAGGCGTGATCAGTGCTTGGAGTGTCCCAGACATCTTAACTATTGTGGTCGGAAATTTGTTGCGTCATGAACGTCTCGCAAGTTAGTAGAAATTGACTTTAAGAAGCAGCACAAGGAGAAAATATGGAAGCCATGAGTCTAAGGAAAATCGCGCTTACGCTAATGGAATTGACCATATTAATGCATTGTAATTCTAGTTTACACAACTGGGCGTTTTTTCCGAAAAACTGGATAGCCACCTAAAATCTTTTCGACCAATGTTGCAGCAACCAGCAGCGTCTTTCAAAAACAACGAAGCTTGTGATGTCAGTGAATGCCTGCTTTTTCCCTTGTCGAGCTGCGGATACAGATGTGTGTTTTGTTAATCCCGACCATTGAATCTCACTTCAAGTTTGCCTTGGCGGTTCGAAGAGCATGTAGAATGTATATCAGCTTAGAGAGCCAGACTGCTCGCTTATTTGCCATTATCCAATAAACACTAGTTTTTAAGTATTTCAAACGCATGGTATTTCTCCATAATACTACAATTTGGTAGGGGAGCATATAATAAAGTATTCGCACCGGGCATCATCAGACCTCTGAACACCCCTGTAGTTCTGTGGTAGAGCTCACGCGGTGGTTGAATCGACAAATGGGCAACATCCAACGTAAATAGTTTAATGCAAACGACTTTCGTATCGTCTTTAACAACCTGCTCAGGCGCAACACTACGCAGAACGCGACCGAGGGCAGGCAGTACACTTCAAGGTGCATGTCCTTTAAGCAGCTATGGACGAAATATTCGTTCGGGTGCCGATGGCGTTGGGCATCGCGCTGCCAGCTCTTCTGCAACATCGCAATACGTCTGCACTCCTCCTGCGAAGAATCTGATCTCGTCACCAGCGTGGTCACGTGGTCGCGCACAGATTTCGACGGAACACGGACGTCAGCTTTGTACGAAGGTTTTCGGCACAAGCTTCACTTGCACGGGAACCACGTCGATCCCGTTCACCTGCGCAAAGCAAGCAGCGTTCACACAGACGTTTTGTTTGCAGCAAGATAACGCGTGCAAGCATAGGAAAGCTTCGTTCGGACGCTTCGCCTACGTTCAGTCATTCCGGAATGACGTTCAATCGTTGTTTCGTCCTTCGCCAACGCTTTTAAACATTTCAGCTTTTCGAAAAGCAGAAAAAGAAAATCAATACTGCTTGCAGCAACAGTACGTGTACCCTTGTTCTGCGTCAAAAACCTTTAAAATTAAATTAAACGAACTTTGATTTATTCTTTCAAACACAAGCGGGGCAGATTTAGGATTGAATTGGATTTTCTTCTCACCAAATTTTTTTCCACACCCAACAACTTTCAAAGTTCCTGTAAAATTTGCACGCGGCGAAACATAAGTCTTTACACGTTGGAAATTTGCGATTTACAGTAGGTACTTGCCGTTATCTTCACTGAGTGCGTTTCTTCAGGATCAACGTTTACGTTCGTGATTTCATAATCGGGTAATTCCAGCGACGATTCGGCGACAATCAGACCGTGATCCTGGAACAACGAACGTGATGCGGAGCAAATCGGGCAGCGAACCAGTGGATCAGATCAGACCGTATGCGCGAGGGAATCATCTGCGTATTCTTGGCAAAGCTGGCTCGTTGAAACCTCAAATTTCATGACATGCAAATTATGATCGCGAGACACCCGGATTTAAAATTAACTTTTCAGAAGCACAGACAAATTCCGAAAGTGGTTGAGTGTCCGAATTTCCTTCCAAGTTTGAACTGAAGTCAGCAGGCATTTCTCAGAAGCGTGTTGTAATCCAAACGCGAGATTAACTGTTTATTGTGACTCAAATCAAAACCCATTTCTAAGACCATATAAGCATTTTTACTGAAGCTTGCAACAGAATCACTTATAAACAACAAGAAAAAACAGCGCTGTGAAGGCGGTGTCAAGCGAAATTTCTGACTTATTATTGTTTGTCAGTTATTTTGCTTCTCAGAGTAAAGGAATAAAGTTTGACCATTACTTTTTTGATGTGTGTGGAGCAAATTAAAACGTTTGATGTCAGATACCCACAACAAGCTACAGAATGAAAATAAATACAACCACTGAAAAAAATGGACTTAACCTTAGACCTCAATCATTTTTCTTTTTCTAACCCTAACCCGATGCACTTACCTACACACCAAACCCCAAGCCCTAATCATCGTAAACATTTGGTATTGCTTTGCGGGCTAAATTTTTCCTGCCGCGCAACAGTCTGACGCCTACGCACTGCAACATAAGTTTTTACACTATTTTACGCATAGGCGTCAGTAAAACAAAATGCATTTCACAAAGAGAAGACTTTTTCATTCCATTGTACGCACATGCAAAAGTCAAACAAAGCGGATAGGTGCAGCAAGGGAGACAAGCGAAGAGATTCGAAATTGAAGTCGAAGCAAACCTTACTTTGTGGAAGAGGCGCTGCATCAACTTGGATGTTAGGGTCCATTCGGCATCTCTGCGAACGTGGCAAGTGAAGGGCGGTTGCGCCTCGAGCCACAGGCGCATTTTTCTTCCCGAAACGGACTGTTTTTTGCCGTCACCCTATCGAAAGCAATGTGGAGTAAACGCTGCATTATGCAAGCGGTCTAGCAAAATGAAGTGACTGTTTTGATGAGTCGAAAAGCACAATCCTTATCGACCAGTGATGTTTGTTTATAGAGCAGTGGTTGCAAACCGTGGGCGGGAGCACGCCTCCCCAGGGGACGTCAATAAATTTCCAGTGGGAGCGAGCTTTTACTCGCTTTTACAACATGGAAGGTTTGATCAACAAATTTATCATAATTACATTGGGGTTTTACAACTTATTTAAAGTCGTGAGCTTGAAACAAACGACAATTACTTAAGAGAGACGTTGTAGAGAAAAGGTTAAGAACCACTGTTATAGAGTGATGTTTATCAAATTCACACAACAATAACAGGGGACGTCAATAACATGATAAATCTTATATGGTAAGTAGATATACGGTTGTTCTAAGATGGCAAGTTGTGAAAACAAACCAGTTTTTATTTGAAAAAAGGAAGTGATGTCGCTTTTCGCGTTAGTGATTTTACCCTTAATCACATCGTGTCCTGATACTGACTTGATTCCCTATAGAAAGCACATAGTTATTAATGAAAAGGTTGCTAGTATCGTCGCTGTTGTCATTTGGTTAATGCAGCGGTTCCTTTCTAGGTCCTAATCCACTACAGCGGCAGTTGTAAACGTTAGTTACACAATACTTCACTTACGGGCACGATCTTTAGGAATGAAGGTGTTAAAAGTCGATGTGCTCTGTGCTGCAATGCTAATCTTCTCAGTTAGCGCGGATTCTTTCAGCTCATTCGCCATTCACAAGCGCTAACGCGTAATCCAGTGATCGGCAAACTTTCATTAGGATAGGCTAAACCTTTCAGTCGTAATGGAAGACACACGCTTATTTTTGAAGACTAATTTCAACCTTATGCTGTATTCAGTTATCTTTTGCATAGCTATGCCATGTTAGTGTCACAAGCCTTGTAACAATGTCTGGTTAACGTCCGTCGTCAAGCAATCAATGTTCCATAGTTGTTGCAGCAGCCTATGTTTTAGACCACGCAACAGGCGCAGAACTGTAGCTCTTACATACCACGCGGCCCATAAAAGTAACAATTGCGCGGGTCAAAATAAAAAGCGCTGAACGGCCCACAAGTGGTCCGAAGCCCACAGCTTGCCGACCACTAGCGCAATCAATGCCTCCTTTGTGCACCTGTGTGATTGGCGGCCTAATGCCTTGCACTTCGTTTACGGATGCTTGCTGACAATTAAAACAATTGTTTTTCGAAATGTCGATTTTTACTATGTTTTAAGAGTTGTTTTACACGTCTGTTTTCTTTCTGCAAACTTGTTACACTTACAAGTTTCAACCTTTTCCTTAGTTGAGCTTCTTCCGTTCAACCACTGAGCGGAAGCGGCCGAAGTATCAGTTTGGCAAGTCGGCGCAAAACGCAACGCATGAGCGGCTCGCGCAGAGATCAGCATTGACTCAAGGCACACGTAAGGAGAAATGCAGTAGCAAGAATTTCATTGTAGCAGACAGTTTTGTCTCAGAAGCAGTAATGGACGAAGGAAAAAGACAAAAGCAGCAAAAACTCACGACATTGGCAGCAAACTTCTCAAGGTTCTCAGGAGACGCGTATACAGCTTTTCCCAGATTATGTATCAAGTGACGCCCGACGTTTTTCGGAGGACTTATCGTTTCGCCTTCCACTCCCACACCTGTATACTCAAAAAAGTGAACAAATCACGACAAGCTCAGAACCTACATCAAATGATGCAGGATAAAAATTTCTGGCTAAGCAGTTATTCTCAAATGAAAATAGACCGCGATGTATAAATTGGGGCAAAGTTGGGTTCATGCGCAAAAAAATCGAGGAAGAAAAACTATGCGAAATACGCTTTAGATGATTTGCTCACACTAACCACGTGGTTTCACACCGAGAGTGTTGCCCATAACAACCTAAACAGTAATTCGGAAAGTGAATTGATCAACCTAAAAACTCTCTATCCGCCATGAGCAAACGCTCGTAACAAATAAATCTCGCAAAAACGGTGTTTCTACGTTACGCTGTCTCAATGAGTTTCAACCGACATGAAAGGTACACCGTGTTTTTCAATCGTGATATTCAGTGAAAATGTTGACCTGTCTTGAAAAGCCGCAGTGGTAGGCGTATTTTCAAACAGCTGTGAATTGTTTTGATCAAAAATACCAAAGATGACCGAAAAACAATTTAGTCGACATGTCAGTGAAGTTACTGGGGCAATGTCAGGTGTACAGCGTCGAGGGACTAAACTGCTATGGTAACAAACTGCCCTGATGTGTCGAGTGTTCCGCAGGCAAGCTTTCTTGCGAAAGAAATGCTAGGAAAAAAATTGCTGCTTAACCGTGTTGTGCCGAGCACAAATAAAGTGCAGTGGTTTCGATTGTTGTGACATTCTGCTGCCATAGTGGAGACAATATGGCTATCAATCTGAGTTAATGTTTTTGGCAACTCCTTGGGCTTTTTATATGAATTTCCACATATTTTGAAGACAAAATAGAATTTACAAATGCGTTTGTGTTGTAGCATGAAGCCATTTTGTGGAGAATGCGGTGTCGGTTCGCCACTGTTTTATGCACATCTTTCACGACAGAACTAAAATAAGCGCAATTTCAACAGACGTCGCAAATCTAAGCTGCTATCGGCTGGTGCTAAACCAAACAGTCGAAAACCTTAAATCAGGGGTCTCAAAGTCAAATTGCTCCAAGAACCAAACGAGGACTTGTAAAGTAACCTGAGGGCAGCATAATGACGCTGACGCAACAATGGCGGTACCTGAACCTTAATAGAAACATCTTTTACATTTTATTTCCTGCGAAAGGTATTATGAGTTATAGGCAAATCATTTCTAGCCTTGTTTGAGTTCGTTGAAAAGGAACTTGTTCACTCGCTAGCCGAGCACTTTCAAACATCGGTGAATAAACTATACAACTCAAATGTTAAATTTTTGAAAATTCCCAAAAAGCATCGCGGGCCGCACAAAACGCCCTTGCGGGTCACATGCGGCCCGCGTGTTTGAAACCCCTGCCTTAAATGATCATGCGTCAAAGCAAGCCGTCAACAACATACCGTCAATATCATCAGTTAAAATAATATCAAGGTTTTCCGGGCCTAAACGCCTCTCCACCAGTTTGTATACGCGATTTCTCAAACCAATCTTCGGGCGTCCAGTGTTGCCTTCCATTTTTGTGATTTCAAATAATCGACGGACTACGACCGTTCCTGGCTGAAACAAAAATGCATGGAGTTTCATCGCGTATCTACGAAAAATGGCAACACACGAAACATAAAGCTGGGCGCTCAACAATAACCAGCCTGTATACAGGCGAAAACTGCTGTAAAGACAATCTGCTGTAGTTCCAGGCGTTTTTTTCCTTTGGATCACATATCAGTTAAACATTTTAAATTGGAACAGCAACTCAAAAGTCTTGCGAAGTCGAACGAAGAAAATCATTGCAAAACCGCAGATTTACCTATGTTGTTTCAAGATTCTAGACTAAAAAGAACTGAAAAAGTCAGTGAACGAAGTGTAAGACGTTGAAACACATGGCACGTGTGAGATACAAAGAGGGTTGAAGTGAGTGCGCAAGTTGGCCGGATCGAAAATTGCTTAGCGTGATTATCAGTAGCTGATGAAGGTTAACCAGGTTACACCTCAACAGCTGACCTTCAACCGTTGAAACTAGAAAGTCTTAGCTGAATTTTTCGTAATGATGAAAACGTTTGTTTGCAAAAGTTTCAGCATGAGTTTACTTAAATATGTTGTTTTCCGTGTTGTTACTTGTAACATCCTAATTTTTTAAAAGAAAGCAACATTCAACCAAAAGGCTAAACAAATTAAGTGAATGACATAAATGTGAGGTCCGACTAAATACTATTACTTCACTTCAAAAGTCCATTCAGATGTAGTTTGTAATATACATTGTAGAGCAGGCCTGCACAACTCAGAAAGCTCGAAGGGCCAAATTGATCAACATAAACTCGCCGTGGGCTGCAAAAGTCTATTTCGTGGTAGTGTGGAAGAAATTCTGAATGGACAAGTAATTATCCGAAGTCGGGCTTTTGCAACATTTTCTGCAACTGAGTTCTCGCGGGCCGCATGTGGCCCGCGGGCCATATGTTGTGCAGGCCTGTTGTAGAGCATGCTTCCTTGGCAAACTCGATGTGTTGTTTGTTTATTCATTTGTAAAGCGCAAACGGAGTTTCTTTGTATTATAAACAACAGGCTCTCTAGCTTTGCAAGTAGGTCAACAAAATATGTGAAATCATACCTCAGGTTCAATAGGGAGGTCACGAGGCAACTTTCTTTTCTTCGCAAATGCAACAGACAGCCACTCAAGTTTGTGTGGTTGTAGGAAACCAGACCGGTTTCTTATTAAACACAATGCAGGTAGCATTTTTATCAAGACTTTACTAAGCAGCACTCATTCAGCAATGCAGCAAACTCAAAAAAGCATCATTCACTATCTTTTTTCTTCATAGATCTGCAACAGATGAGTATTGATATTTTGCTACCTTTGAACTTCCAATATGTTAAACAGAATTTCCCACCTGCTTAAGACCATTATACTCAGAACTTGGTCCTGAGTTTGGGATTGCCAGAAAAACTCGACACACATCAAATGCATCTTTCTTATCACTGCAATCATAATTGCAAGATGCACAAACAGTTCAAAAACAATGAACACAATTTGCACATGGCATTTTTTTGGCTAAAACCCTTTGCATGCTAAGTAAGTAGATTAATATCTTAGCAGTGACAGGCACTAAGTCTTGTTTGCTCTCACAAAGAAACTTGGCTAGCATTGCAAAAGTGAAACACCTTTAGTGAGCTGGTGCATTTTTTACCTGTGGCATCTGAGCTATTTTACTTGACCTGGCTATCCCATATGAAAAGTATATTTATCTTTCCAGAGAAACAATGTCAAAATTTAGCAGCCCAAATCATAATGAGTCTAAATGCTGCTTTTGCCAAGCCAACACTAACATCCAAAGTTAAGCTGATGTTGTCATGGAATAGCTTTTTGTACTCAATTCATATTGAATATGCATACAAGCAGGTCTTAGTCATTGGAGGTTTCACTTGGACCGTTATTCCTTTTCTTCTTCTTGGAAACAGACCTTCTGCATGGCCACAACTCAAACATTGTTTTTGCAAATGATACTGATTTGCATTGTATAGCTGAAAACCTACTGTAGTAAAGTTGCAAGTTAAACATGAAAAATGTAGACAGCTGACTTTGACACAAGAAAGTTACTGTGACAAAATCAACATTACAAACCTGATTAACTGGTCTTACATTGCCAAGAATGCAATTGCTCATCAATATTACGTAAATAAAATAACACTGCACAAATGGACAACAAAGTAATAGCTTTGCATTGAAACAAAGGCAGGTGGCAAGCAGTTAGTACACTGGGAGTGATTAAAACCAGATCAAACTTGCATACAGCCCAATATGCTTGCAGCATTCACTCTGACCACAGCCAGGGATAAGAGTTGGTGGAATCACTGTCGTTCCCTGGAATCACCAGACATATCAACAAGTTTCTTTGCAAGGTTGCTCGAAAAAGGGGTGGTTGACTTGCCATACACACCAGTGGTTTCAATTGTGACTTGTTGAAATCAGTAGTTGTTAAAGAAGTCATCGTATTTTCAGCATTTTGCAGCCTCAGCCTGTGTTGTTGCAATGCCTACCTGAAGGTCACTGTTTTTGTAGTGGCACTGAGCAAAATTGTACACAACTGTGATGTCCCTTACTAGGCTTAGATCTCTGTATCGAGGGCCGAGAAGCAATCATCAAGTCTCCTTCTATCCCATGTCAATCAGATGGGCTCCCAAGGTTGTAGCTAGCTAGAGGAGAATAATGCAGGTTAATGACCATCTGAGAATGGAATTGATGACTGAATGTCTGGGAAAACGGCCTTCGTTTCTAGAGCAGAAGAGTCCATGGAGCCCTAGCTTATCGTCAATTTTACCACAGTGGCATTCTGCGCTTTCAAAAATTTTGGCACCGATCCAGAAGGCAATTGCAATAACAATATGGAGCTCATCAGGACTTAAGAGGTTTGCAAAATTAGTTATTGGGAATTAGTAATAGTTAATCTTGCAATTTGTTCTTTGAAGTGGGAATGATTTGTTCGTTAAAGTGGGCAGCTGGTTACTAGTAAGTTTAGTTCAACACAAATTTCTTCTGAAACCAGAGGTGATGATTAAAGGCAGGTTGTCTTCTCTCCATGCAGCATGCCAGATTATATAGTAACCAATCTTTTCATACTGAATAGCAGACACACACCCTGCCTGCTATGTCAAGCATGACATGCCAAAAAGTTCTTGCACACAGCATGATTTCTTGTTGACAACTCAAACAGTTTTTAGATTGGTGGTAACTATAGGTCTGCCAGCGGACCTTAATTTTTGAAAATTATTCATCTGTCACTCATCACATGATACTACTGTTCAGATAAAATGCTAAGTTCGTCACATTACCGCTGCTGTTATAATGCAGTCAAGGGTAAGTGTCTATGGCTACTGTGCGAGTGGTTGCCAGTTTGGCTGTCACCAATCGCTTTCTCAGTAGTGGCTGCAGTGATTGCATTTTTGATAGGACCAGTTTTTATTTACTTTAAGTTTCACAAACTTTTGGGTTTATGTTTAGAGATTGGGTTTAGGCAGGGTTTTTTGAAGGTGTTTTCGGGACCCGATTCGGGTCCCGAGAATGAGAGAAAATTATCATCGGGTCCCTACAAGTACATACCAAGTATCTAACATTTTCCTTAAAAAAACTGGTTTAGGTTTATTTAGATTTATGGTTTAGTATGTTATTAGTAAGTGCAGTGCAGTCTTGAACCACACACTCCAGTGATGCAAAGTTATTTTGTAAAAACAAGTAAGCAGCTTCGTAAAACAAGCCCAAAATAGGAAATTTAACGGAAAAACAAGCCCAACTTGCGTTTGGTAAGAAAATTCAAAAAAACACAAAATCAGCAGGTAAATTAAAGGTACCTTGTAAAAGGCGGAGCTCCGTGAAGAGCGGAGCTTGGTTGCGGAAGTTTGATGACGTAACCGGAGTCGCTAAAAGAAGTCTTTTCTGAAGTTTGAAAAGTTTTGGCTAATCTGAGTTTCACAACGGTTTGGGGACAAAAAAATAGGTTTTAACAGTTGTGAATGTATAAAACTTTTAAACATCGCAAACATCTATGCATTAGATGTTTGGGGGAAGCGCATATTTATTTGTAATAATAAAATCTTTTTCCTTTGCTTTTTTGTGTTTATTCCTTTTGCAACGCAACTTTTTTCCACTCCGGTTACGTCATCAAACCTCCGCAACCAACTTCCGCTATTTACGGAGCTCCGCCTTTCACAGGCAACCAAATTAAACACAAAAGTAGGGACACAAATCTGAAAAAACAAACCCAAAATGAGCAAATTTACACAAAAGCACTCTTAAATTTCGTTGTGCAGTAGATTGAAAGAGCAAAAGTGCAACAAAATTTGAAAAAAAGCAATCCGCAAAACAGAAATCTGCAAAAAACAAGCCCAAAAAACTCCACTGTCATTGTGGCACAATCGCGGACATCAAACATCAAACCACTCCGTTTTGAAAAAAGGTGTTTCATGATTGAAAACAACGGGAAAAAAAACTTCCGAAAACAATCAAAAACAATTAAAGAGGGATTTTCATTGCCTTGAAGTTGAAGTCCACATCAAGATTATGACGATCAAAAAAGGGTCCCAACACTCATTGAGCCAGCCCAACAAGTCAAACCTACCGTTTTTTCCCAAGTAAAGTCCTCATGCGAAAAACGAAATTTTTAGCGGTTTTTCAAAGAACAATCAAACCACTTTCCTACACTGGGGGCAAAAAAATTTGTAGTCAATCTTGATTGCCTTGAAGTCCACATTTACAATATGATGATGACAACAGCGCCCCGACACTCATTTAGCCAGCCCAACAAGTCAGACTTACCGTTTTTTTTCCCTAGTGAACGTCTTAAGCGAAAAGCGTGATTTTTAGCGGTTTTTCAAAGAAAAATTTAACCACTTTCCCACTCTAGGGGAAAAAAATTACAGTCAATTTTGATTGCCTTGAAGTCCACATTCATAATGTAATGACGAAAACAGCGCCCCGACACTCATTTAGCTAGCCCAACAAGTCAAACTTACCGTTTTTTCCCAAGTAAAGGTCTTATGCGAAAAACGTAATTTTTAGCAGTTTTTCAAATAAAAATTAAACCAGTTTCCCACACTGGGGGCAAAAATATTTACACTCAATCTTGATTGCCTTCACGTCCACATTCATAATATAATAACAAAAACAGCGCCCCGACACTCACTAAGTCAGTCCAACAAGTCAAACTTACTGTTTTTTCCCAAGTAAAGGTCTTACGCGAAAAACGCAATTTTTAGCAGTTTTTCAACTTCAGATTAAACCACTTTCCCACACTGGGAGCAAAAAGATCATAGTCAATTTTGATTGCCTTGAAGTCCACATTCATAATATAATGACGAAAACAGCGCCCCGACACTCATTAAGCTAGCCCAACAAGTCACACTTACTGTTTTTTCGCAAGTAAAGGTCTTATGAGAAAAACGTTATTTTTGCGGTTTTTCAAATAAAAATTAAACCACCTTCCCCCACCAGGGGCAAAAAAATTTATTGTGGATTTTGATTGCCTTGACGTTCCCATTATGAATATCACCATTAAGAAGACGCCCCGCCTCTGAATAAGCTGGCAATACAACTGAAACCCGTGTTTCTCACGCATTTATATGTCAGTCTAATCGAACATTGAGGAACGTCAGTTACTGTATCAATATCTGCCATGATTCCAATTCTTTCAAGCATTGCATATGTTGTCAGTAGTCAAACGACGTGCATGTTTTTCAAAAACAACTTCCACTTAACCTGCTTGTTTTATGATTGGATCTGATTGAAACAGACCACGTTTTGACACAACTTGTATTTTTGCCATGAGGCCGAGCAGACACGAAACACATTAAAATGTTTGTTTCGCGCGTTGCTCCAGTGTGGTTTTCGTGTCGGCTTCATAGTATTTAATAATTCAAAATTGTTGTTGGTGTATGTTCTGAAAGAAGCGGGAACCCATAGTCTCGCACGCAATGTGCAGTTCAATATTCAAACCAAGGGATTTGAACGAACACTCCGTAAGTTTTACATTCAACGTCTTCAATTGCGTGCTTTTCCACGATGACACAGTGCCGCTGAAACGTGTTGTTGAACAGCAATATTACACCAGATGCGACCCCTATAGGGTGGCATCGTAGGGTGGTTTAGATTCAGTAGATATATTTTATGCGTGGGTTCTCATTACTGAATCTGGGACAATCTGGACAGTTTTCGCAGAAACTATTTCTGGTTAACAGACCCTGTTAATTGCCCGATTACTACTTACTGCTCAACGGTTCACACTAGAGAATGTACACACCAGTGAGACACATAATTCTTAGTTTTATAACTTTTTATTCGTCACGACATATATTCGAATAGAACAACATGGTACTCACCAAAGTATGATGTTTCATAATATTCAAGCACTTCTCGACCTGTCACAACGCTCACATATTTTTGTATCTTAATTCGGTTCTTTAAGTTTTGCGATAAGGAGATTTATAATCTACTCGGATCGGTTCTCCTATTCAAGCAATTTACCATACAAATAAGAATCAAATTTCTATGTCTCGATAATCTTCAATTGGAAAAACTACTCGATGATATTTAACATACACTTTATAAAATATTTCACTCAAGGAGGTAATGCATTAGCATAACTGTACTCAGTAGGTGCATATCTGTTTTGATCTGCCGATACTGAGCTGATATTGTCATGCTCACGTTTCACTCCTAGGGAGTGGCAATGCACAGCGCACGGCAAGGAGTGATAGTTCAGGCGGAAGTTTTTCATTAATTAAAATTTTGAATGTTGCTGTTTTTAGTCGAACCTAAGTTCAGTCGAGAGGACTGATACGGAGAAGGACCAAAGCAGCTTCTTTTAATGACCGCTGCCAAGCTGGGTTCAACCCAAGCGGACTGCAAAGAGATGCAATCGCCATGCCGAGCAGGAGCGGATGCACATCAAGGTGTACACGCGTGTTGTGAAGATTCATGTGATTCTCACCCAAGTGTGGTGTGACCACTGCGGCATAAGAGGGAGCATTGCTCACCTTTTATGCGGCCTCCCGAGGTGGTAAGCGGAAGAAGGTAAAACCTTCAACGGCTGAAGAGAGTAAACCAATTGACTGAACTTGGACTTGCACAGCAAATTAACGGAAATAGGTTTTGGTCACAAACACGTTTTAATCCTGAACCACTTGCCTGACAAGGCTACGCTAAAACGGTATGACAGTCATAAATTGAACTGACAGGACTTCTCTCTCACAGTCTGATTCTCACACGACAAACTGGCAAAACTTCATTCTCATGATCTAAATTTCATAAAATAGTCTGACAGAACTTTGTTCGGACAAGCCACTTTCTGTAGTTTAACCTGTCAGGGACAAAGCCAAATTTACAGTCTGGTCTGAAATAGACTAACTCGGACAAAGCCAGTTTCTCCTGATCATTGCTGGCGCTTAGGCTCCCGTAACGACTAAACCGCAACCCCTGGTTGTCGGCGGAGTTTGTCTTGAAAAAGACTGACTCGTGGTCCAAATGTGGCTGTATGTATACTTGACGGCCTCTTCAGAGTTTGTCAACATCCCTTTACTTCAGGTGCTGTGATTTGGCTGCTGTTTGTTGAATCCTCCGGTGATTGGCTGATTTCAAAAGCTTCTAGAACCTTCAGGTGCTTGTCGGTGCTTGGGTTTTCACCTTCTGTTTCGTCATCGCTTCCTGGTCGTGCTTGACTTTAGCTGCTTGTCTTCTGACTTCTGTTGACGTTTGGTGACGTTGTCACTGGGGTGACTTAGGGTTAGTGCCCTAGGATAGCCGTTTTCAGTCAGGTCAGCTGACTAATAGTCAGTTTTGATTGGCTGTAACCTCTTATCTTTGTTCTGACTGACTCAGGTTTGAGGTCATTTCAGCAAGCTTGTTTTCTGTATAAGGATAAGTTGTTACGGGCAAACTTGCCTGTAACAGCAATTCGGAACCTGAAAAGCCAGAAAGCGATATAGCAGTTACTGAGCGAAAAGGAACTCGAGTTGATGCATTGCGTGGCATTTGAGAAAGCAGTTTACGAAAATCTTGGGCCTGCACACCAAGATGGTTTGTTGTTTCTTAATCAGAAGGCATTACCTCGATACATTTTTAAACAAAAAAGCTTGGTAGTGTGCTGGCGAGGTCGGTGTGGACCGCTTAAATTCATCTGTGACTACATGGTGGACAGGTGTAGGCTACTTGCATATTTACATTGTACAGAGAACAACAAAATGAGCTTTCGAATGTACGTCTTTTTTTCTTGATGCATGTATGGTACATCACTGAATGATCACCCTTACCTTTGTCAGAGGAAGTCCACATGCGGCTCAATTTCATAGCGATGATTGATAGAATACGAAGTCGCTCAGGTTAAAGGAAGGAAACTTGACTGAACGAAAATGAACATAAAACTGGTTTCATTGGACAAATGGAACTTTAAGGTCACTCAAGTGACAGATCACTGCTTTCGAAACAGGTCAACTGTGCGATGCAAGGTTGACAACATCAAACGCTCTTTCCCGATGTATCTATCGCAAATAAATCAACATAATACAAGTGATGAGCAAATGAAGTTATCTGTAAAAATTATTTGCTAAAGTCAAATTGAAAACATTCTTCCTCAAGCCAAATACTTTTTATAGCCTTTGAGATCCACTTTCATACAGTTTGGTATCGCAACCCAATCTCCCAGCTGCATCGCAGTAAGTTATTTTGTCTCTTTCCATAACGTAGAAAACAACACTTTCAAAATCAACAACTTGTTTAATATAGTCCATAACTGCGATTTCAGCCAGGAATTTCTGGCGTGAAGGGTGAATGATTGAAGATTTAAAAAATATTCCAGTTTCAAGTCGTCGCCTGACTTCGCCGTCAGCAAGTACTTCCTTCGTAACTTGTACTTCAAGCAGAGCGTGACGAACAAAACACCACAAGTTCTTACATTCACATTCAGAAAGCTCTTTGAAAACATCAAAGCTTGCATTGTATTGCAACAGCTTATTTTTTTCTCTGCATAAATATAGACAGTGGCGATACCCACGAAAAACGCACTTTCCTTGCGACAAGTCCATATTCAAGCATTGCAACAGTTTCTTACAAACTTTCTTAAAACGTTCAAGCAGACACATGTTCAGGTCAGTCGTAGTAATAAATTTGGGCGTTTTTACATCATCATAGAAACGAAGCGGATAATCCTCAGATGTAACACACTCATAACTTTGCATCGGTGCGCAGGGCTTGCGCCTCCTCCTTTTAGTAGTTTTTATTGTGGCTTCTCCATTGATGACCTGATTTTATATGACTGCTTTCTGCATTTCGCAGAAATTTTCAGCCAAACCGTTTTCAGGATGTTCACTCTTCCTCTAGAAAAATAAACAACCCGCTTGCAATATTTTCGAAGACTGTCTGTGAAAGAACCTGTTGCACTGTGTTATCGCTGATCTCAGTTACAACACCTCTGCTAAATGCATAACATACGTAATGTCCACAGAGTATCGTATGTCCTAGATGCGTAACGCATGTTTCAAGTTTGTAGACCGAATGCCCTTCGCTTGTTGGAACAAA
>Ga0210059_1007531_pt1 | contig 17284 bp, 14 predicted proteins | sample Ectturendosymbi2_FD_188042 | JGI IMG/M metagenome (GOLD analysis project Ga0210059, IMG submission 188042) | Ecteinascidia turbinata endosymbiont from Florida, USA - Sample 2 (SPAdes) (version 2) | ecosystem: Host-associated > Tunicates > Ascidians > Unclassified | place: Key West, Florida...
GTAATATGACATCTATAGTTGTTATATGTAATAGTCCGTAGAATATTATTGTGCACTACTTCTAGTGGTTGCAAAACAGAATTAGTAGCTGTGCCCCATGAAACAATGCAGTATTTTAGATGACAATGAACAAGACTAAAATATAACATTTTTAAAACATCAACCGATACCACATTTCGAATTTTATAAAATAAATATGATGCCCTAACTAGTTTTGATTTTATGTATTGCACGTGAGATGACCATTCTAACGAGCTGTCTATCAAAACCCCCAAGTATTTTGCACATTTTGTTCGTTGAAAGCAGCTGTCATTAATTTTTATTTGGAACGAACAAGTTTCCGATAGATTGCTATTCTTTTTCAAAGATTTTGTAAGCATAAATGTTGATTTGGAGTAATTTAAAGTGTGGTTTTTGCACCACACTTTATTGAAAGTGAAAATGACCAGAGATGAACATGTACCAGGATTTAATCCTTACATTTCAATATATTGATTGGTTTGGAAGTTATCATTTTTGTTTAAACAGAATTGGTTTGGAATTGATGATTTTCGTTTGAACTTCTTCGCAACATTCGTTTCAGTTTTTGGACTGCAGATTACTGTAACTTTCGGTTCAGTTTTGGAAACTGCAGGTTACTGTAGGGCTGCAGGTTAACACTGGATTGCAGCCACCGACACGTCGGGAGCCATTTGTTGCAGGCACAATGCTGTGTCGCCCTGAGCCAACCAAAGAAAGAGTTGAACCGACAATCCTCAGCATAATAGCAATTGAGATTACGCATTTGACTAGGTTCGCTCTCCTATTGCTGCTACGAATTCAACGTTATGTGAATTTATTACGTCGTCACCTGGGGTTAGGCTAATAACAGTGGCGGGAATTTGGATTTAAACAAGATTCGGTTTTCGCATTTGCATTATATTTTGCAATATAGATTTTGGTTTGTATTTGAATCTGGAAAGCTTCAATCACTTTACTGGTATCTGGAAAAGACTCGAGGTCACAGTATGAGATCCACTGCCATGATCACGGTATGTAAATACTACATTAAACAACGATAAGGTGTCAATATATTGTGCCCTACTGACCTCTCAGTGAAAGCAAGGTTTCAGGTCAACCTCGATGCAAGGTGGGGAAACTTGATCCTTAAAATGCAGCATAGCACAACTAGACAGGCAAAACAGAAAATTTGCGCCAATCTTGATCGTCACTGAAGCATAAAATGCTCATTTCTTTGTGTGCAAACGCACTGGGTTTGTCCATCAGGAACTCAAAGATATTGTAAAAATGAATCTGACTCGAGTCATTGACTGTGACTCGAGTCGAGTCATTTTGTGAAAAATGTGACTCGGGTCTAGTCACCATTTTTCTCAACGTGACCAAGTCGAGTCCGAGTCACCACAAATCATGACTCAAGTCGAATCATTGACTCGAGTCATGCTATCACTGCTTACACATGTGCGCAACATTCGAAGGCTACTATTGTTAGATTAGATTTTATTGTGAACTGGCATGTTTCCATGCAAATTTCACCTGGAATACCTCTTAGTTTGAAAATCTTGGTGTTTTGAGGAGAGTTTTTGTTAAAAATTTACTAGCTTTCATCACACTAGGTTACCAAATCATTTAGGACCAAGCAGTTTTATCACGGGGATTTTCGCTATATTATTCCGAGTTTGTTGGTAACAAACACTCAGATGTCCCTTCAGTCTCGGGCCCCGGAAGAGTGTTCCTGCTGGACCCCTCTCTCATAGGCCCTGGCGCCCATGGCCGTGCTTACCACCCTCCGTCGCCTAAAATATGATCTGTATGAGCATTTCTTTTTGTGATTAACCGTGAAGCCGACGTAGGGGGTTGTTGTCTGAACTACTGTACTCATTGACGTAACGAGTCTATGTGTCGCGCTTTCCACCCCTCAAATTTCCTCACAACAATTTAAAATTGTTGTGAGGAACCTTTAAAAAGGTCATGTTTTGAGGAATAATAAAGTATCTTGAACATCAGAATCAAAGTATAAAACACTCACAAACCGAAATGGATTTTGTTTTTCACTGCCTATTATAGGTCTTGCTTTTTTCTGCAATTTTCTCATCCCAACATTTCTCATTAGTGTTCCATATCTTCTGCCTTCTTTACATGTGCATCTGTACACCTGACATATTTCGTTAAATTTTTTCCTTGACAAGTAGACGATTTTTTCCGCCAGAAGTAATTGGCTTAGCTTTGCCATATAAACAATTTGCAGTTTTTGCGTGTATTCTAAACACTCGGGATACAGCTGGAGATGTAAATGAGTGGAGCGATTTTGTTGATTTTTTCCTTAAATTTATTTTGGTATAAAGCAGTTCTCATCGTTAATGTGATTAAAATGCAGAAAGATTATTCTTTGAGAAAGCTTTTAGCTCAAATATTGTAACTATCACCAATGCCAAACCTGTGTTTGAATGTGCAGTGTTCTAACAACAATTTGGCGCACGCCTTTATATCCCTATTTTTTCGATGATGAGAGTTTTGTGGTTTACAGTGGTAATAGGGCATATTAATCTTTTAAAATCAATAGCAATCACGTTTTTTCACAATCACGCTAGCTGCACTGAACAAACAGATAATTTCGTCAGCGGACTGCAACTGCGACTCAAGGGCCGGCGAATCAATCGGAAGTTCATCTCTCAGCCAGTCGCAGTGGTCAATAAAGTTCTGAGTTTTTGAAGAGTTGCAGGTGCGCTAGAAAATGTTTCTTGCAGGCTGAATGTCGCGCGAAAGGACTTGTTATTTGTATTACCGTATTTGTATTACAGGAAATAGCCTAATACCACAGAAAAGCAAGTACCATGAAATTATGGAAAGATGTTCACTTCAGAAATTTATCGGCCTATGCGTATGTAAAAAAGATTTTGACAGAGTCAATTGCTTTGAGAGATTAAGAAACGCCCCCGTTCGTATTGAATACGGAAGTTAGCGATGTTTATTTAAAGTAGGTTAGTTTGCTAATGCTTAGCATGGGGCTATAGACTCTGCTCACAAAGCATACATTTATACACCGTTTGAAAATCTTTCAAACAAAGAAAAATTTGTTATTAAAAATAAAAAAATTTAAACATTTTCAAGCACCGTTGAAAAATGGCCGTTATTTTTGCAAAACCCATCTAGCAACCCTATCTTGCATTGGGCTCCGCACCAGGTAGGGCCGGCCCTGTGGGCAACCTCTCCCGGAACATTGTGGCCCTTTAATTCATTTTTAATTCTTAGTGACCATCAAGCTAAGGAATGAGGGTCAGCGTGGTTGGATAAACTAAAAACCACTAATCTAAAGCAACAGACCCAAACGCGCTTTGTCAAAATGTTTACCCTTTTCCTTGTCTCTTCAGGGTATGTAGAATTCTGTGGCTGCCAGTTGGCAAAGTAACTTTGGCTTGCTATTCAAGCTCATTTCTCTGATTTGCTTAGCATGGCAGCAGTAAAATATTGGACATACTTGCGCAAGTGCTCAGCTCAGTCTGATTTCTGAATGACTTTGGTGAAGAAAATTAAAATGGAAAAATCACATCTCAAAATACCAAACGAGCTTTACGTAATAGAAACGCTAAAACAGCTGCAGTATTGTTCAGAAGAACAAGTATGTTTTCATTGTAGGATAGTGCCGCAAGCCCTACACATAGCTCTTATCTGCAGTACAACCTTAAACTTTGATCAGATGCATTTTAAACACGAACAACCACAAGTTCAGCCTGATTCACTCGCAACAGTCGGTACGATTCAGCAAACGCAGCCAACGTGCTTTGAGTACATCGATCGACACAATAGTCAGCTTGACCAACGGTCATATTGAGATTCAATGGAAACTCGCTGGAAGACCCTGGCGTTATCAACACGGAATTTCATTAAATGAATAAAACTATAGCCGATTTCATGAATAACTATGACAGTTCAGTTCAGTTTATTTATGCATCCCGACCAAGCACAGAATACTTCATCAGGAATACAGGGACAGGAAGCGACGGCCGTAGCTGTCATTTACGTCACTGCCCCCACATATGACATACAATTTTGACGAATATTTGTCGAACTGATCACATACAGAAAACTGACTCTATGCGTACAACAGTTTGCTGGAGGCCCCTTGGATCTTGAGGGCCTAAGCCTACATAGCCTATCGGAAAATCTGGCCCTGCTTGTCGGACCAACCAGGCGCGTAACAGCGGGGGCACAATTCCCTGGGCGCCGAAAAGTCCCAACAATGTCACAGGTACTTTCTTCAATGCAACAAATTTGCTTTCGAAAACGCCAAGCTTACTTCTTGTCCCGGGTGCCATCTAACTTCGTTACGCCCCTGAGACCAACACAACGTCATTTTGCGGCCTGTAATGTTCTTTAATCTAATAAACGCAATTTCTTTTTTGCAATTTGTTATCAATTCGCATTTCGTTGTATTGAAATCACGTTCACGAAATTGCGCAGATCACAAATTCAAATGCAAAAGAGAAAAAACACCAAGGGTGAGGGTAAAAGATAGTTTATTTCAAAGCACAGGCTACGGCTTTGTAGTTCACAACACAAGCGAGAAAAACCGTGAATCCAGTCGAAATGCTTAAAGTACCGACAAACCTTTGTAAGTAGTACAAAGCTTTTTGGTGCCTTTTCAGACAGCCTCATGTTTCATGAACGAAAAATATTGGGAAGTAGGCATAACATCACAAAACACGCTAAAAAGAAGGTGATGAAAACCAAATTATTTAAGTTCATGAATGGTTTGTAAGCAACACATGGATGACTGCGAATAAACCATATTGGCGTGCATCTCCAACTACAAAAATCCGTTTTCTAAAGGACGTTGCTCATGTTGCAATACTGTAGTGAAAAAGAACTTTGAAAGGATTCGATTGACTATAGTGCAGGCCTATACATCATAAAACACGCTAAAGAGAAAGTTATTTAAAAGCAAAATTTGAATAAGAGCTGATGATACCTGCTTCGTAAGCGAAATTTATACTCTGTAAGATCTGAGTGACTGATTCTTTGCTAAGAAAGGATTTCTTTCCATAGACAGCCTTAAAACTTAATTAGAATAATTTAAAAATATAGTCAAGGCAAAACTTAAACTTCTAATTACAGTCTTTGCTAGTTGCGAATCTGGTTTTAGTGGTGGATCCCAGTTGAGATCTTCACCATAGATCAATCAATGGTGTAAATACCCCCACAAAATTGAATAACGCTCAGTCAAAACGAAGACATGATTTGCACAAGTCAACAAAAGTGGGATTTCCATACTGCAATATTCACAAAAATTGCAATAAATTCGCTGATCTTTTGCATATGGAGGAGGGACCGCGGCTCTTCGTTGAAAATGAATGGGGCAGAAGGCTCTTCTCGTGGTCTCCAACAATACCACTACGTGTTGTTACTTTCAGAAAATATAAAAACTCGTTTGCATTGTATACTGACTCGAGCGGGCCGAAGTGACAGTCCACTTACATTTACTTTTTTACTGTTGATCTCCACTTTCGCTCAACAACCGAAAATGACGTTCCCATTGAACAAATTCAAAACTGCTTGTGACGACAGGTCTGCGTTGCCGTGATAGCATCTAACCACGCTTTTACTAAGACGTAAATGCATACCACCGAACAGCAGCATTTTGCGAACTGAACGGCTTACTCACAACTGGCCTTTCCGTTTACGTGGCCGCCATTTCGCTTCAAATTGGTAAACCATTGTAAGCATTTGTTAATCTTTGCATGTTGTGAAAATATATATTTTGTGTTAACGCTAGCTGTCTTTGTATGTTGTGAAGAACTATATTTTGTGTTAACACTAGCTGTGTTTATGCTCTAAGGTCGAAAAAAGGCGAATTAACACTAACAAAATTTCTGGGAGGTGTAGATCTTCTCAGAAACGCCATTAAAAATCTAAGTTCTTGCAATTTGATCCAGGACCGTAACCAGGAGTCGCGCAGGGGGGGCTTAGCCCCTCCTGCAAAATTTTTCGACCCCCTGGAAAAATGTGTTGGACATAGTTTAAAAATTTTGAGCCCCTATCAGAAAACTCTTCGCCCCACCTGGTGCCGGGCCTGATTTGATTTGAGGATAGTTCTTGGTAGTGGTGAAGCAGACTCAAACTACGCTCTTGTTTATAATTGGCCTTGGCGCGAAGTAGCAGCAAAATCAATCGGTTCAGTTTAGCCGACTATGGATACGCTTTTCCAATGCGTTTTTTACATATCATTTGAGGTCCGGCGTTGATGAACCAAGGTATGTTTGAAGTGACTGTACGGACGACCGCACCAATTTCACATTGATCATCTCACGCTGCAGTATCTTGTGTGCTTCATATCTGTACGAAAGGAACAAGCACTGTTTCGTTTAGTTGTTATCAGTTACAAGGTTAATTTTCTTGTTAAGGTCTGCCCAGCCAAACAACTTCGGAAAAGTATTTTCCTTACGTTGAAATCTGAGCATGAACACTTGGCGTTATATTCGCAGAAATATATTGAAGGTTTGAACTATAGTAGTTGTGTTTCACAACCGCGCAGCACTACGGAGTTTTATGACTTTGTGGTTTACATTTGACTCTATCAGCTCTGGTGGGCCTACACCAAAGTGCGACAAAGGTCAATGAAATGATCATGGCAAGTCGTTCTCCGCCAGTGTTGGTTCGTTTTTTTGAATTAAAACATGACCGTATAATTCATCTCTAGTAATGCTAACATCTCTATCACCAGTTTTCTTTTGAGTTTTGGCAAACTTGCTACATGCGCATTGATTTTGCTTTCAATGAAGAATAGTTTTTGAAACAAAGCAGGATTGCCAATTTAGCGGACTTTCCGCTATATTCGTGGATTTTATTCTTGTCTCGCCGCAAACTAATTGGTCTGGCGGCTTAAATCCGCTACATACTAGCGGCTATTTGGTCTAGCGACCTTCGCGATTGGTCTTATTCAAGCGGATTGTAGCGGAAATTTGCTATTTTTCTAGCTTAAAGGTCTGTTTTGACTTGGCAACGCTGCACAGAAGCTTTACCTGTGACATCCGCCAAATGAATAATAGTAATCTCCTCCCTCTCGACCTTTTATCCAGAGTACGTCAATGGGTGGAACGTTTTTAGCGGTATTGCTGTCCTTTGATGATATAAAACAAGCTTTTTCAGATCGCAGTAGACAATTGATATGAAAGTTGAAATACCACCTTTGATGTGTAACCTTTCAGCTAACAGTGGTTTTTCTGGCCAAATGTTTAAAGAAATGGTTTCGATAAAAGAAACCTAGATTTGAAACAACAACAACACAACAAAGCTAATGTGGCAAGTCGTGACATGAAGCGAAGCCGTATCAAACCTGACAACAAAACCAACTTTGACCTGAGGGAAGCTTGAGAAATTTGCCTGCTTTGATACTTCTGCGATTATTAAAACTTACAAGCATATCTATTTTCCATAGTTATAAAACAGAAAGATGGCAGAAAGTAAATCGATCACAGTTTATTGCACAGGGAAACTAGTTTCGTGTTTTTCAACGCATCTTCAGTCCGTATCAAACCTGATACAGTAACTATAATTCTGTACCTGCAAAGTTTCTATCAAGGACTTTACTTTTTCTTCATCCAGCTCTGATGGTATAGGTCTTATGATATACTTCATGGGCATTTCATAGACTTCTGCAATGTGGTCACTGTGAATGCTGGTGATCTTCTCATGAGTCTGAAATATGTAACAATGTCATTTGCATATCAGGAAGCAGTAAAAAATTGAAGCACAAGTTTTCAAATATCTGCTGCATAACAGGAAGATTCTAAAAACTCTTCCTCAATAAATAGTCTTTGACTGAACATCAGTGGCATACGGTGACCATTTTGGTAGGGTGTTCGCCAGGCTTGCAACCCGCCCAAAAATGTGAAGGTTCACCAGCTGTGATGGTTGTCGCCTACCACAAGCCATTCGGACACTTGAACAGATTGGCAGTTGATCATAATAATAAAACCACGCGCAGCACGTACGCCAGAACGTCGACAGCATCGGGTTCGAATAAGAATTAATTAATTTCATTTCTCGTGACAAAATCTTTACAACTGAACTCACTGCTAAGAAATAAATAGCATTTTCGACATGGAATCATCAAATTAACCTACTGGCTTAAGTGTTAGGAAGCATTCGTTTTTCGACTGCTATCAACATTTAACATTTTAGCGTTAGGCTACTCTGCACGTGAGCCTGGGCTCATCACTACTAAAGTCAGTGATATTCAGGTTCGAGCATTCTCACTTCAAAAATTGTCCCAACTGTTACAGTAATCCTCACACACACAAACCACACCACACCACCTGCCTAGCCAAACTAGGCTTTCAACCTAAAACAAAACCCATCTGCACAAGTCCACTCCAGCCTACTGCACAGTTTGCTTCCACTGTACAGATTAAGCAGAAATGCTGGCAAAACAACACATGTAAGCAAGTTGTTCAAGAGGCAAGGTGAACACCCTGGCTGTTTTAAAAGCGCTAATAGTTTGGCTCCACTGGCTTTTTTCTTTTCTTTGTTTATTCATTTAACTTTGGGTGTTGTTGAACAATCTACAGTCATGCTTGAGCAGAGAAGCAAAAATCGTTTGGCCATGTTAAGAAATATATCTGCTGCATGAGAAAAAGAATACAAATAAAGGCAGTTCTAGGCATTAATCGCTAACAAATACCCTAAAACCAATTTTTAATTTTTTTCTTCATTTCCAGGTGTTCACTGAACACCTTGAACACCCTGAATATCTGCCACTGCTAAATATAGATCATGTTTTCGGATGCAATTGTTAAGCAGTTATGTGTCAACTATTAAATTAAATATAAATAACAAAAAGCATATTGAAGATTTATTTGAAGCTACATTTTGTATTTTTATGGTAATTTATTTATAAATTTTGGATGGCATGATTTAAACTTCCAAAATGTATAGATTTTTTTCTAACGAACATCATCCTGAATTGGAATTGTCTGAATGAACCCAGCAATCCATCTGCATTTTTCTCAATTACTGTCCACCATACTTAGCAAAAAAACAAAACATGTAGATGGAAATAATCGATAAGTTTGTACAATTTGTTCTATGTTTTTAATCACTTATATATCCTTTTATTGAAGAAATGGAGTGATAAGAGTATTTCACCATGCTAACAAACAAGAACAAGTTGAGAGTTTGTCATAAAACACAGATTGCACTTTCAAAACTAATGAAATGCAATATGCACCACACTAGGCATAACCTTATATTTACTTAACTGTGACCAAATTTACGCATATTTCCTTAACCGATCTCTGAATAAAACTAGTTGCTATCTGTGCAGGATGACTTGATTTGGCAGATCTTTACATGCTTAAGAGCACCAACATAGTTTTGTAAATCTAAAATCAACATGCTGACTTTATGTTTGTCAAAAACACTGGCAAGACATAAATTTCCTAATAAAACTACTTAATCCTAATGTTGGTGCACCATGAAAGTCACTGATCACCCAAGGCAAATGTATAGTTTTTGTGATAAAAATCAAATGTTTTTGCAGAAGCTACAAATTTTCAACAAGTTTATCATTGACACAGAACTTTATTGGTAGATCAGTGAAGCTGCTTGCCCAACAAGCAACTTGGACTGTTTTGCTTCTTTTTTTGCAGCTTGCACAACTGCGATAACAAAAGACATATATCTTCAAGTGACTTAGTATCTCAAAAACGTTAAAAATTTTCCAGGAGTGTACCCTTTGGAAAGGCACAGAACTTAAAGGCAAAAGTGAACAAAACACAAAAGAACTCCATGAAACTAATATTTCATTGCTGTGTTTTTTTCTCAATGTCTGTCGCCATAAACTGATCTCAATTTCATCCTTTGCTTAGATGCAGCCAAACAGAATTTGGTCAATATTTTTAATAATGCAAATTTCCAATACTTAAAAAAAATTGTTGGCATTTCTTCAAAAAATGCTAATGGTGAAACTAAAATAAAAAAACAAGAGTGAGTTCTTATACCAAGCATCCATTTTATTTGAATGCTATTCTGTGTAGCTTAGCATTCTGTATTAACACAACTATTATGAGATATACATATTGCAACGTTGAAACATACTTCAAATAAATACTGATGTGTTGAAAGAATCACACGAATTTTTGCAACTAGCTATCTAGATATGAAAAATGCTTTATAAAGAAAGAGCAACAACAATAAAAATGTCAGATTTTTCAAATCATTATGTTATGACAGCAAAATTAATCATAATTTTCTTAAACCAATTTACCCTTTTGGCATTGGAAAGCCTTCATGCTGATACCAACCTTGCTGGTCATTACTCATGAACAGAAATAGCTACATTAAAATCATAGGCATTGTTGGAGAGAGTAAGTCCTTGTGCATTTTGTAATGTAAGTTTTTTGTATGTATGAAGTCACTGTGGACTGCTGGTAAAAACTGCATTGATATCATAACAAAACAATGAAGGTAGGTAAATAAAAAACATGAGGGCCAATTTTTTTCAGAAAGCGCATCAACATTTGTATTCAAATGTGTCTTTGTCATCCCTCTACCGCAAATAGCTCACTAATTATAGTATGACTAATAGGGTGTAACCAGGTGGCTCATGTTAGAGCAGTGATAGAACTTAACAGCATGTTATTACGACAACAGATCTGATGTATAGGAAATTTTTTTGGCTTTGATGGTTTGAGAAACTTCAGGTTGACATGGATTTGATACAGTGTTGAAGGTAGTCATGATGACTTTTATCTGTGGGATGTTTAACTAAATGCTGACTACTTTGCAAAGATTGTAATTGTAAATGGATAATAGGGTTGAGTATAGTACTTTTAATTGTAAACTTTTCAGTTACTCCTACATGTGTTTATGTTAATTCAACTTATAAAGTTAGTATTTCCACAGATATGATTTCCAAAATTCAGGTGGCAAATATGCTAACCTAGAACTGCTCATGGAGTGTCACTGGTTTCGATATTTCCTAGGTTAATATATGTGACACATTTAAATTATTACAGTTTTTTGACAAAATACTCAATAAATTTGCAGTAGCAAAATCAAGAAAACTGTGCCCTTGAAGTGAGATAATCAGAAATAAAGCATTACATCGCATTATCTCTTTTATTTTCTGTTAACTTTATAGGGTATTATATCAAAGGAAATGATTTAGGATTTTGCTATTTTGTATTTGCATGGTATTTTTGTATACAATAATTTGCTTTCAGTTTTTTATATGCATTCTTTCTGTGTGTCCTTCTCTTTTATGTGTTTGTGAGTGTGCACTCAGTTATTGCAGCCACAATGCTGCATTGCCTGAGCTACCGAAAGAGAGAGCCAAACCTACGACCCTCCACATAACAGCAACAATAGAGTTTTCCCCACTCGACTAGGTAGACTCTACTGTTGTTACTACGAATTCAACATTATAAGTGGCGAATTGCCATGCCACACAATCAGTCCAAAGCCCCTACGGACCACATTAGCTATGATTGTGATTAAATCTGACAACAGAAAGGCTCAAGCAGGTATGCTGTATTTAGGATCTTCAAAAGGCTCTGGCAAACCTTTGTTTCAGGAAACAAGGTGCTGGCTAATTTTATACTGTGTTATCAGAAGAATTTTGTGCCCAAATAATTTTGTCATTAAAATTCATGCAGATGATCAGGAAATCTTTATGTCGAGGTTTTGCATTTTTTTTCACTGCTTGCAACAGTTCGAATTTATTACTGCAATTTAGAACATCACAATACGCAAGGTTTGATGTTCAATCGTGATCGAAATTTTAAATTGAGGGATAGCTTTAAACAAAATGATTAGATTAATAACTCTATGATAGTTAATGATTTCCAAGATTCAAAGGTCCTGATTCCGTGATGTCACAGACTCACAGTAATATGAATTTATCAGACATATCTAGATAAAATGTTATGTGAGACCCAAATTGGCTTTTGATGTCCCTTCACTCCTGACTCACTCTTCACATCTATGCCATTGTGAAAGGGCTGGCTGGGGTACCTAAACTGACTTTTCCCTGGGTGTGGGAACCCGTCGCTATGACGCTGTACCTGACTAGGGCTGAAAAATGTGCTGCAAATTAAAGCAATACATTTTCAAGCACATATATTGCTATTATTAATGAAAGTATCGCATTTTAAAAAAACACAAGCTGCTTGAACGTAACAAACAAAAAATTCACAAGGTTACAGTTAAACAATAAATTACATTGGTGTAAGCTGCATCAATTAGTTTCAGTCCAAAACTCCATGAGGTATTTATCTGCTGTGAAGTTGATAAGCATGTATGAAAGAGCAATAACTACAAATAAAATAGAAAATTGTTGGATTGTAATCCAATCAAAAAAGATTAGGATGAAGACACTTGTAAGTTATATGGCACTGACAGCTCTTTATTGCATATTGAAACATGCAATAAAAATTTGGATTTTAATATTAAGTACAACAAAAATTTATTTGCAAGCATTAAACTAATTTATGCACAAAAATAAGCTAATCCTGCAACAAGCAAATGTATACATGATCATTTTAATTAAACTTTTGACAATGTGATTGGCACAAGTAAAAAAATATTGTATTTTATTAAAGAGGACAAGAATTTGTCATCAAGAAATTATGAAAAAAGATAGGTTAAATGAAATTCATATTTTATTGAAAGTGTTTACTAGATTAGTGATCATGTCTCAGTGGTATATCATCATGGGTTGGCTTGCAAATTGGCCACAAACCTAGCTGAGATTATAATAATAATAATTACGTTTTGAAAATAATAGAAGTTAGCTAACAAGAATAGGCTAATGCCATTTTCAACATAAATTGCTACTTTAGAATAGAGCTTGACTGATGCATTGGCATACCGATATATATATATATTATCCAATATGACAATGTTGCCCATATATCACATCAGCAAAATTTCACCGATAAAATTTGAAAAAAAGCCGCTACCTGGCATATGTTTTTGCTCTGCATGGAATGTTCGGAAACCCAAATTGCTACTTCATTTCTGAGTGATTAATGCAAATTCTATCCTGTTCTGAAAATTCTCTCTTACTAGCACTTGGCTCTCTGGCTACATCAAATAGCGTGTATAGTCCAAGGTAATGAGACCACTGTGCAAAGATCTCAATAAACTGTTCTATGACGTAACATTTGCTTATAGGTTTTCGCGTGGTAAGCAGATGACTGCCTGTGAACCAATCAGGTTACTGTTTTACTTGGTTTTACCAAGGTTGGCTCGCAAGCAAGACAAAGCCTTCAGCGCATGTCAAAAATGTGCCTACATCATCACAGTGAGCAGTGACCCAGGTTTACACAGAGTTCGATGTTGTACAGCTTTTGATCGCAACAAAGTAATGGTTTTTGCTAGTAATGTGTCATGCATTGTTGTTTACCTACTTGTGAGATGTGCATCTGAGAACAGGCACATGGGCCTACACAAGGGAGTACATATACGCAACATATGTTTACCTGTTTGTGGATTCACTTGCATGCTTGGTTTTGAGTAAGTATTGCATGCAGTAGCTACGACAGATGAAAACATGCCATAACAGTACATAAGAACATCTTGAATTGGTTTATGCATTGTAATGTAACATTATGTGTGATTGCCACTATGATACTGATACTGCTGAGGCACTGTTATAAATTTTTTTGGGAGGTGTTAACAAAAATAATACATCTAGTAATAACAATACTGTTCTCTTTTTCTGCTTCGAGTGCCTATGGCAATTTGTTACTCAAATATTATTAACTCACATGCTGTACTCTGTTTTATGTTCAACCTGTTGGACTGCATTTACCTTTAGTCAAACCCGATAGGTTGAAGTGATTATGTGACAAGTGCAATATGCAAAGAGACAAGGATTTAGGTTTTAAGGTTATGCAGTTAGGATTTAGTGTACAGTTCACACAATGCAAACACGAAGCTGCCAACAGTTTGTCAGCACTGAAACCATGGCAATACTTGTCCATCAGAACAGACTGTTGCAGACATCACAATCAATTAAGCAAGTTATGTGCTCCAACCTTGTCATGTGACCAACTCAACCAATCATGTTTGGCTGAAGGCAAAATAGCTCCAGAGTCCAAGTATGTTTATTTGGCCGCATGAGGCACAATATTCACTGCTTGAGTAATGCAAAAATATTGGTATCAGTTATCAGCAATGAAAAAATTAAAACATCAGTATCAGCTCAAAAACACCTGATCAGTTGAGCTCACTTCAGAATATTGTGGATTTGTAAACACTGTAACATGAAGACAAAGTAGCTAACGCATAGAGGCAATGGGCCAAACCAAATATATATTCAAAAAAGCAATTTGGGTTGCATAAGAAATGACGTAACATGTTCTAGTACAGAAAAATTGATGGTCAGTGAACTGAAGGAAAGGTTAATATCATCAATGATTAAATTTTATTACTGATGCTGTTCTGATTACACATTATCTCCTTATTTAAAAATTGTCTTTTAATGAGTATAGTAGTGCTAACATCCTTTTTTACAATCATGAATGTCATAGTCAGTCATTCACATGCATTAAAATCAACCAGATTATTCAAGGATAATTCTTTTTCAACAGTTTTGTTTCAAAACAATGCAAAAACATCTACATTTTTTATAATTCTGAAACCAGAAGCCAACAAAAAACACATATTTTTAACGAGTAAACAAAACATTGGGCCCATTCTATTATAGCCAGGGCTACCATGCCGTCGTTATTTCTAAGATTTGTCCTTATTTTGCAGTACTACGTCTTAGAAAATAAAACTGTCCTTATTTCTAAGAAATGTCCATATTTGTGTCTTGCGTCCTTATTTTTTCTTGTTTGCTGTAGCATAATAATTTTAAATTTAAGCAATATCTGATAGTCATACAGACCATTTCTGTCTCATCGTAAACATTTTGTATTTCAAAGTTTTTGATGTCATGAAAGTAGTACAATCTTGCAGCATAGAGACACAACGCACTATCAGGTATTGTTAGCACTGTAAGTTGTCTACTCTGGTTAGGATTCTTAGGAAAGCTGGTTTTGTAGTGAAGATTTAGCATTCAATTGATTCAAGAAATAAGCAAGCGAAGAAAACATTTTCCGTGACGATTCCTAGAAGGAAGTCGAGAATAAGACATTGCTGAAGCAAATGGTTCCTTAAGATAAATAGGCAAAGATATGATCTGACGTTGGTCGTGCAAACAAAAACAATTGTTTTCTTTTTACGTAAATCAAATTTTCCTCAGCCGTCCTTATTTTTGGTTCTAGATCGATGGTAGCCCTGTATATAGCCCTTCTAAAAAGTCTCTAATTGGTGCCACTGCCATCTACGAGTAACCAGTACTGTACAAACTGAATACCTATGTATCTAGTGGGAAAACCTTTTCTCTGCTTTGAGCTAGATAGAGATATATAGAGGGTGCTGCCATGACAGGCAGCTACTGCTGCCCTACACTACAGTATAAATGACAATGATTCAATGAAAGAAATGTCAAAAAAGGTCTCAGCATTTAATGATAAATATCGACAGCTTGCTAAAGACTTACCGACATGGCAGTTTCGGAATAAAATAGTGAACGGCGAAAAGAAATGGCTAACAGTCGCTGTGTACAGCAGGACAAAAGTGCGTGAGCCATCACGAGTCACAACCATACTCCCATTACAACAACAGATTTCCATGACTATGCATTTTTCTGCTTGAATGAAACCAGCTGTTCTCATTGAAGCACGACGGTGAGGCCCATGCCACAACCAATGTTGAACATGATCCGGTTTCCGGACCGTGATCCAACCGGATTCTGCAATTCAGAACCGGATCCGGATCAGACTGGATATCGAAAAGACTTAACCGGATCACATATGGATATCCAAACTACATTGATCAGTGCAGTAAAATGCTAAATCGACCGTTTTTTCGGACATAAACCGGATTGGATCAATTATTCGGACAGGTCTACCAGAGATGAGCGGACTGTGAAATTTTTCAGTCCAAGTCCAGTCCTGATCAGATAAAATTGAATCCGTTCCAGTCCAGATCTGCAAATATTTTGAAAATCATCAGTCCGATCCAGTCCTGTTCCGCCCATGTAAAATAATGAATTTTTATTTTGCCTCATGAGGCAAAAGCACCACTGAAGCTATTTTGCCTTCAGCCAAGTATGATTGGTTGAAGGCAGATTAGTTGTAGGAGTGCTTTTGACTCATGAGGCAAAATAGACATAGCCTTTTGGCATTTCCAAAGTGTAACAAGGCAGTGTCTATTTTTCCTCATGAAGCAAAAGCACTGCTGGAGTTATTTTGCCATTAGGAGAATCCGATTATTTGGATTGGTCAAATGACAAGGATGATATGGGATACACCTGGATTAGCATAAAGTCCTTGTAACATAACCTATAATCCCAAACCTGAAACCAAACACAGAACCTAAACTCAGATTAACCTACACACAAAACCTGAACCCAACACCCAAAACCTAAACCCAACCCCCAAAACCTAAACCCAAAATTAAACCTAGACCCAAAACCTATACCTGAAGCTTAATCCGTAAACGTAACCCCCAAATGTAAGCTCAAAACCAGTGGTTTTTCAACATTTTTCAAGCAGTGACCCATTTGGCTACAGGTCCTAAATGTAAGCCCAAAACCAGTGTTTTTTCAACATTTTTCAAGCAGCGACCCATTTGGCTATAGGTCCTCCAATGGACCTTCAGTGGCTATAGGTCTGCCAGTGGACCTTCAGTGGCTATAGGTCCACCAGAGGATTTTCAGTGGCTATAGGTCAGCCAGTGAACCTTCAGTGGCTATAGGTCCACCAGTGAACCTTCAATGGCTATAGGTCCGCCGGTGGACTTTCAATTTAATAAACATATTTGTCCATAATGTGATGCTAACCCCCAAACCTCAAGCCCTAAACCTAATCCCTATCTTAAAGTTTGCCCCTAAGTTAATCCTTAAACCTAACCCCTAAACCTAAACATAACCCCTAAACTTAACCCTCAGCATATTATGTAAATTTTACATAACGTCCTTCCAATCTGCAAATGGTTGTGTGGCATTGGCGAACTCGTCACTCGTCATTTCCGCTTAATCAGGTATGGAGATTTCTTTCGTGACGCTTAGAGATCTTCTTGCTAAAGGATTGGGGGATCATCAACAACATTCCTTTTCTTTTGAATTTAGTAGTATTGATTCCTGCAGTAAGGATATTTTATACAAGATATATATTTCTTTATAATTGGAAGAGTGGATCCCAGTAAATTATAGTTGAGGCGAGAGTAAACAGTA
>Ga0210059_1007532_pt1 | contig 17282 bp, 9 predicted proteins | sample Ectturendosymbi2_FD_188042 | JGI IMG/M metagenome (GOLD analysis project Ga0210059, IMG submission 188042) | Ecteinascidia turbinata endosymbiont from Florida, USA - Sample 2 (SPAdes) (version 2) | ecosystem: Host-associated > Tunicates > Ascidians > Unclassified | place: Key West, Florida...
AACAGCTCAGTTAACATCAGATATGCTGCCAAAACATCAGACATCAGAAATTTCTCTCAAAACATCAGAAGTGGTAACACTGATGCATATCATCTACGTGTGTACATTAGGAATGTCCCAGCTTTGTGACGTTTAAACTACACATCAATCGACACTGTTGGTAGTTCAAATGTCATGCTTGTTTCCACACTGGCAGAGCACGGCAACACCCAGCTCTTGTTATATATGGTAGTGCAAAACACGCAGGAATGAAGAAAGCTGCTTCAATATTTCTCAAATCTCGAAAATTCATAACCGCTTGGTTTGATAACGAATGTGTTGCTACGCCTGTGGTACTGCCAAAGAACATTTTGCAATGCACCCGATCTCGACTTACTGTACAATGTTGGTGAAAAACTAAGAAAATAAACATCAATATTCTGATCGCTATGGGGGGGGCTTGAGCCCCTTCAGCCCCCACCCTGGCTGCGCCTTTGCTTCCACGGTAATTGCAACGGCGTTAGATTACAAAGAATACTTAGTAACGAACTTATTGAAGTTACTCTGGTCTCTGTCACTCTGCCAATGTGTGCTGTTTGAGCAAAAGTCAGCTACGAAAAGTTTCATGACGCCGCACTGTTTGGTTCAACTCTTTTAAATCACTCAAAAATGATAAATGCCAAAGTTGTCAATTTCCTTAACCTACTATTTACTAAACGCAGTAATCAAAAAGCTCTTCAATTTTGAGGCGTGGTAAGCAGGCTAAAATATGAAAAATCAGTAAAGGAGTGTTTTGATATTCAAGCGCGAGGCTCCCAAAAGTGCGAGGCCCCGGACATTTGCCCGTTTTGCTCTTTAGTTAATCCGGCCCTGCTTCCATGGAAATTACCAATGTTTCACCTGATATAGAACTTGTTACTTTGCATAATTAGTCTGAAAAGCTTTCTGAAAAGCACAGGAAAAATGCGACAAACTACTTGTATGTTAAATACCACAAATTCAATGGTTACAGTGTTTAATAGCAATAAAACACATACGTATCCAAAGCAGTTTTCTCAAACCAAAACCAGCATTGGCTAAAAAGGGTACGAAATGCAGGACTAATTTTACGCATAAGGGATTGCCATCACACTGCCGTTTGTTTGTTCGTAAAGTCACTAAAACATAACTGCCATTTGCCACCCATGCGTTTTTACATAACAGCTTCTGCCACAATGTGCAGGACGCGCTAGCAAAAGTAAGAAATGGTATTGTGAAAGGACCATAATTGCATTCAATTTCAGCGATAAGGAATATAATTTTCAAGGATGTTCCACTGAATGTACGAAATATGGTTTTTAGAAAACTTGTGGAAGCCTTCACGCAAAGCCTTCAATTTGCTTTTTACAGTAAATGTTGTCCCTCACCAATATCAGTCAAATCAGTAAGCATGACCAGAAAATACTTATATTTTGCGTCTTTATTATTGTTTTATGCTAATGAGAAAGAATATGATGTAAAATGCCGTAAATAATGAGACATACGCATCTCACCATTTACTGTACGTTTATAATCACCAATGCAATACATCTCTCTCTCTACGGTAGGGAAAACTCTACAGCAGGCCTGCCCAACTCAGAAAGCTCGAAGGGCCAAATTATCAACATAAATTTTCCGCGGGTCGCTAAAGTATATTTCTCTATTTCATTTCGATGTGGAGATTTCGTTGTAGTATGGAAGAAAATCTGGAACGACAACTGCTTATTCGAGGTCGAGTTTTTGCAACATTTTCTACAATTGAGAAAGCTCTCGCAGGCCGTATGTTGTGCAGGCCGCTCTACAAGATGTGTAATACTGTACAACTATCGTATGACCATCACAAAAGGGCGAACTCAAAAGCTGGAAACTCGTCTCGTTACAAAGGGAAAATCCCTCTCAAGCGAGAAAGATTCCGGATTGTGATCATACAAATGTCTTGTCGCAGAGGTGTAGGTTTGAATTTCCGGGCGTGGGATCTAAATAAGAACTTACCAAAAACACTGACTGAAGTTATTTTTATGAAATTCAGTTACTTCGGACTCGTTTTGCAAATGAATTTAATATTTTGTTTGTAAATGAAAGCTAAGACTTAATGTAAATGTCGAACATGAACAACGAAGGCCACCATTACTTCAAACCAGCAAAAGCGTTGATCGCAGATATGCTTTTTGCAAATCGATATACGTTAATAAGCATAGTATTCTGAAAAAATACAGTTGATAATGTCTTGGGATAATACTATTACATGAAAATATTTCATTGCTGCGCTTTTTCATGAAGATTGTTTTGTTGAGAAGGTCCAGAACGCTTAACTGGAATCTGACGACTGAAGAAGCGGCTTGCCTGCGCACTTACGCACTAGGCTAAAGGAAGCACCCAGTAGCTTTCGTGCTACTGGGGATGTTATGCTTAGCGCGTCGGATGTAGCAGCCACCGCGCTGACAAAGTACGGAATGACAAGCCGTGACGCCATGACAAAGTACGGAAGGCTGGTAAAGTATCAGCGCACTTGCAACGACGACTTGGTTATGATACATCCAAGAGACGTCTAAACTGCGACCTCATTACATCAAAGTCAAACCGTTTCCCTCATGAACTAGAAAACATATGGGTTTGAAGATGTCTTTCAAGTAATTTTTAAGTAATCTTAAAAAGACATCGCGGGTTGTTGGTTGTGCAAATTCAGTTCCAATGTTGCAAAATTATTGGTTAAAAATATTAGCTATATCTTGAGGATTGTTTAATTCTTTTCCTTTCTAATCTGCAATGCTTTCTGTTGAAGATGTAGTTTCGTTCCAGGACTAATGTCTAGTATGTTGTGTATAGTTTTACAATGATCAATGATTGTTGCTGAGTGATCTGAAACTCTGGTGCGTTTACTAGTAAGTAATTGCAAGAAAGAGTAATTAGTGAATTGACATAATCTTCTATATTATATTCAACCTCAAGGTTACAAAGATTGAGAATGAAATCACCACAAATATAATACACATGTTGCTTGATGATGATTCAGATACCTGATTGTGTTCAAAAATATTTATCTGAAGTGTGTATTAGTTCATATAGGGTGCCCATACACAACAGCTAGAACAAAGTTATTGTGATCAGTCAATGTTTCTAGCCATAGAGCTTCATAATCATTACTTAGTGGTGGTATGTTTGAGAGTACATGGAACTGTATATTCATGGGCGTCGGAAGGGGGGACCTTGGCGCCCCCCTGGTTTTTAAAATTATTAGCAAAAAAGGTTGTTTTTTTCAATTTCGAAGGTAAAAACCAAATTTCACCACTGTTGGCCTTCCCCTGGAAAAATTTTTGGGAAAATCCCTACTAGCCCCCGCACGGCCATGTGTATATTGTTTTTAACATAAAAACCAACACCACCTGCATTAATCTTGGTGTCAGTATGTACAAAGTAGGCTAATACCACTCAAGCTGAATATTGTAGCTCACATCAGTTATGGAGTTTTTTAATTTAGTCTCTGTGATGGCAAAAACATCAGGGCGGTGTTCAATGGCCAAAAGAAAATTTTTCAATTTATACAAATTTTTTGAAAGACTTCTTGCATTCATATGATGGATATTAAGGCATTTTGTGTGTTAAGAGTTTCAAATATGTCAGATGTCTCAGGTAGGCTATATTGTAGTAAAGACTATTATTGCAGAAGTGAGATCCATTTTCATCTGTATCACCGCAGCTGAGTAGGTTGGGTGCTTTTGACAAGGCCTCCGAGAGAAATTTTACCGGGGGTACGATAACCGATTCCGGGCCTCCTTAGTTTCTCAGGCTCTTGTCGAAACTTGTTTAGCTTCTTTGTATAGTAATCATAACCAGCTTTCATGCTAAGATTTACATATAGATTAATTGTTATACCGGCAGCTGACTGACACTAATATATTTTGGGTTTGATTACAGAAAAATTGATCATGAGTACTTTCATCTGATCATGGGTACTTTCTTGTACCCCCTTCTCGTAGGCCCTGGTTTTGGAGTTAATTTCATTAAGACGATCTTAAGAGTTTGCACAAATGGAGCAGTAGTATAACATATTGTTACAGTTGTAAAATATCAATTCACTTTCAGATAAACCACTGCATTGAAAATGATAGAGGTGTTTACTGATGACACATAACAAATGTACGCCACAGTTATGAAAAAAGTATCATTAAACCGTTTAACAAATTGTTGTGGCTGTCCAAAATTGTTGAATAGGACGTGACGTGGACGATGAACCCCGGCCTTATGCTGTATTAATGTGGTAATTGCGTTAAGCCTGACGACTAATTGTCGTGATTGTTTTCCCGCTTACGTCGAATTGTTCTCTGTTTTGAAATATGTTAAATGCTAAATAAACTTGCAACAATTCAACCGTATCAAAGAAATATTAAGCAAATTGCCCAAGACACTTATTATTCATCGCTATATCTAACTTCAGCCTATCATCAAGTTCCCCTCATTTCGGAAGAAAAACCCATGAATGATAGCTTTTAAAGCTGACGGGAAGCTTTTTCAATATTGCAGACTGCCAATCATTTCATGGGTGAAAATTGGGCTCTTGTACCAGCGCGAAAACTTCAGTGTGTTTCGTAAAACATCTGCTCTCAACTCCTCACAAGCTAGATCACACCTCCCATAATTTCTTGAGCAGAGGATGGCACGGACAACCCACATGCAATCAGCCTTCCAGCAACCTTTGAAAATTTGATTACTTTTTGTTTTAGCCATAAACCGATCAACGTTCTGTAGTCTTTGCAATACTTTCCGGAGAACTAGCAGCTGTTTGTGGTTTGGAGAGAGAGGGGGGGGTCGTATTTGGTCGGAGAGGGTGCGCTCATAAGTTTCACGTAAGCATGACCATCACCGTTCACATCAGGATTTTCTTTGGCCATCATAACGTTTTGCCTAGCGGTTTTATATTTCTTGCTTGTTAATCTTCATGCAGTTTGTAAACAAGACGGATTGCTGGCCATGATTGACAACGCAGTATCTCAAAGTGGAAACAATCACGGTGCTGATAACATTGCTAAGAACGGAGTTCCAAGTCTCATCCACTCAGCGCGATAAAGGTCTTCGCTAGTATCAGTACAGCACTTGTTAGAACACAGCCACTCCAGCACGATGAGGTCCCCCCCCCAAAAAAAAATGAAGTTCTAGATTATTGGACAATACCGGGAGTCGGAAAGACGAAAACGTGGTCATAATCTAGCATGTGTGTTCCCAAACCTTAAAATAATTAAAAAGGTAAAAAGTCCTGGTGCGTTGCTTTAATCCAGGGGTCTCCAAACTACAGCCCGCGGGCCAAATGCGGCCCGCGAAGCCATTTTGCAAATGATGAAAAAATTATTTGTTCGCGAAAAATTGGTTGATTTGGTGGTATGTATCATATCCCGAAACGATCACATTATGTAAGACGTCCGGTCCTCCACATGTTTTGTAATGGATTATGTGGCCCTCGAACAAAAAATTTGGAGATCCCTGCTTTAGTCGATGGCAGCAAAGATTTATTCCAACGAACTGAGATATTCAAAAGTTAGAAGCTGAAAAAACATTCAAAGCATACTTCTTGAGATTAAAGAATTTTCCAGATGACCTCTGGATTAACTCACCATTAACCTGATATTGCTCGGCTTGCACCATAAACATGGGTGTCGGAAGGATTTTTCCAGGGGAACAATAGTAGATTTTTCCAGGGGGTGTCCATAGGATTTTTTCCAGTGAGGCAACAGTGGTGAAATTTGATTTTACCAACTCGAAACTAAGAGAAAACATTTTTCTACTAAAACATTAATAGGAAGATATGAAATTTCAAAATCCAGGGGACCAAGTCTCCTTACCCCCTTCTGACGCCCATGATCACAGATTTCCTACCATTCCCAAGCCTCTCTTTGAAACTCAACCATAAGTGAGATGAAGCAAACGGTGTTTATGAAATACTTTTGGGGAAAATCTTATGTGAACCTTTTACAGTCTATAAATTTAATCAAACGTTCTGCAGATATGAAGCCCAAGATGACCAATTTAAATCCGAAGCAAAAAACAAAAAGCGAACAGTTGAGAAAAACTTCTATGATCTATACATGCAACTGAAAAAATTAGCATTAATGAAAGATTTGCAAAATGCGAACTGTTACTCCTACTAATAAAGCGGGGACACCGGCTCCTAACATGACTACAAAACAAAATTTCGTTAACCATGACATTCCTAGGCTGGACAAGATCTCCAGACCAGCCTCGAGACCCTATTACTGCAAGTTAAAATACATTGATTTGCATTTCAGGCTTCGACAGATTGATCCTTTAACTAAGAACCAAGTCTCCTACAAATGCCTTCAAGTTGGATTCTCAAATATCAAATCAGAACTTTCATAAAGTCAATTAACCTTAGATTCACTGATTTGAAAGGGGAGCATAGATTTCAATTTGGAAGCATATAACCTATTGAAAAACTTGGTTGCAATAGTATTTAGCAAATAGGAAAATTTTAGAAGTAGGATATAACAAATGAAACATTCACTTTATTTTCTTTGCATTTGTTTCTATTTGGAATGGAAGTGTTGTCAGCCTGAAGTAAGTAATTATGTAGTAACATATTACATACAGTATAATTGATACAAACTGCTGACAGAAGCAACTGATATGGTGTACAACACAATGGTAAACCCTTGCAGTTGTTTTGTTGTGCAGGTTTGTGTTTTCATTTGTCCAATTTCAGGGATCTTCTTCAAGGCTGCATCAAGTGTCTCCCGAATCCCTACCCACATTCACCAAAACCAGACGTAATGATTTTACTGAAACTTCGCGTAGGTTTAAAAAACTTTCACAGATAATCAACTTTTTAAAAATATTTTAAGACTTTCTGTGGGCATTAAGATTTTGTTACGCATTTTTCTGGATAATTTTTTTTAGTTTCTTCAATATTTCCCCTTTTTACAAAGACGTCGCAATGTTTTTGGTATATTGGAACACCCTGTATCATAATGCCAATGGCCGCGTCCGTGGACCGAGATTCCTAGAAAGCGTTGTGGGGACAAAGTTTGTGTGATATGCATGTTATTGTGCATTGCTTGCGTTTCGATGACGTCACAATGTTCACTCCATCGTAGTACGACCCTTTTGAAAAATTGGCAGTATGTGAAGCAACTAGTGGAAATAATATATTTTGGGGACCAGTATTATGGCAGTTGTATATTGCTGTGCTAGTACTTGACAATAATTACTAGGGACTTACTTCTTAGTAAGTAGCCGACAGAAAACTTTAGTAGTATAAGCACTTGAAGTGTTTTTTGTAAAAGTAGATGGAACACTTCAATTCATTATTTTAAATCACAAACAAAATATTAGTGGGGACAAAAGATATTGTGTCCTCTTTTGACCAAAAGTTCGGGGACATGTCGCCCCTTTAAACTCGGTCCCTGGCCGCGTCCGTTGTTGATTATCATTTGTGCGTTATGCAGCATTTGAGCGTGTTCACTGTTCATACAATGTAAATCAGCCGAAACACTGGCAATCGCTGGTAGAAATGGGATTACCTTCTGTTTTTATCCAAGCGATTGATCGTATTTCTTAAGTAGCCTGTAAAAGACTGTCAACAAACACCGATATTTTGGTATGGCAGAAAGAAATAAGAGAACGCCGATCATCTTCACGAAAAATGGCAGAGCAACATTCCTTGCCACTAAATCATTGACCACAAAAAATTTGCAAGCATACAAAAGACAGCAAAAACTATCAAGTTATTTTATAGTAAACATTTGTCGCCAAAGTTTTGAGGTAGAGCGTATCGATTACCCTTTTGCAAAGAACAAAGCAGTTATACAAAAAAGAAGTGATTTGCGCCACAAAAATTCCACCTTTCGAATGTAGGCCGAAGACAAATGTTTTGACCTGTTTGATTCTGTGTCGAAACAGCCTAGCTGTGAAAATTACCGATCGGGTACTGGAGAACAATCCTAACAGAAACAAATGCTGTTAGTTTACTCATTCTCATCTGTTAAACCTACGGTGATTAGAACTTGAAGAGTAGAAGGATTTCACGCAATAACTTTAATCTGTAAAAATTAAATGCACAAAGGCCTGTCTTTTCAGCAGCTTTAAATTTGTTTTGAATGAATATGGTAACAAGCATTTCAACGGATTATTCGCGAACCATGCACACCGAGATTATTGCTGCGCACATTAGCTAGCGTGAGATTGCGAGTAAAGCCAAAAGTAACATCTACTAAACAGTCTACCGTTATAAGCTACGCGCTAAGTTTGATTAACAAGCATCAAGTTACATAACAGCAGCAGTTGATTTCGCTATATTTAAGAAAAATTTTGCTCATCCTCGTGGAAGTTAAAAGCACTTTTGTTTTATTTTTAACTGTATTTTCAAGGAGATTGGTGCTTTTGTTAGATCTGCCGCAGTTGATAAATAAATTTGAGTGAGAATGAAATAAGGCATGGTAAACACATTTTAAAACTGATGCAAGGAAAACATGTTTCAATTAGTGCATTATTGAACATGTCGTTTTGCTTACTATGCTGCAAGAAAAACGTCTGAAATTCAGGACTTACTGACAAAATAGCGGCCAAAGCAAACGATGTAACAGACATTTTGTATATGTTTCGGTAAACACTGTTACCATCATCACTACGTTAAATATAAGCACAGCGTTCACCGAAACGTCTACGAAATTTCTCTTGCATTAATTGCAATAAAGTCGTTATGTTTATGGAATAATTCACAAGCACTCTGGTACTATTTTTCCACCGAGTTAGTTTTTATAACATCTTGGATCAATGCTTTCATTGCAAGGAACACATTGCCATAAAAATCTGCCAGTGTGTCTAAATACTGTTTTTTCCACTGAAGCTTCGCTGTGAGAAAATAGAAAATGAAAATCCACGTCAAACAGCGCACATGTCAAAGATTCGTTGCACCGGGTCTGCAGCATTGCGATCGAAGTCTTTCCGCGAGAATGAGAACATATTTTGAACGTTACAACCTTGCGTGCATGTTATTGCGCTATCAAAAACAAAAAACAAAAAAACAAGGCATGCACAAATTATGGTGACTGACTTTTACTTAAATTTGCTAGCAAACACTAGAGAAAAGGAAATGTTTAGGGAAAGACAAGTGAATAAGGGAGAAATCATGTCACAGGCTTGTGAAAACAACGCACAGAGCAGGTTTTTGTCGAAGATCATTTTGTTTTTTCTTTTTTAGTAGAATTCAGGCCCGTAGCCAGGTTTTAAGGTTTGGGAGTGAAAAATACATTTTAGGGGGGATATATTTTTGTTTTTATGATATGTTTAAAACAAATTTTTCTGGGCACAACAAAATTGGGGGGCACAAAAAATCTGTAGAGGCATTGCCCCGGAATGCCTCCCATGGCTGCGGGTATGGTAGAATCGTGATGAAATGTCATTTATGGATAAAGTCGTTGTAGCGTCTTGTCATGTTGGTTGATACTGAGTAGTCAACAAGATTTAGGATTGAAATTGAGTGAAAGCAAGTGAAATTGAACATTTGTCGCAAACAGCTTCACACATAATTAAAATTGGAAGTCAGTTTACCTATTTTATACAAGGATTGCTTGCGTTGTGAAAATTTTGCATTTAACTGTACTGTATATACTGTAGATGGCTTGATGATTTCAAACTACCACTCTGTTCCTTTACGAAGGGCATGCACAAGTGATCCGATAACCTACGTATATTTCACGTAACGTTGATTAACTACCCACTCTTCCTTCGCACAGGGTATTTACAGTTAATGCATCGAACCGCGGAGTTAATGAGGTAAGTGAACTGTTTACTGCACATCTGTTGTAATACATAGCGTAATAATGAACTGGTTTATTTGCTCTCGTTACAATGGCCTACTGTTTTGAGTTCATTCTCACTAATTCAGATTAAGCGCCAGAAAAAGGTTAGGAGGAAAAAATTCCTTTTCTTGGACGACATCAAATCTGGCCATAGTGCTGTGTTTTTTGGAGCAAGCAAAAGTTACTTACTCAAAGAATGGTTTTACCAAATAGCGACTTTTTCCTGAACATTCTGTGTTATAAAAGACAAAACATTTGACGAACGTATAGCCTCTGATACAAATGACTTGGAAAATTGGTACAAACAATCATAAAAATTTTGTCAATTGTCACTAATGACGTGCAAAGGAAGTAACTGACTGACTGGACAACCTTGAAATATTTGCGAGTCTTGCAGCTATGCGTTGGCTGGACTCCGTGATTAACGGGAAGCAGGGCATACTATGGAATGGGATATAAATCTTCCGTCTTCCATAGCAGGCAAAATCTTCCATACAATTCCATTCCATACCTGAAATCTTCCATTCCATAGCGTACCAAAAATCTTCCATTCCATCTTCCATACTTTTCCACACCTAATGTTACACTAACGCCCTGTACTAACAACTCTGATAATAAACGAAATGGAGCTGATCCACGCTAAAGTGGTACACTATACAAGAACAACTTCAGAAGAAACGCGTTTAATAAACGGAAAAGAACTCAACTGATGAATGCTGAATGCGAACACTGAATTGATATGCTCACACATTAGCGCGTTGCAACATAATTGCTTGTAAAGTGTCCTCTGCCAAAGAATTGCGCAAATCACTTAATATAAATTTTACGTCACTGATTGAACTTACACTTGTGTCATTGTAACAGCAAAAACAATCCAGGCCAGTTGTGAAAGCACCTTACTATTTTGCTCAGCCCAGTAATGAAATGCACAATCTACTTTTGTATAACTGTTCAAGTCAAAAAAGTTGATTAGGGATGTGATAAAAGATGAGCAAGGGACCTGGCTCAAATTCGTCTCCTTTCCTTTGGACATTAGCTTCAGCTGCATGGGTGTAAATTAATGGCCTTTGCCACTAATATGCTACTAGGCACTTCTATACTGCACATGCTGTCCTCTTGATGTTTCAGTAGCAGAAGTCTTTTATAAGCAGAAGGCTTGGAGCTCAATTTTGGCTGAGTTTCGCTGTTCTGCAGTCAAAATCACTTGGTACTCCGGATCAAGGCAAGTTGCAGCCAACACTGGTGGAATCATAAGTGATTTTCCCTTTCTTTCATGCGTTCCATTAGCATTGTTGCTAATGGAGTAGAACTATGCTCTTACGATAGCATGGTTAGTTGGCAATGATCTAATGTCTTACCTGGGGTGAGCGCACTCTCTTGAAGTGTTGTAGTGAGTGTGCGTACTAGGGCAAAGACTCCACATTTGTTTCAATCAACTTGTCTTCAGAGCGCTATTACTTAAATTTCCAAATGTAGTACAAATATCGGTGAAGCTTCACAATCAACCGTAAAAATTATGATCTTTGATATACTTTTTCTTTCCACTATATTTTTACTAAATGCAATGTCGGCAAATTATCTTCGCATTTAAGCTTATAATTCGAATGTTTTTACGTAGAGCAGTAAACAGGTGTGCGCTAATGAAATAAGTGAACAAAAACTGTACAAAGCTATCTGCTTAGTGAGTAAGGTGAGCGTCGCAATGAAACATTTTACTGCACTGGTGCGCAAAGCTAAATTCGCTTTCAACACATCACGTTTGAAGTGTGACCTCAAAAGCTGACGTAAGTTACTAAACCTATTTAGCATACAGTATTGGCAGTGGCAACAGAATTTGCTTTAATCAATCTTAGTATGACTCAGGGGCGTAACGAGGTTAGATGGCGCCCGGGGCAAGAAGCAAGTTTGGTGCCCCATGTTCGAATTTGAGGTCGTTAGGAAGCTAATGTACTGTATTGAAGAAAATACTTGTGCCATTGTTGGGACTTTCCGGCGGTACCGCAGTCATTCTGCGCTCCCCGCAGTAATTCGCCGCCCGGGGAATTGTGCCCCCCTTTCCACCCCTCGTTACACCCCTGGTATGACTAACTTCAACTTACAGAAATGTAACGAAACAGATCTGAAGGAATATCTGCCTAACATTACACAAAGTATCTGAAACAAAACTAATCTACTAGTTGCCATGGCCAGCAACCACGCCTTTATGGATCGCTTACAAAGAGCAATGTTAGTGTCTCTTTCAGCTATTGCACCTCAAAATAATGTACATTAGTTTGTCACAGGATGCCAAGTCAAGTCTTCGATTACAATGCGACATTGCTGACAATGCTAGCAAGGTAGCTATCTCGTCTTACATAATGGCAGGCTGGCAGCACGGAAGTAAGCATGCACAAATCTGGCGACAATGTCCCATGTCCCCATGAGAACAGAATCAGAATAAGTGACCTCCTTTTCGCGTCGACGTTGCTGTTTGTGACGGAGATTACGAAGAACGCCCTCAGTTTACGAATTACTGTTCTAGTCGAACTCAGACTCTGTTTGCAAATATGTTCAACTGAAAGAAAATCCGGACTTCAGCAACACCATGTCAAAATGTGCAAGTATGGAATTTGTCTGGAATATGGAAGATGCGTTCCATTCCATACATCAAATCTTCCATTACATACTTGAACCATTCCATATTCCATACCGATTTTTTCCTTCCATTCCATATTCCATTCCATACCATTCCATACCACAGTATGCCCTGACGGGAAGTTGACTTTGCATCAATTTCAAAACTCAAATTGTACATACAATTATCGTTTTTCCGATCTTTCTGTCAACAGCGCAACTTTATCAAAAGTTTGATAAGATGCGGTCTTGTGAAAAGTTCAAGGTATTTGCTCAATATTGCATTAAAACAACTTTTTACAATACTACATTTGTACTTTATCAGTTTTATCGTGGTGAGTTTAAATCAATCCCAATCTCACAGAAAATCATTAAGGCCGATTGTTTCCACACTCATGCTTTACTCCCCTTTCAAGTTCCAGCAGTGCTCAGAATCCCATCGCCACGGGGGCTTTTGTGGGATTCGCCTCCCCCAAACAAAACCCCAAGCTCCCACATTGAAATATGAAACAGTATGAATCAGTGGAGTTTTTGCCAAATTTTAGAATGTCAAGCCCGTGCACAAACGTAAAACCCTCCTATTGAAGATTTTCTCGCGACGGTTCTGGCAGTGCTTCTGCCTTGCTTTAAATCGCAAAACGGGTTTTGACGCAAGTTATAACCAATACTCCCAACACACTGTCTTTCGCTGGCCAATTTTGATATGCCCTGAAACTTCTGACAAACTTGACATGAGGCTTTTGCCAAACGGAGTATCGAACCACTAAACCAACACGCGCCTCCCAACTTTGTGGATTAGGTTAGGTTCTCTGTTGCGTCGTACCGAAGATTCGAAAAGTGTACTTGCCATTTTTCTAGCCTCGCGCTCGGCATCAATGAATTGGTACGAGGAAAAGGTTCACACCTCAAAGAGCGAATGATTTTCCATCACAGCGGCATGTACTGCGAATGTAGCGGCGGTGATGGTTCACGGCGCATGGTAAGAAGAGACGGACGCCCGAAGACTGGTCGTGGCATCCAAACCAATCGTGTAAAGCGTTTATAAAGACACTTTTTTCGCAAACAAACTGCAAAGATCCCACGTTCTTTATTGATGGAGCACTAAATATGAAATTTTGAACTTTCAAGGCTACTCAAAGCTTTCACAGAACTTTTGTAGTCTGTACGTACAATTAAGACCTGTAATTTTGTCAAAGCGTGTTGCAAATGTTGATTGCAGAATTACCAACGTTTCACCTGACGTAGAACTCGCCACTTTGCATAATTCGTCTGAAAAGGTTTCTAAAAGACGCAGGAAAAATACGGCAGACTACAGTATTGTAATGACATCACAAATTCAATTTTTACAGCGTGATAATAACAATAAAACACATGTGTATCCAAAGTAGTATCTAAAGTAGTTTTCTCAAGCCAAAACCAGCATTGGTTGAAAAGGGTACGAGATGCAGGATCATTTTTACGCATAAGCGATTGCCATCACACCGCTATTTGGTTATTCGTAAAGCCACTAAAAGGCAGCTGCCAATTGCCAAGCTTGTGTTTTTCAGATAACCGGAAATTGTTGCATGACGCGCTAAAAAAAGTAATAAAAGGGTGTTGTGAAAGTTTAATTTGATATTTACAGCAAATGTCATCCGTTACCCATATCAGTCAAAAATCAGCAAGCGTAATAAGGAAGTACTTCTACTTTACTTATTGACCATTTTTCTGCTAATGGGAAGGAGATGGCGTCCAATGCCGACAATAATGGGACGTATGGATCTCATTATTTACTGTATATTTATAATAACCAGCATAATACTGCTGTCTCTACGGTAATGAAAACCATACAGATACAGCAGTGTTTTTCAATCGGGGTTCCGCAAGTGGCCGCCATGGGTTCCGCCGAAACAGACCGAAATTGCATGGGACGAAATTCGCAACCACAGTTCTAGACACTTGGATCATTGCATAGGCTTCCATGAGCAATGCAAACACTTGCGGAAGGTTCCGCTGCAGCAACGAGGTTGAAAAACACTGCCATACAGGATGTGTAATATAACGATCGACTGGCCGTCACAACAGGCCGAACTCAAAAGCTGGAAACTCGTCTCGTTACGCAGGGAAAATCCCTGTCAAGCAAGAAAGCTTCCCAATTGTAATCATACCTGACAAAATTGTTGTTGCAGATGTCTAGGTTTGAGCTATCAGGGTTGCACTCTAAATAAAAACTTGTAAAAAATCACTGATGGAAGTTATTACTATGAGATTCAACTACTTCCGACTCCTTTGATAGTGAACTTCGTGTGTTGTTTGTGAATGGAAGTTAAAACTGAAACATGAACAACATCAACGAAGGCCACGTTCTCTTGACACGACACCTGCAAATCTGTTGATTGTAGATATGACTTCTGCAAATCGATATATGTTAAATAGCACAGTCTTCTGAAAAAATACAGTTGATAATGTCTTGGGTTATACTGTTACATGAAAACATTTCATTGCTGTGCTATTACATGAAGATTGTTTTGTTGAGAAGGTCTAGAACGCTTAACTGGAATCTGACGACTTTCATCAAAGAAACAACGTCAGACTCCGCTTGATGCGTGTCTTGTCTCACATCCGACGGGAAGTATCTTTCGTAGATGGCATCTAGACTATTCCTTTCTCTTCTCATTCTGCTCCATGACAAAGTACGGAACGCTGGTAAAGTATCAGCGCACTTGCAGCCACGAAATGGTGACGATATATCCAAGAGACCTCTAAACTGCGACCTCATTACACCAAAATCAAAGCGGTTTCCGCCATGAGCTAGAAAACATATGGGTTTGCGATGTCTTTTCAAGTAATCTTCAATCACCTGAATTACGTCTTTGTTAATTGGCTGTTTTTCACTTCTCATAATGGTTGCTTGCGTCAGATGAGTCAGTGCTTGAGCCGTCGCAGTTATGCTATGTTTTGGATCTATGACAAGCACAAGTTTGTCACAATTCTCTGTGACTTTGCTGATATTCCTCTGTACCAAGTCTCTCCGATTGATGGCAATCATGCAAAGCTCTGTTATTAGCCTATTTTCCTCAGGCAGTCCAGCAGCTTCCAGATCAACAAAAACCAACGTCTCGTCAGTTCCGTCAAGCCCTGTATGTGTTTGTATCTCACTTGTGTCTGGTGAACAACTTCTTTCTTTTGTAGCCGAAGTGGACAGTTCCGATGCAGGCAATGGTGACACTTCAAGATTATCTATGAAGTCCAGCACGTACTGAGAAATTTTGCTCAAAATAGCGAGGTTGTTTACTTCTGCACTGGATGATTTTAACATTTCATAAAAATTGTTGCCATGTGATCTGATTATCCTTGCGTTAGTTAACGCTGCCTGCAACTCACAAACAAAGTAGTTTTCTGAAGCATCTCGATTGAACAGCAGCTCAGCATAAAGATTTGTCATGTCATTTATTAGATCTTTGTCATAAAGCAAACATAATGGCTTCGCCTGCAGTTGAAGAAAATGAGCAACCTGCTTTGCAATCTGTGTGCTGAACATGGGCCGCTGTTTTTTGAAAAACAAAGTAAGTTTGTCGACAATCCTAGGTTTCTTGGTTGCTTTCAATTCTTCAACATGCACAGCTATCACGCTTAGTTCTACTTCGTCTTCTTTGGTTTTTGTCACGTCAACGAAAGCAAGACTTTTTGCTTTGGTGTTATGATCAGGACGCATTCGCTTCATTCTGTAGCAGTTCTGCCGTTCCTCGAAAACTGGAGATTTTATGAACAATCCGTTCAGCTACCTATGAAAGTCACACAGATCACCACTTTTATTTGCATTAATTCGAAGAGAAAACACCGTTGTAAAGCCTGACAATGAAGGCCACATAATACAGTACTTCCAGGAACGAACGGTTTTGTTCTCATTGAAGAAAAAGGTTCCCTGTTAGCTGACGTGCCACTCCATGCTTCACAAGTGGGCGACGATCACGCCCACTTGTGGGCGATTGTCGCTTGGGAAATTGTCGCGTGATGGTAACGGTTCATTTGTTTCATATTGACTCAGCCATCACGCAGAAGCACAACAAAAAGTCATCGCACGCAAGGTTACCCAACCATAAGCGAACATTAGAGAAAATGAAAATATGGCGTTTTTTCTGACATCGTCGACGTTCCCGGAAATCACACTGTATTTCGTCAAGATGAAATAGCAGATGTTAGTTAGAACACAATCATCAATTTGCTAAACCTGAATGTTTGATGTTTTTATATTCTCATCATCATGCAATAAATTTTTGCTCTTTCGTGCTGTTGTTTTCCTCTTGCTGCGTTCGTGTTACTTCGTGGTTTGAGCTAGAAAACAGATGAACAAACCATTACCATAGAACAAGATTATGCCTTGCTTACCATTTCATTGTTTGTCACGTCGATGAAAGCTAGATCTACCATGGGTTAAGAAATGGGCTGCAGTTTCTCCATTCTTCTGTTGTACCTAAGTAATCCAAAATTTTGTGAACAAGTCGTTCAGCTGCTTATGAAAGGGAAACAGATCACCATGCTTGTTTGCAATTACTGTAGTAGATATGAAGGAACGGCTTTCAAGCCTTGTCATAGACCGGTGGTTCTCAACTTTTCGATGAAGGTATGAAGGGAACCAAATCCAGATCTGCGATTTTTTTAGAAAGTCACACTAAAAAATTTCAACACAAGTTAATCGACACGTTTTGTTTCATTCCAGAACGAAGTCTGTTACACAAAATATTAGAGGTGTTATTAAAAGACTGCTGAGAACCGCACCTTCATCGAAAAGTTGAGAACCACCGGTCTATGACAAGGCTTGAAAGCCGTTCCTTCATATCTACTACAGTAATTGCAAACAAGCATGGTGATCTGTTTCCCTTT
>Ga0210059_1007533_pt1 | contig 17282 bp, 12 predicted proteins | sample Ectturendosymbi2_FD_188042 | JGI IMG/M metagenome (GOLD analysis project Ga0210059, IMG submission 188042) | Ecteinascidia turbinata endosymbiont from Florida, USA - Sample 2 (SPAdes) (version 2) | ecosystem: Host-associated > Tunicates > Ascidians > Unclassified | place: Key West, Florida...
CAGGTACATCGAAGACTCGAGATGAAAAGTTCACGTGACGACATAATACTTATTCTCATTGTAGGTTACGTTTGTTACAGCACAATCACCGGTGGCAGTAGCCAACATAGCGCTGTTTAACGTGTATGTTGCAGCAAGTGAGCGTAGTTACTTGGATGCGGTTTAGATCAGTGCTCTTCAAATTGGGAACCAACTACAGTTTTTAACTGACGTTTGGAATAGTCCACGACACCCATAGTAAGTTGTGTAAAATATTTGCCATTGCAGGTAATTTTAATGAAGTAATAACAACAAACGGGTTGATTCTTTTTATTTTGCAACCGAAATGAGAACGGAAAGAAACAAACAATTCGTAATGAGTGAAAGCGCGAAAGCACGATCATTCATAGGCGTGCGCAGAAGTTTTTCCAGGGGGGGAACGTCGACATTTTGTTTATCATTTTCAAATTGCTGACAATCCGTGTTCCCTCACATAATGTTACCAGTTTTTTAAGGCGTTTTAGGGACCCGATTCGTTCCCTAGATTTTCAAATCGGGTCCATACAATCAGAGAAAATTATCATCGGTTCCATAAAATCAGAGAAAATCGGGTGCCTAGAATCAGAGAAATCGGGTCCCTACAGATCCATACCGAGTACCTAACATTTTCCTTAAAAAAAACAAACTGATTTTACACTGAGCAAATATTTGTTTCAGTGAGCATGATTACTTTAGTGGAGTTTTCAGTGAATTACGAACTTTGTGAAATATGTAATAATATACAATCTTATCAAAATACGAACAAAATACACAATTCATTCAAACAGCCCCTTGTTTTCGGAGCAGTTTGCATTGCTTTCGAATGTTGCAAGTGCGCGAGAATGAGATTTCACTGCGCAACAGTTCTGGTGGTCCTGAGTATTTGCGCACCTTAGAGGGAACATTGCTGACGATACAATGCAAATGGACGTTCACAAAACGCTTAATCTTTTCTACACTACAAGAAAATGCCCCGTGTTACGGTAACAATCACAAAAAAACGCTTCGTTGGCAGTGTTGCAACCTCTCCGGTGGTGTTGCGTTGATTGTGTGATTCACCACGAACGGGATGTGCGTGAAGAACAACACCATACATATATGTGGCGCGAACAAGCAATAACAGAGTGATCATGGCATGTGAACTCTATTGTTGCTTGCTGCCACAGTGCGAAGCTTTGCGCATATGCCGCTCGGGATTTCCGATCGCAACAGCAGCAATAGTCAGGTATATTAATATTACGACAATTTACACAGTAGGTTATCTGCAGATTTTCAACGCAGGGCATTTCTATTCAAGTAAGCATTGTCATGATCTGTGAAGTAAGCAGCATTGGATTACCATGGTTTTCAACGAAACCACAAATTATAACTTTATTTTGCTTAGCAAGCAGGGCCGCACCCAGCTGATATACATGTTTTTTTAAATTTCGGGGGAAATTGCCCGGTTGCTATCCCCTTGATTGCGGGATCAGCTTCCAAGACTTGTCAGCATCACTTTACAGTGGTTCTCAAACTTTCATGAGCTGCGGCCCCTTTCAAAGGACTCTCAACACTTGTGGCATCCTGCTCATCAATAAAAATACCTAGTTTTGGCCTCTGCCTCTACTCGTGGCTCCCAGAAAAACGCTCCGTGGCCTCCAAGAGGGGCCGGAGGGCCCCGTTGGAGAAACCCTGACTTAGAAACAAGAGCTGCAAACGTCTGGGATGTCGCCCAAAGCGATCAATAAAACCTTGCTACGCAAACCGGACAATTGAGTAGACCTGCATGTTGGCACGACTACGAACAAACTTACTAGAATTAGAACACCACGCAGGTTTTGCAAAATTGACCAGATGAATTATGAAAACTCGCCACAGTAAATATAGCTTTGCACTCAGTATTTATTCAGATGTCAGAACTAAACCTTAACGATTAAGACGTATTCCCACAAGCCTGCATAGATGTATTCTAATAAGACACGCAACTTTATATTGCATGAAAAGAGGCCTGCATAAGTGAAGTTTGACACTCAGGCGCATTGGTCACACTCGCACTAAAAATTTTGGTTCTTAATCCCAATTTCCAGGCGAGGAAAAATACCCGGTTTGTCCCCCTGCGGACGCCCATGCAATCATTGACTATTTTATATCAGGTTCCACAAACAAGGCCAACTCACCTAATGAAACGAAGAAACGTTTTGGACTAATTGTTAGCATAAGTTAATTTTTAGCATCTTTTAACGAGTAATGTGCAGTGCAAAAATACTTTTGGCTATGATTTTCAATGAAATCGATGTCATGTCAACACCTCTTTAGGTCTGGTGGGGGGGATGCATCCCCTGCATCCCCCCCTGTGTCCGCGCCTGGTTACACGTTCTTCTTTAAACAGACGCAGGCTTGCGTTCTGCAGGCGTCAGTACGAGTTAGCAATGAAAAAAATCTTCTTCTGGTTATTTTTGACACAACTAAAGCGTGTTCACACTTTTATTATTTACACATCCCATAGTGCAAATAAAAAATAAACATGCAAAATATGTCGTAAATTGTCTGTTGTTCTTGACGAGTCAGTAGGCTACACGCCGCACACACACGCCATTTAAGGTCAATTTGCCGCAGTCATCGAAAGTGGGCGTTTTCTTACGATTACGGCCGATTTTTCCTTGGGTATGCATGAATGTAGCGAGAGCTTTGCTTATTGCTATAAATATAAAAAAACAAACAATGAAAGCAAACCTTGATATTGATTTTACTGTTAGCTAAACAAACTTAACGCTTTCACCGACAATTTTGCAACGATGGTTATAAAACATTGGGAACTTCAAAACTACGGATCACAAAAACGTCGATGTAGCAATACGGTAAATAACCATCCATATTATAGATTCAAGCGACAACGAACTGACAGCGCCCATTATCAGCAAAACATTCATTGAAGGCTTTCGCTTTTCATGGGACTTTTCTTTATAAGACTATGCAATTTCAAACCAATGACAAAACTGTCCGTGTGTGATAAATTTTCTCCTAATGCCTGCTTGGAAAACGCTTGGAAGCAGCATGCAACTTCCAGTTATATTTCCAACAAACAGATCGCAGATGTTTATGAACTGTTTAAACAGATGAAACTCAACTTTTACATGGCATTTTGCACAACCAGTTCCTAACTTTGTAACTGGTTTTGTGTACAATGCAGCACTGACACAGAAAAAGGTAAATATAATTTTTAAATATCGTTTATGAAAACACGCTCTGCAAATTAGCCACAACTTGAAATTAAAAACAACCATGACATGATTAAGAAGTAGTCTTGGTTTTCAAACAAGCAACTGATCTACAGTTTCTCAAAACGTCTGTGTCACCCACCGCAACTTCAAATTAAATTTTTGGAACTACATCATTGGAGGAAAAATGTAAGATCTATACATAGCTGTAAGTCAATATTCAGCAACGTTTGCAATATAAGTACACACAGACAGAAATCAAAATATGAGCATTTGGCTATTTTCATAGCAGAACTTGGCAAACTTTCCTGAAACAATTTCCATGTGCCTTAAACGAAGAAACTTATACCTTCAGCTGCATTTTGCAAACTACTTCTATCACGTCAAAATGTTAAAATCCAAACTAAAGGAAGTTCCTGGCCAACCTGCAATTTGAAATTTACAGCTATGTTGCAACAAAAACAGAAGTATGGGCTTTGCCAGTCTGCTAAAAGCAAGGAACATAATTCATCCAAGAACGCATTACCAAAAGGATTAAGACTCTACCTGGAATCAGCAATACACTAAGAATTTGTTAATAATATAATTGCAGAAGCCCGTAACCGTCATCAGTACATTTTGTTACTTAATCAAGCACAGTATATACAACTGAACATTTCCTAACATAGTACAGTATTTGCAACAAGCTTTCCTTTACTGTAAGCATCTACTGCAAACTTCTGCTAATAGTTCATGTCCTGGGCTTCAGATCATAACTTGCAGTTTGTCTTCCCAATGGACTTGAATATCTTTCTTTTGCAAATAGCACATCAACACATTTTAAAACACAACAAATGGGTACAAATTTAGAAAACAGAATTTTTGCCAACAATCAAACTTTTATATGGAATGCTTTGTGCGCTATAAGTTACCTGAGTGCTGGTCTGTTGATTTTAGAAGCAAAAAAAGTCAGTCACACAATATAAAAAAGTGCATCACCCCATTAGTATCTTGCTAACATATTTTCTCTTCCCTGATTACACATGCTTAGTCTGCAACACCAAATCCACCTCAAAGGATAAAACTTAGCTACGTACTGTAACAAACAGCCAAAACCACTGTTTTGTGGTGCAGCAACCTAATTTTTCCATGGACTACACTTTTCAGGGATCAAATACCAATGCGCAGAAAAATCTGCTCAGGCAAACATAGCATGACTGTGAACTTTAGTACAAATACACAACACAATAAGTGAGTTTACAAAAAACACCCTTTCCACCACAACATGGCAGAATCTTTCACAAATACAACTGAAGAGTTTCTTTTTCAGCATAAAAATATTTTTGACAAATTGATTAAGGACATAGCGTTACCACAACTTACCTAATCTATTAACAAATGATTCTGGCTTTGCTTTGTCACGTTTCAAATAATTTGACGGAACAATGCCAACTTTTGAGTTTCCATTCCTCACCTAAAAAAATCAATCTAATTTAGTATAATGCAGCACTACTTTGCACTGACATAAGCATGTTAAGGAATGTTGATTAAGTTTTATTGTCCCATGCCAGTGTATAGCTGCTTTTCTTGCCTCATAAAAGTGAAACTTCTGCAAAAAAATGGCTCTGGTAGGCCCAGGCTTGTTGCAGTGGTATGTAGCCTAAAATGTTTTGAAATTGATTTGATATGTTGGCAATTGATTAGCATAAAGGCAACAAAGCGTTTGCTAGGTTTACCGTTTTAGCCTGAACTCGGAAATACCTAGCAGTATCTGCCTTCTGCAGAAGCAGACAGCATTTGAATTTCCCACCAAAACCGTCTGGGAAACGTGGATATCACTGCAGGGAAACCACCCAGGATCAAAAGTGTTAAACTGGCCTAAGTGTCTGATGTTTACCTCCCATTTAAATTACTTTGTGTACAAACATCTGTTGCCAATCTTAGAAAAACACAAGCTGGTTACATTGACCACATACAGTTCACAAGACTGCTTATCAAATAATGCATTGCTTTCCAAAAAATGTGTGTGCTGGGAGTGGGTGAAACATCTGATGTTATGGTTTACAATATAAAGTTTACATGCATTTCTTTTAGTAAAGCACATATGTATTGGTCAAATAGCTTTGATCGCTCTCTTGTTATGCTGAAGCTTCTTGTCTTCTTATTGGTCAAACGCTAAGATATCCTATGACTACAGATGCGTACTTAAAGAAACAGTATTTCAAAGTATTGTTTATGTTTAAATTTGTCACACATAAACTTCCAAGTCACAGTTCATCATCAACTAATTTATGCATACAACAAGTCATGTAGTAGTGTTAACATTGATGCACTGATTCTTGTGATATGGGGATTCAGTTAATGATTATCAAAATATGGTAATTATTATCATTTGAGTATAAACAAGTTTCTCATGAAGAAAATAAGCTTGCTTTATTCAATCATTGACAAGGTGTACTGGAAACACGACAAGGTATCTTCAGTTCAAGTTTTTTGTTGCCTAAAATCAACAAGATTATTAATTTATCCCCTAATTAGCCCTAATTAGATAATTAACTAATTTGTTGTTTTTAGGCTGTAACTTTTGAACCACAAATGCTAGAAAGCCAATCAAAGACTCAAAAGAGTTGGATTCTAGCCTAGTTTCCTATAAAAACTTGAGCAAAATACTTCCCTCTGGCGGTTGGGCCCAGAGCCAGGTAACCTGAGCCAAAACGACCAAAACTCTACCCCGCTTATGACATCACTCACAAAAAAACCCGAAACCCAAAAAAATTTTTATTCAGTGCATACTCAAAGACTTGCCTCAACTTTTAAGGGTTTGAACAACTCTCCAGCACAATCGACTTGTGAGTTACTGAGTTGCAAAGTGGCATGAAAATAGTGGCTCATGTGGGATTTCTAGGTATGATATAGTCATGCACCAGCAGCGAACGTGTTAATCAATTAATGCCCTAATTCAATAATTAATAAATTTGTTGTGCTCAAGCCATAACTTTTGAACCTGAAACGCTAGAAAGCCAACCAAAGGCTCTAAAGACTCAGATTACAGCTGTTGTGATCGGAAATCCCGAGCGGCATGTGCACAAAGCTTCGCAATGCGGCAGCAAGTAACAATAGAGACCATGCGTCGCAATCTCTCTTACTATTGCTTGCTCGCGCCTCGCATATATATTTTTGTTCTTCGTGCACATCTCATTCGTGGTGAATCACACAATCAACACAACACCACCGGAGGGGTTGCAACAACATCCCCTCCTTTTTACAACGAACCACACCGATCACACGTTCTTTGTGTGAAGGCTGAACTCGGCACGACCTCCACATCCTGGTCACAGCAGCATTTTGTTGCAATCGGAAATCCCGAGCGGCATGTGCGCAAAGCTTCGCAACGCGGCAGCAAGCAACAATAGAGATCATGCGTCGCAATCTCTCTTACTATTGCTTGCTCACGCCTCGCGTATATATTTTTGTTCTTCGCGCACATCTCATTCGTGGTGAATCACACAATCAACGCAACACCACCGGAGAGGTTGCAACACAGCCTTTTTTCCAACAGAAACTTGAGTCAAAAAATTCCCTCCAGCAGTTGATGACCAGGTCCAGGTAACCTGATCTAAAATGGTCCTAAAACCTACCCCACTTATGATGTTGCCCACAGAAAACCCAAAATCCAAAACTGTCTAATTTATTTAATGCAAACTAAAAGACTTGTTGCATCTTTTGAGGGTTTGAACAGGTTTATAGCTCAATTGCCTGGCGAATTATGAAGTTGCAAAGTAGTGTGAAAATAGTGGCCAATGTGGGAGCTCAAAGTACTAATATATTGTACACCGGCACCAAAGGTGTTAAGGAGCTTTGAAAAAAGCACATGATAAAAGCACCTAATTCAGGCCAACATTAGTGATATGAAACATAAGCAAAAATGTTTAATCTTTGCAATGCAATATGTGTAACTATTCATACATCATTTTTATCAGTTTATCATCACTCTCATAATGAATGAATGAACTCATGGTTGTAAAAGTTCTACTAAAAAGAAGTTTTACATTACTGTTAGCAGCAAAAAATTATATACTGATCATATGCAATGATCAATTGGCATCTTCAATTAGTCATAATAGAAAATTGTAATGATTTGAAATGAGCTGACAAAAACACATTTGGATAATGAAAAAGTCTAGTACATCTTTTAGCTTATGATGCACTTTTCTTAATTTGAAGTATTTAATATTCACATTTTTCCATGCAAGTGTTCCGATGTAGTTCAGCACATTTGCTGAACATTAAAATATAAAAAACAAATTTCATACTTTCCACCAGGAGAACTTTGCATCTAGTAAAACCAGTTGCTCATTTTTCTTGATTGATAGCTCCTCTGTGTCATTAGCAGTATAGTCATACATAGCAGTGACAATCTCATCTCCAACTACAGCCATTTTTGTAATGTACAACTGCAAGATATAACAGAACAAGTATGAGCACGTTTTTTGTAGCTGTCTGCTACAAGTATTTACGAAAAAGGTTCCAACCAAAAAAGCTATTGCTTGTTGTAATGGCAGATATACAAAGCCAACCAGTAATTGTGCTGTTGAATTAAAGCTAAATATTTTTTGAAAACACAACCTATATATAGTGGATTTTAATAGCTCTTTCAATTCTAGTGTTCGATAACCAAACTAATAGCTTTGTACTAAATTCCCAAATGTCTACCCAACACTTGTTATGTATCAAAGCTACATGTACTTGTACCAAGAGACCAATGCATCAAGATATTCCATGAAGGCGAGGATCAAGTCCACAAAGGCTTATTTCGTAATGAAATCAGTTGTCCAAACTCAACAATTTGAGGAACTTTCCAGGCAGAAACGTTCCAACCAGACTCGCAACAAAGTTGTCTGCTGGACAAATTCTGGGAGATGTGAAGTGTACAGGAAAGTGACAATGGCCAACATTAAAAGTCACAATGGCCAGCCAGGCTCAGTCAGCACAGAAATCACATCTTAACTATGAGACAATGGTTGGAACAATCTCCAAGAAAACCATGAAGATGTTTTTCCCATGAGACAGGTCTTTCAAGGAGTTCAGTAATGTGCATAATGCACCAGGATCCTCACCTTTTTCATACAAGATACAGATTTTACATCTTCAGACCGATTTAAATACGGTTGAGACATGTGCCTTTAGGCAGCAAATCAATGACCATGCTGATTTCACAAATTCAATTTTTCAGTGACACGATGAATTTCCACCTGTTGGTCACTTGAACAAACAGAATATGCACTTTTGGACTCAGAGCATCAGTATCACTCACCTAGTGTGGAGAAAGTGACTTTTAGGTGCGCGTTGGGCTGTAATGGAATTATCAGGCTGTACTGCTTCAAAGTTCAAGGATGCTGATGGACATCCGGTAATGTGAACCCAGAGTGATACATTGAACTAATAAGAAAATTAATCACATCACTAAAGCGAAGTAAGGAGTGGACATGGATACTATGATTTATCAGCAGGATGGAAAAACACCACATTGTTCCAATGCTTCAGTTGAATTCCTTCACTGTTACTTTCTTGGAGAAAGGCTTACCTCCCGTCATACAGACTACCCTTGGTCCTTTGGCCTGCACATTCTCCAGACCCCCTTGGGTTTACTTTTAGTTGGGGCACCTAAAAGACAAGGTCTATTCTAACAATCGCAAAATTATTGATTCACTCAAGAATAACATTGAAATGGAGATCAGAATTTCCCATAAGATATTGGAAAATGTCATTACAAACTTTAATGTACGGGTAGCTACAGTAATTCAGTGATAAGGAGCTTAGATCAAGCATCTTATGAACTATTGGGCTATGCTCAGAAAATCAAGGTGCACACTAAGAAAACTTTAAAAGTACAAATCTGAGATTTGTTCTAATGTATTTCATGACAGATGCATAAGACTTGTTGCATTTTCAACTATCTTCTTAGCCATTCTTTAATTAATCTTGGCACATTCTGGTGCTATCCCATCACTTGTTGTGAAAACAAGAAGACTGATAGTTTCTTAATAATGTCAATGACTCATTTAGGTTATTGTTGTGATCGAAAAGCCCAAGCAGAAAATTCACCAAGCTTCACAATGTGGCAGCAAGCAACAATAGAGATCATGCACCGCAATCAATCTACTATTGCTTGTGCGTGCCACTTATGTATGGGTGCTGTTCTTCGCACACATCCCGCTCATGGTGAATCACACATTCAACGCAATGACAACCAAGAGGTTGCAACAGTGTCAATCTTTATTTTTCACCCTTCTTGTCTGTTGTTAGATCTGTGAAAGATACATGTTGGAGTAGGATGTGTGATCCTTCAATATATCAAAGCAGGGGGTGAATTGCTGAGGGCCAAATTAGGACTTGCCAAGTAACCAGAGGGCAGCATTATGATAACCTGAGGCCAAGGGCTGCATTATGACGCTGATGCAATAATGTCAATACCTCAACCTTACAAGAAACAGCTTTTACATTTTATTTCCTATGAAAGCTATCGTGAGTCATACACACATCATTTCTAGCTGTCTCCATGTTTGTTTAAAAGGAACTTAACTCACTAGCCAAGTACTTTTGAATACTGGTGAATAAACCAAATAACTTAACTGTTGATCATGTAAAATTTCTCAAAACGTGTCGCAGGCTGCACAAAATGCCTTTGCAGGCCACATGTGGCCCACGTGTTTTGAGACCCTGTAACAAAGTATCTTTCTCACAGCTGTTCCAAAACCTTCAAGCAGGAATATCCAGCCTTGCATATCAGTGATATTACCTTTTAGTTTGTCGAATGACTTTAAGTTCATTGTTTTTATTCAGGTTAATTAGTGAATTGTCAAAAGTAAATCTATAACAAACATTGTATTCCAGTGGTGTTTAAACAGTTTGAATTTTCACCCTATAGTCATTCTTTAAACCACTCATTCCGTCTTCAATTTGAATCTTTCACATGTAGGCCTATTGTACATAAACTCATCTTTTTTAGGGTGGGGTTTGTTTTTTACAATCTCCTTTCCATGCTTGGATTTTGATTGCTTTAATCAGAATTTGATTGCGATTAGTAATTTCAAAGAAACTAATTGAATGTATTACATTAGATTCACCCCATAAAATTGTATGCATTCATCCGCATTGTGACTTAGCTTAAAGGTATAAACAAGCTCAGGCAACAGAGAACAGAATACTCATTAAAAAAACTTTTGAACCAAAAATATATTACATTACCAGTCCCACATGTCAACTAGCAATCAAACCAATCAGAATAACTTTGTGATATGCTAGCAATCAAAACTTTTTTATTCCTAGTATCCATGGATTCCATGGTAATATTGGCAAAAACTTAATATCTTGTAAAGGACCAGAGACGTAAAGAGAAGTCAGTGCAGAATACAAAAATTTAACTTTTCACCGCTTCAAAAAAGCTATGTGCAATTATTGGCTATCGCAATACAACCACTAAATTCTTCATTTCATTTTCAGAAGTGTCAAATTGCGAATAATTATTCAACAGATTTATTGTTTTATGTTTTCCACTGGAGCATCTACTGAATTATCATTCTTATTAGTCAATGAGCATCTGCTAAATCAATATTCATTATTAGGAAACTTCTGTCCTTATTTGTTGGTTTTCTTGGTTTGTTTCTTTTGTTTGTTTGTGTCTTGTGAGTACCTGGGAGTATCGACTGATAACCCAAATATTTTTTTGGTCTCCCAACTAAAACCTTGGGAATGCTTATGCTATCAAGTATTACCAGACAGTGTTTTTTCATTGTTTTGCACCTGGGTGTTTTTGCAGTAACAATACAATACAATCACAAAACATCTGAATAGATATTATATACACGCACATGTGCTATAGTAGCAGACCCTAGAAATCCGGTCTGTTGTGCCAAAAAATATACATTTAGCATAGTTTTGAATATAGATGGCAGTGTCTACTTTGCCGCCAGTTGCAAAAACAATGCCGGGGCTATTTTGCCATTCGAAGCATATCCAGCTTTGTCCACATACAATCATGCTGAATTCATGTCACACTAGTAGTAGGGTGGGGTTTAGTTTACAATTATTCTTCTCTATCTTCCCAGATGATGATGTCTTCAAATGACCTAGGTGGTAAGAGAAGGATGCAGACTAATGGTAATGGTTTATTGTTTCATCGTGACTCAGCCAACAAGCAGAAGCACCATAAACGCCATCGCATGAAGTAAACCAACCATTAGCGAACATTAGAGCAAATAAAAACACAATGGCACAATAGCTAATCAGTGTAAACAAAGAGGGGTGCTGTGTCATATAGGATTGGCAAAAGACCGTGGCGGTCATCTGGTCAAACAACCCCGGTTATCACTTTTTGACAAGTGTTGAGAAACAACAGTTGGAGATCAAGTAAGCATAATGAAAAAAAAAACAAAAAATTAAAGAACGCAGAACATGGTGAAAAAAATGTATAGGTGAAAGCACATCCGATCCTATGTTATGTACACAGATGAGTGGATCGAATTTAAGTGAAAGAATTTGGTGTGGATAACTGAGTGGATAGAATATTTTTAACAATACAAAAAAATTAAAAAATAATGAAAAAAGTAAAAAAGTTACAAAAACTAATTAATGAGGTACAAAAGAAAAACAAAACAAAAAAAACTAAAAAGTGTACTTTCATGCCGATAAAGCATAGAATGTGCACACAGAAAATACGAAAAAGTAACTATATAGCCTATACACAAAAAATACAGAGTTACAGAATACTAGAATACACAGTTTTCTTTTGTTCTGGACAAGTGAAATGTTGCTAAAGTTCATAGGCTAACTGGGAATTTTTTTCATGTAGGAGGTGTTTTTTAAGTTTCCATCTGAAGGTAAAGGTGGTTGAAAATTTAATATCATCTGGTATTGAAGACCATACTTTTCGGGTCAATAAATTTAAGAGAACATTTTCCTGAGGAAGATTCAACTCCAGGTAAAAACAAGTTTTTAGAGGTTGCTAGCCTAGCCTTGTGGAGTATTTTGGTGATGACGTCGCAGACGCTTCATGACATATGAGCTTCAGCTTGTCAAAGTTGAAGACCTGTGTGTACGTATCTAAATACATTCATTTCAACATTCTTTCTACGGTTTCCAAGCCTTACCAGACCTTTCAAGCTAGAAAGTTGCAAAATTACGCTAGAATCAGTGCTGCCACTGGGGTCAGTCTCGTTAACATCAGATAATATCTAATTTTTACATTGCAGTTTCATATCAGCTAAATCAGGGGTCGAGAACCCAATGCCCGCGAGACAGATGTGGCTCGTTTGATGCAATTGAAGAGGTGGGACCGCATCCTTAATACAGGAGTCGATTCCGGCAGGATTCTGCGTTTTTCCTTCGGACCCAGATCCGGTTCGGAAGTAAAAAATTTAGGAAGAACCGGACCCGGATCCGTAGTCACTTTTCAATTTCGGCAGGAGTCTGTGCGGTCATTCCTCTTAAGTAAAAACATGGGTTAAATTACGGTTGGATCGATGATAGTAGCCGGAGTCTGAACAGGAGTCGGATACTCAAATTTGAGAAATTGCCGGACCCGGATTCAAAAATTTTGAAACAAGAGCGGAGTCCGAGTCTGAAAAAGTACCTTCGGCCACCTCTAGTTTGATGACGGCATCTGGCTCGCTCGATATTTTCTTAACACGATTGTTACGGATGAAACTTTTCCTGTAATTTTTCTAGAATGCCATCAGTAACACCATGCAGAACCAGAAGTCGCATTAATAGTAAGAAGCATGTTATTAAAGAGAAAATTCAAACATTGTTCAAAATTGTTGATTTTGCTTAAAAATGCACACGTGCACACGTTACTTACGTATGTTAGTTGCATTAGGTGTTGAAACATATTATATGCCTCTCACGGAAACACAATTCAAAACATGTAGGTTTCATGGCTCCCTTAGCCAAAAAGGTTCACGACCCCTGAGATATAATGCTTCTATTAACAAACCTAACAAACAAAGCGCGACCATCCTCGTTGAATCTGAAACAGAGTGAAATATTGCCAATAAGTGGAGAGATTGGTTATAACTTACGTAAATGTTATTCTCAACGCAGCGAAGAAAGGTTCTACTGCATAGTTTGGAACATTAACAAACACACATTAGATTAGGATGAGAGATTGATGAAAGAAACTTAAAAATCATGAATCTAACTTATTTTCGTCCTAAAATGAGAGGAAATCTAGAAAACAAAAGCAACAACCCAGTCAACATCAGATTTGTTGCCAAAACATCAGACATCAGAAATTTATCTGAAAACATCAGATTTGATGTTAAAACATCAGAAATGGCAACAATGGCTAGAATCCGCTTGAATAAGACCAATTGTTAGCAGAGTTGGTACCGGATCCGGGAACCGGAGTCGACTCCGGCAGGATTCTGTGTTTTTCTTTCGGATCCGGAAGCGGAGTCAAAAATTTGTAAATAATTGGAACCGGATCCGTAGTCACTTTTCAATTTCGGCAGTAGCAGGAGTCTGTGCGATCATTTCTTAAGTAAAAACATGGGTAAATTTCGGTTGGATAAATGATTGTAGCCGTAGTCTGAACAGGAGTCGGATACTCAAATTTGAGAAATTGCCGGACCCGGATTAAAAAATTTTGGAACAGGAGCGGAGTCGGAGTCTGAAAAAGTGACTCCGGCCACCTCTGATTGTTAGGCCACCAGACCAGTGATTCTCAAACTTTTCTATTCCATAGCCCCTTTTCACTCTCGGCACGTCGTTTTCGTCCCCCAAGCCTGATAAAGCAAACACAAGGGAGTAAATTCAAATAATTTTTTTTAAAGTGTTAAATAGCTGAACCAAGCCAAACCTGACCTAAGCAATTGTATTATGACGCTCATATTACAGAGGTTTTCCGGAAGGCCGCCCAGGGCCGTTAATAGGAAAATAGAGACACATTGGGAAAATAAGACCTGGACCAAATAACCGCCCGGGCTGTTATACGGCAGTTGCATATTGCCTGTGTCTGAACAACTACACATGCAAACGTTTTGTTCTGGTGGTTTCAAATATAGTGGGTCTTCAATAGCTATTGAAAAGGTGATCTGGGCCGCGATAAAAAAAGTTTGCCGACCACTGGTGTAAGATGACAACTACAAATAGTATTCAAACTCAGTACGGTATAACGTTGGACGTACCGCGTAAAGTGACAGATACAAGTACCAGAACGGTAGTATTCAGCTCAAATATTAGTACCATATAAACGCCCACCTAAAATAAGCGCCCGTGGGCGGACTGAAGACTGGGCGGCTTTCCGGAAAACCCCGGTATTATCAGAATTCTTGTGAAAATAATCCAGGGTCTACCGAGCCATAGCGCCGGAGCTTGGCATTTTGCCTGGAGCTGGAGCCGGAGTTCAAATTAAAAATAAGAAACCGGAGCTAGACTTCAGTTTAAAATTTAAGACCAGAGCCTGAGCTATGGCCATTCGAGAGGCACCTCCGGCCCCCCTCCTATGTACTAACGGTTTTGCCAAATATACTTATGTGTGCTCTTTATGGCACACTAAACGCGGTTGTTACCAGTTACGACACCAGACTGCAAAAATGGATCTGTAAGCCCTTGATGTTTCTATGGTTTAAAACCGCGTTCCTAAATGAACCGTTTGAGAAACGTGACATTTACATAGGAAATTGGCTATGTCTGTAATTAATGATCAACCTCTCGTCGAACGACTTTTACACGATCAGACTTATTCAAAAGACTGATCTGTACTTTAACAATCTGCATTAGTAAGCAGTACGTTTTGAGTTATGTTGCAAAACGTAGGACACCTTTAGTACATAGGACAGATTTGCTGATTGTAGAAGTTGTTGCATGAAGTGTTCTTGACTGTGAATTTGATTCGGGAGAGTTCCTTACCAAGTCAATTATTTTATATTGGTGAGTACATTTTGTTGTTCTAATCCATGTATTATTATGAATTAAACAAATGACGAGAAAATATCGACTGAAGTTTACTATTGATAAATTTATTTAGTACAGTATCAGAGGATAAGGAGGGCGGTCAACCGAACGAGTGAATTTCGGGAATACTGTCCTGGATATAGCAATGAAACGAATCCACTTGTAAGAATGCTGTTATATCCGAAAACTATCTTTTGAATTCATTATTGACCAAAAGATCAGTTACAAGTGCTTTGCTCCTCCAAATGTTGGTCATGTGCAAACACCGTTTCTGTAATGTGCGCTGATGTATAGCTAACTACTTTTGTGCTCTTGTGTCTGTGATATTGACCATGAGTCCGCAATAAAATATTATTATTATTATTAATATCTTCCTGATATATTTCCAGTAACCTTTCTAAATCTTGAGCAGTGTTTGACAAAGCATCGCAATACTTAGGTATCAAGTCCCAAAGACTTCGGCACTTCTGCTTCTGATCAAAGAATCTATCCTCCATTTCCACTATTAAATGATCTAAATACGGTACAAATATTGCTTCCCGAAAAAAATGCTCAGGGTCTTCAGAAGGATAATTATCTCTGAAATTTGACTTTTGCATCTTCTGGGAATCAATAGTGGAGCATCATATTTTTCACATTCATTGTTAGCTTGGTCAAATATTTTATGAAAAACGTTTTCGCAATTGCTTCTGTTTTGTCGGAGAATATCCAGCGCACTATCAATGAGCTCAATCACTGCAATATATCCAATTCTTTCTTTTGCAGCAGTTTTGAAACAGGCAGGATTATACCAGAAGTGTGTTGCATAACTAAAGCCGCGATTAAAAACGTGCATTTCTGTACAGAATTGAGCAAAGTTGCTGCTGTGGTCAAAACCTCCACTTGCTTATTTTCCTGCTGCAATTCCTCAAGTGTAGAAACAACTGCTGGCAATGGTGTCACGAAAATGATGATCGAGTCATGTCTTTCTACCGAGCGTGTGGCGCAAATTGGTTTCAGCTTCTGTCGCGAAGAAGCCGAGGTTGAAACTTTTCTTTCAACATTGTCTTGAAATATCGATACGCGCTGTGCAGAACGCGACAGAAAAACGCATGTGTCCGATATAGTTGCCATCGCATTTCTAATATCTGGCAACTGCGATGAAGTACTAATGACCAAGTTAAGAACATGGTTGCAGCAATGAGTGTACATGGCCAAAGGGTAGAATTCTTTTACTCTAGCCTGGACACCACGATATTTTCCGCTCATATTACTTGCGCCATCATAACCTTGGCCACGCATATGTTCCAGATTAAGCCCAAGTTGAGATAGTTGGGTGAGAATCGTAGATGCAAGATCTTTGCCTGTTGTTGAAGAAATTGGAACAAAGCACAAAAATTCTTCGTGCATTTTGGTATCTTTGATAAACCGAACGGATAAACTAAGTTCGTCTGTTTGACTTACATCAGTCGTTTCATCCGCTAGTATCGAAAATTATTTGCATTGGGAAATATCGGAAAATATTTTGCTTTTGTATGGCATCACCCATCAAAGATATATTTTATTTTGCACTCTCCAGCTTAAATATGAAACGTTGCGGGGAGCCTTTAAAAAGAGGTCAGATGTTTGTTTGTCAGAAGCCTCCACTCGTAGTCTTAAGGCAGCTTTAAAAACTCCGTCATTGCAAACAGTTTCGTTCAGTGAAAATGCACCAGCGTCTCTGTGACCCCTCAATGGCATTTCTTGGCGACCGCAAAATTCAATAGTTCTGATGATATGAGAAAGCCGATTTCGATTTTCCTCGACAGCCTTCTGTCGACTGCTGATTAAAGCATTTCGTACATCTCTGGATTTGTCAGTAAAGTAGTCCCGGTCTGATGAACCAATGTAGAGGTTTCCTTGATGTAGGGACCCAATGTTGAGGTTTGGGGTGTTGCCCAGCGTAGAGGTTGCTTGCGAGGAATGCTGTCGTTGCATGCAGAGATGCTGGTTTCCCCAAACGTTACCAACGAGGCAGCCTAGTCGTCGTATGAGTACTGTTCTAACTCCCGACTAAAACTGCCTGACATTTTAAGTTGCCAAGCCGAAGCAAGGCGTTTGGCTCTCACCACTTGATAGTTCGTTTCACAGATTTCCTGGTGCACAAATCTTTAT
>Ga0210059_1007534_pt1 | contig 17281 bp, 10 predicted proteins | sample Ectturendosymbi2_FD_188042 | JGI IMG/M metagenome (GOLD analysis project Ga0210059, IMG submission 188042) | Ecteinascidia turbinata endosymbiont from Florida, USA - Sample 2 (SPAdes) (version 2) | ecosystem: Host-associated > Tunicates > Ascidians > Unclassified | place: Key West, Florida...
ACCTGAAACGAAAGTATACTTTTCTTCTTGCAGAAATTATAATCAAACAAATTCCGTTTGATACGTTAGTTCAGGAGTAGGCAACCTGCAGCATGCGTGCCACACTTGGCACGCCAAGCAATTTCCATAGCCACTCCCCGGCGACCCACCGGTTGGCAACCACTGGCCTATTGTGACCTGCGTCAGAATATCGCTATAAGTAGGTTACGGTCTATTTACTGTAAATTTGATTTGCTGTAAGTAAGGTATTGTATTACTCCTTCCGCAATGGTAAATAACGTTGACGTAGAGCGCTGCTATGGTCTCGTGAAATGCCAAGTCTTGAATATGCTTTGAAATATAACGAAATGTGTTGTATTAGGGCTCAGCGCTGGACATAACTCATGAAATGGCACTTGTCAGCCTTTGTAGCTGTGTATGCGCACTGTGAGAAAAACTACAGTTTGAGGTCAATAGCAGTCGCAGACAGGGTGAGTTTTTGTGACGAAAATTATATGCCAACTATACAAATTCCGACTAACCTGACGGCATTTTCGAGAAAAACAAATGTAAGCCATTTCGATTTTGTTCGTACGGCCTGTTGTGTGGTTTTCAGTCTAATAGCCTACCAGTTTGTCAACTCGCCTAAGTAAGATGCATTGCACCAGCACAGCTAACTACGCTTGAAATTAAAATAAATCTATTTGCAGTGTAGAAGGGAAACAGTTATGACCGGAGTATAATTATAAACTGCTTTGAAATTGCATGCCATCTCTGTATGAGTATAACTTGGCAGTTAGGCTACCGCATGTTTAGGGGTTGCCTTACAATTTCTTTTATGCTCTATTTTGGATTTTGCAACTGTGATTAGCAATTGAAATCCAGAGTTGCACCATATGCAGTCAGTTTGGCATGTTAGGGCAGAAAATCTCAGACTAGTCAGTAAAGAGCCAAAATTTTGTTGTAACAGACAGGTTTGATTAAAAGCAATGCTATCCAGTTTTAGCAGAGAGGTATAATACCGGCTGCTTTCACGTAGGATACGTTCCGCTATAACAGGGACAGTTACGGTTTTCGAAGTGGTGTCGAGGTATGTGAAAATGCTTCGTGCACCGCGCCTTGGCTACTCGACCAAAGGAACGTTCGGATGGTTTTTACACCATCGGTGATGTTATGCCTTGGGCATTTCACTTTGCGCGCAGCGCTCTTTCGCTCAGTGCAGCGCGTCTGCTGCGCCGCCACATATCCAAAACCGTCGCCAGAAGGTCGTCAATAGGGGGGCTTTACGTTTGTGCAGGGGGGCTTGAAATACAAATTTGAAAAAAATACCACTGATTTATAGTGTTTCATATTTCAATTTGGAGGGCTTGGAGCTATGTTTGGGGGGGATAAGAGCTTTGTTTGGGGGGGGGGCTAAGCCCACCAAAGCCCCCCGTGGCGACGGGGCTGCACATATCACAGTTTCTTGCTTGTTACGGAGAAGTAGACTGGCTGGAAGCAGCAGGAAAGAGCACAGGTTGCCACAGCAGGGAACGATGAAAATCTCCCTGAAAATTTCCGTTTCTTCTGTTGGATGAAACGGGGACCTTGATTTTGCTCTTCGCATTATCTAACAAAAGTTTTGCACAAATTTTTTGAAACGTACTTTATACACCTTGTCCTACCGTAATATGAGAAAGACTTAAATTGCCAGCAGTAATCAGCCAGGATGCAAAAGTTAGCATTATCTGAGCTTAAGCCTACTTTTACTTAACAGTCATTTTCGTTCTTTTGAACATTTGTTTTCTCAAGTTTATTTATTTGTTTGGCTCAGATACATGGTCCGTATCGCATGGGATAGTCACGAACACAAGGATACAAAAATGCTGAGACACAACAACACATCGCAAGGTAGGGGTTAGGTGATACACACAACACACATACAATACCAATGCTACGTTGTAGAATTGATTTTTTATTTATTCCATGTCATATATGCTTATTACATAAATTCTCCTTCGTAACTGTGATGCGATGATTCAACATGGGGTACACAGCTCCACAAAATAATTGTACCTTGTGTGAACAAGCGCTAGAAGCATTTTTTTCGCCGCCATATTTTTTAAATCAGCAGGATTCAGCAAAAACTATTATTTTTTTAAAGGCATCACTTGAAACCAAGACGCTTCTAAAGTAACGCATGGATCACATTTTCGCAGCGATGTGGATTTAGATCACTATTGAAGCAAACTCTTGCAAGAATAAGAAATTAGAAAATGTATGCTCTATCTACTTTAATCTTTATCCTGAGTCTGATCAACATATGTTATCCGTATCTAATCTTTATAAAACATGTGAAGAAGCTCGTAATTACGACAACGAACACCGAAATTTTAAAGAGAAAGCAGTGATATACTCAGAGCCGTATCAGCCGCACCCCATACCCTCTAATTGGGGGGGGCACGCTGTCACAGGGGCCCAAAATTCAGTCCCGTCTTCACTTAACCCGCAAAGAAACCTTCGACCCTCAAATCGAAATATGAAGCACTATAAATCAATGAAGTTGGGGGGCCTTTTGAAAGAAAAGTGCTTATATATTGCAGTTGCTTTGGGCCCCTTGGAAGCTGGATATTTACACATCACAACTGCTGTTGAGGGTCCCTTTGAAAGCAAAGTAGCCTACCTATGCATTACAGACGCTGATGGGCCCCTTTGAAAGCAAATCAGTTTACAGCCCCTTTTGAAAGCAAGGTAGTTTACACATTAAAGTTGCTATTGGGGGCCATTTTGTAAGCGGAGTGAGCCTGCTTACACATTACATATGCTATTGTGGGCCTAACTGAAAGCGTAGGACGTACACATTAAAGTTGCTATTGTGGTCCCTTTGAAAGCAGAGTAGCCTACCTACACAATGCAGTTGCTGTTGGGAACACTTCTGATGTTTTAACATCTGATGATGTTTTGAGAGAAATTTCTGATGTCTGATGTTTTGGCAGCAAATCTGATGTTTACTGAGCTGTTGCTTTTTCCCAAATTTTCAATACTTTTAGGATGAAACTGAGTTAGATTCGTGATTTTTAACTTTCTTTCATCAATTTCTCACCCTCATGTGTTTAGTAATCGTTCCAAACTGAAGCTCTTTTCATTAGCGTTGGGAATAACATTTCTGTTATGCATAAATGACCGGATTCAACGTGGGTTATTGCACTTTCTTAATTATTGGTAATAGAAGCATTTAGCTTATACGTATTAAAATGTACTGCAAAAATCTGATGTTATCTAATGTTCAAAAAGCAACATTCTGATGGCATGCGACTCACCGTAGTGGCAACACTGCTTTCGGGGGCCTCGCGCTCACGACTTTGCCCTGATAGGCCTCGCGTTAATTTATCCGGCCCTACCTACATGCCTAGTTATACGTCCAGAAGTCAGACTTCCACTTGATCAGCGTGCTTTGTGTGGTGATTGTTGTAAAAAAATGTACTATGGCCAGCTCAGGTAGTCTTCTCTTATTGTACTGCGTAGCAGCAAGATACTTTTTTTGCTTACGACCAAAGTTGCACATTTGCGCAGCCTGCTGTTCAGACAGCCAGATGGAGTTAATTGTGTAGTTAGAAGAGGCTATTTAGCAATAATTGCTAAGTTGTCCCAAAACAGAGTAGTGCAGTTAGTGGATTATGGATGTTAGCCTTTGCATCCACGTAGGCCTTAGTCTATATTTGTTAACATTTTTAGGCGATTTGATACAAAATGTTATTAATCTCAGCATGTGCCATGCACCAGGATATTAACAAGTCCAGACATTAGCAGGGTTTATGCATGCGTATTTCGACCAGTAAAAAGCCCAATGCGCAGGCTTTATAAGCATATTTCACTTAAGATCATGGTAAAGCTTATCAATTTGCGCTAATGAAAGAAAACGTTCATCGCAGCGCACTGTTTTGATTGGCCTGGCAATCGAATTGCCAGGTTGCAATTTGTTATGCTAGGGCCTTTTACTATATGATGCATTTTTAACGACCTATGTTAAAATCCTTTAAAACAGCTGTGGAATTTAACACCAGTGGATTGCCTTGATAAGTCTAACACGCACCGAAATGAAAAGCTCATATCTCTCAAATCATACTTTTTATTTCATTTTTACAATTAAACAAACTTCACACTGAAGTTTAGGAGAGATGGTCTCATTGATGTATTACATCCACTATACAAGCAGAAACGTCCAATTGCAATTATAATTAATGGCAGCTGGAACTTTTTTTCGGTCAAGCACCGCACAAAAAATTAAAACTACTCAGTTACATGGGCGCCCGCAGAAATTTTCCAGCGGGAGCAACGTCGACATTTTGCCTGTCCTGTTTAGGATTTAAATGACGATGTAATGCAAATCGATGTTCACAAAATGCTTCACCCTTTCTACCCCACAAAGAAAATGTCCAATGTTACAACAGTCAAAAAATGCACTTCGTTGCCAGCAATAGCCAGGTGTACTACGATAATTTACACAATAGGCTATCTGCAGATTTTCAAAGCAGGGCACCTTTTTCAAAGAAGCATTGCCGTGGTATTTAACGAAACCACAAACTGTGACTTCATTTTACTTATCAAGACTCGTCACCGCTGCTTACTGTAGAAACAAGAGCTGCAAACGTTCGGGCACTCACTCAGAAATCAGAATTAAACCTTAACGATTAAGACGTATTCCTTCAAGCTTTCATAGACATATTTTAACAAGTCACGTAGTTTTACTGGAAACTGTGTAAACAGAAGAATACGTAAGCGTACAATTACGTTTCCCTGGGACATGTGACATCCATTAATTTCCGGACCAAACTATTTTTGACTTCCCGATGTCTATTTTTAATCACTTTCACAACAAAATCGTATCTGCGCAGCGAAACATACACAGTATACCAGGGGCGGATCCAGGGGGCGATTGCTCTCTTTAAAGCCTACGAAAGTAGCTTTATTCACCATAATTTTTACAATTCGTAAAACAGTATTCGCGGTATAAGGCCATTTGTCCTCCGTTCTTTTGTCACAACAGTGTTGTGAAGTATACTTCATCTCTCTTACAGTAGTGAACCCGTAATGAGACGACTGCCAACATTACTGAAATACCCCCACACTGTAATCTCACTGGCTTGATCTACCCCTACAGCATAGCCTACACATTTTATGCACTGTACATACCTCGAAACAACTGCTTTTTAGACGCGAATTTTTGTTTGTACGTAGAAAACGTCATGCACGTTTTAGATCCGTTTTTTTCTCCGTATCAAGACATGGTGTAGGAATACTCTTCACATATGAGGTTTCCGATGCCATCTTTGGCCAAAAACATTTTGCACTTACAATCACATTGAAATGTTGAGGTACTAGGGCGCACAAAATTTGCTACACGTCAGGTAGCCCTGGGTAGTAGAGTGCCACAATTTTCTCTCTGTAGGCTTTCAGAGACATTTTTGTAAAATAACTCTGGTACCAGTTTATTTGTCTGTGAAAATGAGGAAAAGTCATGGAAATACAGGTATCTAACATTTTTCTAAGTTTATGGAATCAACAAAAAAACAAGCCCCTGTGCAATGGACCACTCAGGAATCCTGAGCAGGAAACTAGGCACTCAGACACATTGGTCACACTCAGTCTCACAATGAGTGTAGTAACTGACGGTGGGGCAAAGGGGCGAACCGCTCCCCCTGGTAAGCCGAATGTTGAAACCGGGCCCCCACTTTGCTTACATTTCAATACATTTCTATTTTAGTATTTCTTTGGTTTTCAGTAGGTTTTCATTAACGTTTTTCAGAGTATTTTCCGGTGATTTAGGTTTTTAGTGTGGCCATCCACATCCGGATTCACCATCATTTATCAAGTTTTTTTTTCGGAGTATTGGGTGGTCGGCCCCCTGCAGTGGCACGTGTGCCCCTTTCAGCTAAGTTTTAACTCTCTGGCCCAAACCTCTAGTTACGCTACTGCTCACACTAAAAATGAATTTTCAAACTTGTGGAAGCGTTTTTACAGATTCAGTAGTGCTTCTTTTCACACAGTATACTGCTATGTGGCTTGCCACTATTAGCAGTCAGTCTCTCGCTGTATTACCTGCCAAGATGTCTGATTTCAACAGTCACGTACGGCAAAACGCCTACTACCAGTGTTGCCACTGGGGACAGTCGCGTTAACATCAGATTTTTGCTTTTTTCAACATCAGATAACATCAGATTTTTACACTGCAGTATAATATAAGCTAAATGCTTCTATTATTAACAATACCAAACCAAGTGCGTTAACCTACATTGCATATGATACGAAGAGACGTATCATTTTTTAATGGAAAAGTCGATTATTTATGCGTAATGTATATGTTATTCCTATTCCCAACGCTATGAAGAGAACTTATTCAGTTTGGAACAATTACCAATCACAGATGTCGGGGGTGAGAAATTGACTAAAGACACTTAAAAACTATGAATGTAGCTACTTTTCATCCTAATTGGGAAAAAAAACAACAGCTCAGTCAACATCAGATTTGTTGCCAAAACACCAGACATCAGAAATTTTTCTCAAAACATCAGATCTTATGTTAAAACATCAGAAGTGGCAACACTGCCTACTACTGTATCTTGAAGTGAACCTTCGAAGGTTTCTTGCCATGTAATTGTTACGCACTAAAGCCTAACAGCAGAACAATCCGACCGCGAGTTTCGGCAACCTGACTCTGCAGGCAAAGCAGCGGACATAGGCGTACGAGGCGGGGGGTCGGGGGGGCTGCCGCCCCCCGGGTTTGAAAAATTTCAGGACAAACTCTGTTTTCAGGAAAAGCGCTAGTTGCTCAAAAATCCTGAATGATAAAAAAATATTTCAATACAGTGAAAAATTCCAGGGCATCCTCTGTTTTTCAGGGCAAGCGCAAGTTGCTCAAAAATCCTGAATGTAAAAAGTATATTCAATACAGTGAAAAATTCCAGGACAACTCTGTTTTTCAGGGCAAGCGCAAGTTGCTCAAAAATCCTGAATGTAAAAAGTGTATTCAATACAGTGAAAATTTTCAGGACAACTCAATTTTTCAGGGTAAGCGCGAGTTACACAAAAATCCTGAATGATAAAATATATTTCAATACAGTGAAAAATTCCAGGGCAACTCTATTTTTCAGGGCAAGCGTAAGTTGCTCAAAAATCCTGAATGATAAAAAATACATATTCAATACAGCAGGTTTTTTTAAGGAAAATGTTAGGTACCCGGTATGGACTTGTAGGGACCCGATTTCTCTGATTCTAGGGACCCGGCTTTCTCTGATTCTAGGGACCCGATGATAATTTTCGCCTATTCTAGGGACATGATTTTCAATTCTAGGGACCCGAATCGGGTCCCTAAAACGCCTTAAAAATAACTTGAATACAGCGAAAAATTCCCGGGCAAACTCTGTTTTTCAGGGCAAGCGCAGGTTGCTCAATAATTCTGAATGTAAAAAGTATATTCCATACAGTGAAAATTTTCAGGGCAACTCTGTTTTTCATGGCAACGCTAGTTGCTCAAAAATCCTGAATGATAAAATATATTTCAATACAGTGAAAAATTCCAGGCCACCCTCTGTTTTTTAGGGCAAGCGCAAGTTGCTGAAGACTCCTGAATGTAAAAAAGTATATTAGATACAGTGAAAAATTTCTGGGCAACTCTGTTTTTCAGGGCAAGGGCAGTTGCTCAAAATCCTGAAAAAAGTTTCTCAAAATATTTGGGTAATTGAAAGAGCTTCATTCAAACTTGGGTACAGAACCATCTGGGCAAATTTGAAAAGTGTTATTCAGATTTACACATATTGTAAATATTTGAGCAGATTACAACAGCCCAAATCAAAATTGGACCAACTGAGACAACTTTATTCAAATTTGGGTGGAGTCAGAAACATTTTAAAATCTGGAACATGTAATGGTAACCCACCATTCCAACTAACCCTAATTTTTGTACCTCAAATTGTTGATGCTGTAACGTGTACAACTACAATGTAGCTGTAGCTGCAAAATGTTTTGCGGTAATAATGTGGGGTAGCTGTGATATCATACTATGAAGTTTTCGTGTTTCAAAGTTGCTTGATGTTGTGAGATTTGCAAGTGCAAATCTGTTTCCATGAAGCATTCATGAATAGAATTAACTACGTAACTGCAGCTGTAATATATTGCATGGTGGTAATGTAACTGTTATTTTATACTGTTTAGGTTTTCATATTTCCCGTTTGTTTCATGCAATGAATTGTATATGCTGCATCCTGCAAAATTCTATTGTTTTAATTTAATGCTGTGAAGTGAAGCAACTGTACTATTTATTTCCCTGCATAGTTCTTTAACGCTAATGCAGTCCAGTGAAGCACTGCTATTTCTATGAAACATTCTTGTTGAGATTATAAGTCATTTATCATTGTAAATGTGCATTTGTACACATTCCTTGGTAGTTGATCACATAGGCTGCGGTATTTGCGTGTATCAGTCCCATTTTGCAATTTTTCTTAGCATGCTGTGTTCAATGCACATTTAACTGTCTAAACTGGAGTGGATTTTGGCTTTCATAATGTGGCTTTAGAAGTTGTAAACGTTTAAGTAAGTTGTAGTATTTTAAGTACAACACATTCCAGTGAAGATTACCCAATGTGGAAGGTTAAGCTATGTGCTATGTATTAAATTGCCTCCTTTTCCTCTACTTACTTGAGACTTGACCTATTTGCAGCAATGTAATACTTTATATCGTATCCCGATATTTCACTCCTTTTCCAGATTGATTGCCATTTTGGCCAAAACATATGCACACATATATGCGAGAGAACAGATCTCAGCTATTAGGATGATCGTGTTGGAAAAATAAGTTTAGAACGTATATGAAATCTTGAAAATGAAGATTCTGAGTAACACCTGACATGCGTGGTGGCATGATCAGCAATTTCTGGGGGGATTTTATTGCAATTAGCTAATATTTTTCAACACAGTAAATACTACCATTGTTCTCACGTAGCTATGCAGAATATTGATTGCTAGTTGAGGTTGTACGGCTTTGACCCCGGCAATTGGTAGGCCTAATTACGCATGCAGAAACCTTGATTTCTTTACAATGGTACATTTTAGTGTTAACATTAAGGCTTGCTGTTTATTAGTTATTTGGGAAAATCAAGACCAAATTTGGGCAAAAATTTTTTGCATCCCCAAAAATATGCACTCCCGTATACCTACGCAGGCAGGTTTAGGGAGTCAGACCATACGATCCGGAACTTTCGCTTTTAAAACATTGCGTTGAGTCATCGAAGTCGCGTACATATTTGCATCAGTAAAAGCAATTACCTTAAAATTTCTTGTCTGGGAGAACACAACACGCAAGGAACTTCAACCCCTTGAGTTAATAAGCAAGGTAACTACATAATTTGCCTATAACGTCATCTCTAGGAGATTGCATAAAGAACGTCATTGCCGAATTGACATTTTAAGCCAGGGATCGGGAACCTATGCCTCGCGAGCCAGATGTGGCTCTTTTGATGACGGCATCTGGCTTGCTTGATATTTTCTTAACACGATTGTTACGAATGAAACTTTTTCTGTAATTTTCCATCTAGCACACTACAAAGCCATCAGCAACACCATGCAGCACCAGACGTCGCATTAACAGTAAGAAGCATGTTATTAAAGAGAAAATTCAGACATTTAGCATTGTTTAAAATTGTTGATTTTGCTTAAAAATGCACACGTTAGTTAGTAAGTTGGTTGCATTAAATGTTGAAAAATATTATGTGTCTCTCACGGAAATACAATTAAAAACATATTGGTTTCATGGCTTCCTTAGCCGAAAAGGTTCCCGACCCCTGTTATAAGCGAATTGAAATGCGTATAAAAGATGCCATCGCGACCAAACAATATATAACATTATGGGCGAATTAACGTTACAGAGGAAGCCGTTATACACGAATTCAAGTGTATAGAACAGATTTACATAAGGTTTCAGGCCCCATTCGGATTAAACAAAAAGTTAGTTTCAGGACATATTGTTTATTTTGGGGCAAATTGTTATTTTCAGGTCAAATTTTTCCGCCCCCCCAGTAAAATGCCTTCCCGTACGCCTATGATCATATACCTGGTCCTTGGCCGCCTATGGGTCGGTTTCAGCTGGGTTTAACCAGCAACCTTTCAAAATTAATAAATGTTAAATTACTCTTCTATGTTTCATTGTTGAGATAAATTTTCAAGTTCATTAGGGAGATGGATCATTTTTGAGATACACAAAATATGAAGGGAATTATTTAGTTTCTTTCCAGTACTGGTCAAACTTTTAAGCTTTCCATTTATTCCGTTAAATATGGTCATTGAGCGATCATGCCACAATAGATTGCACTGGAAATATGTCACAAAATAAAATGCTGATCATCGATAGCGTACCTATCCTTTGCAACATGGTGAAGCCTTGAAAATCAATTTAAATTATTTGGAATGGAAATTAGACAAAATTACAGTCGCTAAATGAACACAATTAAGCAAATAAGCCGACAGTTTATTATCCTGCCAAACAATTCACAAAATAATAATTGCCACCCTGCGGGAGATCGCAAGTAGAAGTAAGTCGTAAGGGGACGAGCAGGAAAACAAAATTCCTTAAGACACGAAATGTTACAATCAGATGCTCACTGATTAGTTGATAACTATAGCAATATAGTGCGTAATACCATATGAAGATTGGTAATCTAATGCTTGAAGAATAACAGCTCCTGAAGTTAGCGCGATATGTTAAGCTTGTTGCAAAGAGTTTATTAAATAAAAGAAGCTATTATCCTGGTATGCATTGTTTGGCGAAAATAATCTCAATGGCGGCAACACCTGCTACAAGGACCAAGGCCAAAACGCATGCCACAATGCAGAAGAAATTCTGATGTGACGTTTTAGCCGACTTGTGGCAAGGGATCAACATAGCCAAAGCTGTTGCAGGTGCTCCTCCTGCAAACGAAAGCAGGTGAAGAACGCATTCTGGCACTCTTAAAACGTAACCAACTCTTACAAGCACAGCACTTGTCGATTACGTTCATCAAGTAAGTAATTATATTCACACTGGCCACAATCGTCACAGCCAATGCTCCATATTCCAACTTCCAAACAAAATATCCAATTGTTCCCTCAAGAGCAACGACGGAGATGCCAAGCAGAAGGCACCAGCACAACATTGATTGATGTCTTAAATAAATCCAATAGATACTGTATTTGCTCAAATACTGTCATGTAAGAAGATTTCCTGTTAAGTTAGATGTGAGTGATTCTTAATTGCTTTTAATGAAATGTTTCTGTGTGGTCTTAGTACAAAGGGTCTAAAACAGAATGTGCCCGATATGATTCACTTAAGGCGCCAAGGGAAACGCTTTGTACCGGCCATTAATTTCGAACAAACGTGAAATATACAACTTCGATTTCGACGTTGTGATAAGAAAATTGACTGCTTGTGTTCAAATAGACCAGGAGTCGAACACAGTCTGCAGGTTTAGTGACGTGGGCTTTATCCCACTAGGCCCCTGAAGGTTACACTTAGCTCTTCACTTGAAAAATGGAACTTGCGTTCTGTGCAGCTTTGTGCCTGGCGCTAATGGATGGGTGCAAGGAAAAGCTTAACGCATGTGCAATCCTGCCATTAACTTGCCGCCAGTTTAGCATTTACTGTGAAAGTAGCTATGTGCAGAACCGTCGTCAGAAAGTGGTCAAGAAGGGGGCTTTACATTTGTGCGCGGGGGCTTTACGTTCGTGCAAGGGGGGCTTGACATTCAAATTTGACAAAAATTCCACTAATTTATAGTGTTTCGTATCTCAATTTGGGGGGCTTGGAGCTTTGTTTTGGGGGGCTAAGCCCACCAAAGTACTCCGTGGTGACTGGACTGGCTGTGTGGCTCACGGCACCGCCGAGTAAGCGTAGATGGGCTCCCCAAAACCAATATGGCAGCACAAAGCGAGTAAAATAAACTTTCTTTCACACGTTTTATTATTGGAAATGTCTAGTCACTACTGGAGGATCTCAAGTACAGCTTAACCGTAACTTTCTCAGTGAAGTGTCATCATCAAACCACTCAGTGTAGTTTAGTCAATATATCTAACCTCAAATCACTAATCAAGCTTTGCTACGTAAATGCGGCACAGTAGCAGATTATATTTTTTGTTTTTGAAATCTGCCGTAATGGTTCCTGTAGTGAAAACACGCATACCTGCAAGCTTCATGAACTTTTATGTTGGAATTACGACACGTAAAACTATGACTTCATAAATTAACTGAGAGAGAAGAACATGCTTGCTGATAGAGAAGAACATGCTGAGAGAGAAGAACATGCAGATAAAATGGAAGTAAGCAATGGATTGCGCTGCCACATTAGCGGTTTGAATTAGGACTTATTGCTCTTGTTTTTATCAATCATTAAGTCATTGACATCAGCGCAGCAACTGCATCAGCAGTAGAAAAGAGAAAGCAAACACTGATTTACACTAAAGTAAACAAAAAACAGGAGACGTGTCTTGGAGATGGAAGTGATTTTGACAAAAAGAAAAATTATTATACATGTTTTTACTCTATGAAAGTAATCAGCAGAAAAATTGTCATCTATGGAGGTGGAGCCCTATCCAAATTTAAGAAAATATACAGGTCTACAAAACATTTGTGATGTGACACATAGTTTTATTTTTTTCATTGATGTTTGGCTTCTAACGTTTGATGAGAACAAGCGGAGGAAGAAAAAAAAACATCAGGGTTAATTGAATTAGTTGTTTAATAACTGCAGGCCCATTCCTTCTCAACAAATAGTGTTTGGGAAATGCTAGTTGCTCTAGTTGTAAGAAGTTTTTTTAAATAGCTCTTTGTTTCTAGAAGCTCACGACACCACATTTCTTGCACATCTGCATGTAATTGAATGATAACACGCCAGTACAGTGCACATATTTTGAAGGAGGAATGCCAAATGGTGTGAAAATTGGACCATCGTTTCTCCAAGAAAATTTAAACATGTTGAAATGGGAAAAAGCGGCCCTATTTTTACAAAGAATTTAGAAGGTTTCAAAGGATTGCTTCTAATTATTTTCATACAATAAAACGTTTGGTTGGTTGAGATTCTGTCTGCGACTCATATGTGATTAACAATGAAAAACTTCTCAAAAAATGGAATCTTGTGCAGTTTCGTAAAGAAACAGGTAACTCAAAAATTTTGCAGAGACTGGGTTATTTTTGGAATCTTGATCCAGAGTCAAGTACCAATGAAAGTCAAGGTGTAACAACTAATAATATTACAGTGCTGCTTCTGAGCTGGATATGTACAGTAATTTTGTTTGCGTTAGTATGACGTAAAGCTCATTTAATATTTTTAGTTGCGATTTGTTGCGATTTCAATTTTCTTCAAACTACGAACAAATTTATAAATCGCGCAGTGTCAATAGGCATATTCATCAATAAGTATAGATAAGAAAAATAGATGTGAAATTACAAAATAACGAAAGTCAAACGTTTGGTCAAATATTTAACCGTTGCATTTTCACTTGAGCCAAGCATTATTTCCACAATTCCGTGTAATTGAACGCTTTTGCGTCGCAGTCAGCAACGGATGCAATGATCGTGGGCACGCCGGTAAAAATTTGGAAATTTTTTATTGGGCGTACATGGTGAGCGTCCGCATCGTCATTTTCGGCTTTACGCAAATTGATTAACACTTTTTGTTTTCCTCAACCCCTAACGATGGGAGAGGGGCACCTCACAAGTGGATTAGCTTAAGGCCCCGTGTCCGTTGAATCCGGCCTTGATGATCGTTCTAAAACATCTCAACAAGGAATGTGTTTGATTCCTATTTCTGCAAGAAAAGTAAACTTTCGTTTCAGGGGAAATCCCATTTGCAAGAATAAAATTTTGTTCGAGTGGTTTCCTACTCTTGGTGATGCAAGCCACATACACCAATGATTAAAAAAACTCTGAGTTCAGAAGTTCATTGTAAAACAAAACTTTCCATTGTAGTTGTTTTCCAGGTGCAGAGGAGCAGAAAAACGAAAAATGAAAGGGGCGATTGTTTCATCACCTAACTGTTGAATAATAATAACCCATTTTCAAAGAATAAGCTTCAAACTTCGGGGAGCAATCAGGCATTTTGCAGTCACTTGCCATGGTTGGTAGTACAAGACAAATGCATTACTATTGTGAATTGCTTGCTTGAACAGGCAATGCCCGAATTTTTGTCATATCATTTAATTAAAGTCCTAGACAAGTTTGCAAATAAAACAGGTTGTTGCCTGTATCTGCATCTTTGCTTGATCTACATGTAATTCAGATGTGTGCAGCACATAGCGTTTCCCAGAATTTTTTTTTATTTTTCCCCACGCAACATCTCTATATCTAAACCGCTGTCTTCATAGACAAAACAAGGCCTATCTTCTACATTTCCTTATAACAAAAGCTTTGTGCCGTTGAGTACTTCATTTGTACTGCACACGTATTCTTCCTCCAAGTGCAACACAATCTTGACCATGTTGATAAAAACACGAAACGATTGATAAAAACAGATTAATCTCATGTGACTGGGTGATTTAGTAAAAATAAGAACTTTTTAGATCAGATCAAACATGAATCTCAGTAATAAAACTTCATCATTAGGTACCTTTGTGAACAACTAAGTTTGTGTGAGTTTAGTTTGTTAAAAGGTATACTGAAATGTTTCAACAATCGGCAGCAAATTTCCTGCCATGTGTAGATCATCAGCAAGTTCTCTGTGATTCCTGTGTTGTTCCCGATCTGCTTGAAATGTGACAGGATCATTTTCCAATCAATAAAACAAGCTCTAGCTTTACAGCCAGCTGTTTGAGGAAATCTCCTGCCTGGCCCTTCTATCCACTTGCAATGGTTCGACCTTGCCTCCATCATTTAGCAATAATAGTAAGGTCACACCAGTGACACACCCCAAGCGAACCAGTTGCAATTTATTCGCACAAGGAAACTAATTTCGTGTTTGACTCATTTTCAGCCGTATGCGAAAGTTGACAATGAAACAAAATTAGAAAAACTTCCTACTATTGCAAAGAGCAATTAGCAAAATTAAATTAATAAAGTCAAAATAAGAACACCTCCACTTGACCGTTTACAAAATTGCTAATTCCGATCGCTAAACAGCTCGGATTGCTAAACGGCTATATGTTTAATTTATTTTGCTCTGTAGTAGCTAGTGTATAATTTAAGCAAAAAAGCCAACAGTCGTTTACAAGTTGTTAGGCCAAGCTCTTTTAACATTTAGATAATTTGATTCTTGGTTGTTGAAGAGAAGATTTCTAGCACTTGAACGCCTTTTTATGAAAGTATCCTAAGGAAAGGTTGAAAACGTTTTTCACGATTTTTAAATTACATTGCACCCCTGCTTGTCGTGACGCCAAAGTGAAGCACAGGGTAAAACAATATTCAGTAACGGAATTTATTAATTCACAACAGCAAAACAACTTCCTGAACTTCAGAATAAATTTGCTAGAAGGTAGTTGCAGCACTGAGAAATGTTTTTAAGGTATGATTTGAGAGGTGCGAGATTCGAAGTAAACTTTTTCCGTGATCACAGGAAATACGTGCACTCATTCACGTTGTAGTGTGTTGCAAACACTAAGCAGACTCAACATTTGCAGAAAGATCTGCGTCTGTGCGATAAATAGTCTGGTATTGAAAGTACAGGAGTGTATCGGAAATGACTTTCATATGGGTGCAGGAAGCTGTCGATGGATCACTACGCAAACTGTGCCACGTCTGTACCCAAAGTGTGCAATCCCACAAACCACGAAAAGTTAAAAAAGCACTAGAAATGAGCTCCAATGCAAGGCCAAGCAAGACTTAATCTCAATTTCGAAGAAAATTTTTACTGATATTCTTGTAATTTAAGTTTTTTTGTGACAATGGAATATCATCATCACAAACAAAGTTTTTTTTCTGACCTTCAAATATAATCGGTTTGGCCATTTTCTGTCCTTTTTCTGGCCTTTTTTGGCACAATTTGCATTTTATTGAATTTTCGTCTGTTATCCCGCACTGTCGTACGCGAATTTGCGTGGACTACTTTCAATCACTAGCGTAGCCAGCCTACATTTTTTCACGTTTGACTGTGGAGCTCCAGCAACAGCCTTAGCTATGTGGCCTCCTCTGAGGCACAAATGCAGCAAACGTCCGTACCAAAACTGGTACATTGGCTGGGCTGTAACTTCAACTGTACTTCTAATTGTTTTGCTTATTGTAATTGTGTATGTTTAGTTTCATTGTCATTAACTAGGTTAAGAGCAATAGAGAGGGACAGATGAAACACGCTAAAGTACGAATCGTTCAAATATGCGTTGAACTGATGTTTTGCAAAAAGCAGTTATTTCAAAATGGTACAGTGATAAAGTAGGTCAAACAAGAATTCATGCGGTGCTTGTTTCTCTGTCAACTTCTTGCCTTTGGCTGTTGTCATCGCAAGTAAATTTAAGAAACTTTAACGTAAGCACATGTGGGTGTGCACGTGTCTGATGCAATAAGTAATGCAGTTTGTTATATGAATTTTCAAACTTACTTCTAAAACAAAAGTGAACACGAAGAGCTGTCTTTGTGATCGTTGAAAATCATTCGTTCCTGAAAGATGTTACAAAATGCTAAATATGTTTGTTAAGTGAACTTTTGCATATATTTGTAGACTGCTGCTTTCGTGAGTAATTCGTTATACTCAAAATTTTGTAAGTATTTACCTAATGAATACAAGGATTCTGCTGGCCTTCAAATCAAGATCTGCTTTGCAAAGCTGTTAGTCATATTAGAATATAAATTGTTGAGGTACAAGGTAAGGTTTGGTGACAACACAGGAAACAACTGTCCTGTAGGTATAATTGTGCTTTCCAAAAATCAATCACACCTTTAATTTGTTTAACCAATGACGTGCAATTTTTGTGGATAGTATATACTAATGTTCAGCCATCGCGGCTTCAAACAAACTATTTTTATAAGTCGTTCTCGCAAGTTGCAGAATGCGTGTGTTGTTTCATGTATATGTGGATATTAATCTATTAGCATAAAAATAGAAAATCAAACGTATTGTGATTTAAGATAGGCGTCAGGTGAGGATTAAATAGAAGCAATATTCAGTATAAAAATTAACAAACGACATTGACGTGTGATCGTATTATAGTTTTTTTCTGACAAATTCTAGAGCAGCAGCTTTGTGTCAAGCACAAAACCTTTTGGATTTAAGAAAATAACGTTGCATTACACTCGCTATTTCTCCCTTTGGTGTGCCACAAGTGGTCTGGGGGCGCCCATCTCCGCTTACGTTGGAAATCAAAACCAGCCCAAACA
>Ga0210059_1007535_pt1 | contig 17279 bp, 4 predicted proteins | sample Ectturendosymbi2_FD_188042 | JGI IMG/M metagenome (GOLD analysis project Ga0210059, IMG submission 188042) | Ecteinascidia turbinata endosymbiont from Florida, USA - Sample 2 (SPAdes) (version 2) | ecosystem: Host-associated > Tunicates > Ascidians > Unclassified | place: Key West, Florida...
TGGCTGCTTCTGTCGTACGACTATCGTCATGACTATTTTCTGGTCTCTAGTATGTTGAAACTCAGTTCTTTAAAGCCTAGTAAATATACTCGCTGGATACTTGCATCAATAGGCCGTCTTGTCACAAGGGTATTATAGAAGCTTTTTTCACAAAATATTTTATCGTATTGCTGTGAAGATATAATGTAACTGAACAAGAGGTTAAGTGAGTATCCTCAGGGTTGGACACATATGTTAAATGGCGGTTGGTCAAACTGTGAAATACCTTTGAATTGCGTGGGGTTAACTTTGTTGGTATTCGAAATACATCGAAAGGGACAGAGACTGGCATCGGTCTTCACATATTTTGGGTTTGGTCATGGATGACCGAACACCGCGGGTTTACTTCCGTTTATTAAAAGCTCTGCTTAAAAGTAATCGCACTATTAACAGGATCAGCAGTAAAACATCCTTGCTGAACACCTGCCTAAAGTCGCTTCGTTATAATTTCTTTATAGTTACTTAATTTTACTCGAGAAGTCTATCCAAACATTTGACATGTCCTTTCTCCGCAGCATCATGGACAGGCGATCCGCGGCTTCTCCATGAAGATACTAGGCATTTGATGTACTCCCGATCCTTCACTGCCAAAGCAGCACTGACTTCGCAACATTGAACCAGCTCCCGTTGGCGTGGCCTGAAATATTGAGATGCAACATAAATAAACAAACATCATCATTTCTTTCATCGACTTATACTTTTAATAAAATGGCTGGTGTGGATTCGAGCCTGATTGATTTTTGACCAACTCGACTCCACGTTTAGGTTTCGACTTGTGACTAGATCAGTGTTTCTCAAACCATTCCTCCTCATCACCCCCTCATAACCCCCTCTCATCACCCCCTCATCACCCCCTCTCATCATCCCCTCATCACTCCCGTCGTACCGTTATCGCCCCCACGCAGTATGAAACAAAACAAATACAAGAAAACAGCATTTTATTGAAACAAATCAACACATGGTGGCGTGGTTCCCAGTTCAGTGCAGAGGATGTGTTTGGCGACGTTCACAAAACTTTGAAATACTGAGACGTTTTATTCTCAGGTGAAGTCGTAGATCATGTCGCTAATGAATTGATAAGCGGCTTCTTTCCTTTAAGGGCACGAGGGTCTCAGCGGAAAACACTTTTTCGAACAAATATGATGTGCGGGGAGAGAAATTATAAAACCTACACTCCAGCTTCCATAGGATTAGATATTTTACAGCGACCTGCAGGCATCAAAATAAATCACGTCGATCTTGTTTCAGGTTCACTTGCTCTGCTAGAGTTACGGTCCATTTGTGTTATGCAAGTTTGAATAATCAATTAAAAATGCCGATCGCTTATTCTTTAAAGGAGAATGCGATGAAAGGAGCGCCGTTTTTTCGCTTCCTTGTCTTTCCATACCGACATGCCGAGGGGCCAGTGGACTAATTAAATCATATTCATATCTATTGGGTGCAGGCACAAGGTATTTATCAGTTAAAAATCTGCCGAACAAACGTGATTGTCATTGAATCGAGCTGACAATCAATTGACTCTTAGGCAAGTTTCGTTGCGACGTGAATCTTCCACAATCAGTTACTCGACTTACTCGACAGTTACTCGACTTGATGCGACTCGAATAATTTTTAAGAGTTGTTGTCGAAACGTTAATGAGTCGACCCTACTCATCACTCGACAACTACATTATTACCATTTTCTTCGTCAGGTCGTTTTTGGTTTAACGTGTCAAGCAGCTCATTTGCAACCCTGGGTCTGATCCCAACAACACGGTCGTCGGGCGGGGGCAGGGAATTTTAAAACTTGACATTTTTCTATTCAACTTTTAGCTAAAAAGGTTGTTTTCCTAGTTTCGAGTGGTAAAATGAAATTTCAGCACTTTTGGCCTCCCTGGAAAAATCATTCCGACGCCAATGCCCAACACATTAAGAAACAAAAGTTTCCGGAGTGTTTGGCTTTTCAGCTCTGTTCAGTGAACAACTGATGGTGATGAGGACACTAAAGAAGCCATGTAGATTTTCCTGTTTGTTGCAGAAAAGTGATAACCGCAACACAACCTCATTTTTCAAATCTGCTGATTTGCACAAGTGTTGGTGCCACGTGTAAACGCATTTTCCACTCAACGCAAACTTTTTTGGCAACCCGCGGTTCTTCTCGTTCCCACAAATGTTGGGACGGTAAGGCAAACGCAGTTTTGTGTAAACTTTATCACTCTGTGGGCACAAAACGGGAGCTTTCAAACGCTGCAAAGCTGTCAGTTTTTAAATCCATATTTTTTCCGATCCTCACCTATGACCATGAATCTTGGGTAATGACTGAAGGAGTGCAATCTCAAGTGCAAGCGGCGGAGATGGGATTTTTGCCAAAACATGATGGCGTGACACTTCGTGACAAAGTGCGCAGCTGTGAAATTAGTAAAGCTCTGAATGTCGAACCACTTCTCTTCCGAAAAGAGAGATCCCAGCTACGATGGTTCGACCAGGTGACTAGAATGCCGCAGAAAAGATTGGCGAGGCAAGTCGTGCTGGCTGCACTCACCGGAAAGCGGCCCAGAACCCCAGGGCCAGAGGTTCAAGAATCATGTGAAGTGACTGCATCTCCGACCTTGTTTGATCTCGTCTTGGTGTGGAGCCAGCAGAACTATACGAGATTGTTGCTGACCGTGAGGAGCCCTCCTGGGAATGCTTCCCCCCTGCCCTCCGTAAAGGAAAACGCGAGTAAAAAGTGAGTGAGTACTCAAGTCCAATGTTTGTTACGTTGTTTCGTTTAACACATCACTGTTCATCTGTAAAATCTTTCAATTTTTTATCGAACTGTGATGACCTTAAATTAATAATATCAATTAATAAACTGTACTCACGAGCTGCATGGTCCTAGAAACATACATCTTCTCAGTTTTTCTTGGGCGCTGTGCTCCTCGCAGGAGGTGCCGGGACTTGATAGCTGAAAAATATTTAATCCAATAAATAAATCTGAGTTATTTTTCAAAAAACAGGACAATACACTACACAAAATTGTATGGTTCCGATACAAAGAAAAACTTAAAAATCTTAAGAGGTCGCATTGATCACGAAAACACCATGAGACTCCAGGTACCGCTTGGTCACTGCCTTCTCTTTTTAGCAGTGGCCTGGCAGTTTCTTAGAAAGCTTGGTGAAAGCTTTGCTTCTTTTACACTAGACATGATAACAATGACATTTAAAAAGCATTAAGTTTTGGTAAAATTTCTTCACTGGTTATTAATTGTTCCATTTTTCGAAGCAAATTGTTGTGAAATAATAACTCAGAAAATGTAATTTATTTCAACCATTGGTTGTTGCGTCATATTATTTCTTAAAAGCACTTATCTTTGTCTGGAGTTATGAGATTTACTTGCAGCTGACCATTTAGATGTGAAATGTGCACTTCACAGTTACTCAGTGTTTTTGGTTGACATGGCAAACCTGAATCATATTTTGTCGTATTTTGCTGTGCAAATGAATCCGCAAATGAATTCTTATTCTATGTGACACAGTGACAACCTTTGTTTACGTTGATCAGTTATTTTGCCATTGTGTTTCGATTTATACTAATTTCCACCGAAAAAATTGTCTACTTTTTTGCATGATGTCTCTTTGTACTGTTTCTGTTTATTAGCTGAGTCACATTAAACAATAAATCAGGATCTCCAAACTACGGCCCGCGGGCCAAATCCGGCCCATGAGGCCATTTCCTCCGGCCGCAAAGACATTTTTCAGCAATGAAAAAATAATATCTTTACGAAAAGTTGATATTGCAGAATGCAACATATCCCGAAACAATCACATTCCGTAAGATGTCCGGCCCTAGAGCTGTTGTGTAACAGCTTATGTGGTCCTCTTACAAAAAAGTCTGGAGATCCCTGCAATGAATCAGTCAATCGAATCATTTTATTTTAATCCATTAAACGATCTAGTTTCTGCTTTTCACAAATGCTACGTCACCGCCGGTGATGCTTGGGCCATAGCAGCATTGCCTTCCGTTCTGACCACTCGTTCAGGCTCCAACTCCTCCCTTCTTTCCTTTTCGCCTACTTCAGCAAAGCGGTCTTCTTGCAAACTACGCAAAATAGCCATCCTCATCTGTTCTTCTTCTTCCTCTGGAGTCAGAGGATAAAGATGCGACTCGTTCATGATATTTTTATTACACATGCGCTGTTCAGGTACAAGTGGCCAGGCTCCTCTGTAATATAAGGTGGAAGAAATAAACAAACAACTAATCGACAAAGCTATTTCAGAAATATTTAGAAATAAAAATAACAAAAGCCTGTCGCAGAGACGTTGCAATGCTTGAGACAGCACTTACCATGTATTTGCGTATTTCATGTTACTGCGATGCCTGCTTAAATTCAAGCGACTTGCGTGTGGGAGTGACGACGTTACTCAATACAATACCGAGCAATTCACTTGTTTTCTAAACAGTTTCAAGTTTGCTGAGAATACTTCACGTTCTTGGAAACGCGCGCGCGTTTTGGCGCCGCATTTATATTTCTTGTGTTGTATTTGAAACTTGCTTTCAAATCAACAAATCTTTAGTTTCTAACAGAGGTTCGAACACTCGTCTTTTATTTCTTGGAACGCGTGGCATGGAACCGTCACGAGCACGAACGTCGTTGGTTTCATTACTTGTATAGCTTTTTTTCGTAACTTATTACGGATCACAACCGTATTTACTGTTATATACAAACATTTAAGCAGAATATATTTGCAGAGCTCAGTCTGTTATGCGCGCTATGACGTATGAAATGTGACTACCAAAAGTCAGTGGACATTAGTCACAGCCAACCTCGACTATATTTTCATGTTACGCTTTTAAAACGAGCTAATATTCAATCTATGTGACAAACATTGAACTTACGCTGGCGTTGCATATTTGAAAAAATGCAATTTTTCTCAATGCTTTGACTTATACGAGAGCAAAGGGCCCTTGAACGCGTTTTTCCAACGAGACATCTCTGTTGCTTAATTTCACTCTTGTTCCTCAACGATTGCTGTTGTAAAAGTTCTGGTCCGATGCACAACATCCATTTGTTGTGAAGATTGGTTTTTGACGATTTTGCATAATGATGTAATACATAAGCAGCAACGCTTCTGTTATTAATTGCGAACTGTACGATTACAGCAGGAGTGTCTAAACTACGGCCCGCGGGCCAAATCCTGCCCGCGAAGGCATTTCATCCGGCCGCAAAGACATTTTGTCAATAATGAAAAATACCTTATTTAAGAAATATTTGTTGATTTGACAGAATGTAATATATCCCGAAAGAAACACATTACGTATGATGGTCGCCCCTCGAAGTGTTGAGTAATAGCTTATGTGGCCATCTGACAAAAAACTTTGGGGACCCTTGGATTACAGCCTTCATTGCTTTTCACGACACAAACTTGTTTTTCTTGCTTCTTTAAAGCACTGTTTATCGCAAGGAATCCTTTCCCGAATCAGACGCTAAGATCTTAACAGATTGTATATTTCGCCTGTTAGGCAGGCACCATCAGCTTTTATTCAAATAAAATTCCTCGAAGCACACGATGTATGTGTTACAAACCTGATCTTATCACAACTCTGGTCTACTGCAGTGAACAAGGGACCTTGTGTCGTCATAAGAGCGCGTTCTATAAATATCAGTGATGAGCTGTCTGGAAGTTCTAATTATAGAGCGTCTGCTGTTTGTTGTCAGCCCGGTTGAGCCTTACTCCTGGCACGCCGATATGACTTGGAAATTTTTCCGAAATACTTGATATGCATTTACCGCTTTATTTTATGTTCTCTAATCAGGGTCGTAGTTCCAAGAATAGGTGCATTGTCAGTTGCCAAACAAGTCCAAAATCGTAGAGTAAGCCTGTCCGATTGTTGGTTCATGTTTTTTATATTCGTACTTTTAGCCACATAACACAATATAGCAGAAATATGGGCTGTGTTAGAGACATTTGGTGTCTCGTCTACTCCGCCGCGAATGGGGCGCAATTAATATTTTTCATGACATCATTAGAACACAGAGGACGTTTTGTTTCCGAGTGCCTGATTGGGGGCGTCGGAACACGGGGTCATTGCAGAAGCATTGCCGATTGTCCCCATGTTTTCTCACAGCGAGGGATACGTGGACGACAGAAGAATTGGTAAATTAGTGTAGAATTTATTGAAGTATTTCACGCAACTCCAAAAAGGAGAATAGTTAAATTAATGCGTTTTAGCTCGAAATTCTACAAACAGTTGCATCCTACACTAAAAAAACTCATTTGGTGAAATGCAATGGCAACGTGTTACACTAACTGCACAGCGGGAAGAACATTGGGCAAACTACTGTATTTGATCGGAAGTTTGGATGAAAGGTTGGGAAGAGTCTTTTTAGTTGTTCGTTCCAAAACACGTGAAATTAATACCTGGAAAAAACGCTATTGTGTGTTGTGTGAAGCAAGCACGAAAAAAGAATTGACAAAGTGCACTTTCTCTAACGCTTTGTGATTCAGATATGTTATAGTTCACATCAATTTGCTAAGCCTGAAGTTTTGATGTTTTATGTTCTCATCAGCATGGAATTAATGTCTGCTCTTTGATGTTCTTTTTCCTTCCTGTTGGATTTGCGTTATTGCGTGATTTGAGTCACAAAAATGCATGAATAAACAGCACCTTTCAGAAATAAATTTGGGAAGTAATGAGAGAGGTGACATTTATGAATGGAGGAAAGTTCAGATATTTCCCGGAACCAAAGCACCAAGTAGGTACCTAGCACCAAGTAGTATGCTGAAGAAGACTAGACAATGGAGAAATTAATAGTCGAAAAGACGATAACAGTGAATGATTCAAAATACTAGAATACTTAGTGCTAAAACATTGTGTTGTGAAACGTGTAGTTAACATCGAGTGTCAAGTTTTACATTGTCTGCTGTGAAAGTAAAACATCACAGTAGTCAATGCATGAACGGTTTGGTCCACGTAGGAGGTATGACCACTTGGTAATTACTTCATTTGATATTTTAGTTTTTTGTTTTAAAGTTGAGTCAACGTTCCTTTCAGATTTCAGAGGAAAACTTCATTTCATTCTCTATAATATGGTCTTGAACGTCTGTGATGTAATTGTTCAAATTTATTGCTAATTGGCTTTGTTCATCTTTTATTTCAGCTCGATTGCATTTGTATTTTATCTCTATTTCTCAATCATTGCAATTGTTACGTTGCACCAGAAATGAGCGGACTGTCATATTTTACGATTCAGATCCAGTTCTGAATTTTGAAAACTCAGTCCAAGTTCAAACATAGTCCAAAATATTTTTAATGTAAAGTTCAAGTCCAAAAATGAGCAAAATGCGTTTTTTCAACAATAAAAATGCCGCAGTTCTTTTCCATTAGCTCCGAATCTGGTCCTGATTCTAAATTTTTAAAACGATTTAAAATCTGAATCCACTTTAAACCTGAACAAAATCGTTATAGTCCGGATCCAGTCCAACCCAAGCCCAGTCCAATGCTGATCTTTGCTTTGGACTAGAATTTCTCCAAATATGGCGATTTTCACCATTTGGCTGTTTTTGCAACAATTTTAGATCATTTTGAAGTTGAACTATAAAAACTCTCATGAACGGTTGACCGGTGATCGTTTATATGAAATGGTTTGATCTAGTGAGTGGTTGGAATTTTTACTATGTACACAGCAAATATTAATTTCTGCATGAGTGAGTGCTACTACTTATTTTTATAGACCCTCTTTTCCCTTTTTTATGCCCCTCTTTGCCCTACATCTTTTATCTCTACAGCTGCCCACCCCACACCCCTGTAGATAGGCATGTTTTCCCCCCTCTGTTTTTTGTTGTTGTTTTGTTTACTTATCTTACCTGTTGTTGGTTTGATGCATTTTGTTATTTTTACTACATGTGAAACGTCTTCAATTAAAAACTGAGTTGTGCTAGCAACAGGGCTGGCTGAGAACTTGACCCATATGGTCTTTCGCCAACCTTTTGTGATTCAAACATGTTAGAACACAATCATCATTTGCAAAACCTGGAGGCTCTGATGTTTTGTATTTTCTTCAACATGAAATTAATTTCTGCTCGTTGAAGCTGTTGTTTTATCTCTTGCTGCATTCATGTTACTTCGAGATTTGAGTCACAAAAATGTTTGAATAAACCATAACCATTACTCCAGAGTCAGGAGTCCAGACTAAGGTTCACAAAATTGTTTAAGACTCTTAGCTGTTTCTATCAACAGCATAGAAGGCTTTAACCTTGTAGATGTTTTGAAGAAAAAGGTTTTACTGGGTCCAGTCCAGCCCAGGGCCGGATTAAGGGGGGGGTCAATGGAAGCAGTTTCCCCGGGCACTCCGCTGCAAGGGGGTCCCCCGTGATGAAATTTATTTGTTTCAAATAAACTACTCGTTTAAAAAATTTTCGTGATTCAGAAGAGATACAAGAATACAACTCTACCATTATATTCCAATGTTGCGGTAAGTATCCGATCAGGGGCCCCCAACAGCAATTGATTTCTCTACAAGTTTGACTGTCTGGTAGTTTTAGTAATCGCTACTGAATAGCCTATAAGTATCTTCAGTTTTATTCAATGCAAATATATTTGATTTCGCTGGTAACTTTTTCCTAATAATCGTTGTTTTGGCATGGGTATGACTCTCTATTCGTGCATCACGCCAATTGCACAAATGTCACGAAAACGTTACTATTTGCGTGCTAAAGCTAGTGTGGTGGATGCTGACTGCTGCTCAGTATCAATCAATGTTGCCACTGGGGTCAGTCGCGATGACATCAGATTGTTGGCTTTTTCAACATCAGATAACATCAAATTTTTACGCTACAGTTTCATATAAAGCTAACTGCTTCTTCTATTAACAAACCTAAAAAAGCGTGATTACCCACGTTGAATCCGAAACAGAGCGAAATATCGCCATTGAATGGAGAAGTCGTTTATAATTTACGTAAAATATTAGTCTCAACGCAGCGAAGAGAGCTTCTTAGTTTGAAACGATAACCAAACACACATTAGGGTGAGAGATTGACGAAAGGATCTTAAAATCATGAATCTGACTTATTTTCGTCCTAAAATGAGGAATGTAGAAAACAAAAACAACCCAGTCAACATCAGATTTGTCGCCAAAATATCAGACATAAGAAATTTATCTGAGAGCATTACATCGGATGTCATGTTAAAATATTAGAAGTGGCAACACTGGTATCAATGATCCCGAACTTCTGGTGCAGTCTCGAGGTCGCCGCAGCCGAACTGAACCTTTGTTTCGTCATAAAGGGTAACGTGTAGTGGAAACGCACTTTTCTTCCGATGGCTACTATCGTTGTTGTTACATCATAAACACATGAAGCTATTCAAGCCATTTACACCACATGTTATTGCGTGGTCCGTCAGAAAAGGTTTTAATCAGTCGATGCGTAGAACGAAAGAGCAGAAAACGAGATTGCAGTGTTTAGCTTGAACGATGCCTAAATCTGTAATGCCATCAGGAGCTATAAAAAGCGCAAAGCTTCAAAGAAGAAAAAGCGCAAGGATCTGGCAGTGTTAGCTAAAACGCCGCGACTGAATCGCTTTTTCTAGCAAAACTTTCAAGCAGCAACGTCAAAGCAAGGGCGTTAACCAGAGCACCTGAAAATGAAGGTGACAATCAACATATTAGCTTGGAAACAACTTTCACACTCAGCCCGACTGGTCATTGTGGCATGTTCTTTTTCCGGTGTTTTTGTTAGTAATCTCTGGTTTCTGCTTGTTCGGGTGAATGTTGCTTCTTGCCGAGTCACTCTCTAGCCTGTGAAATATTTTTTCTTAGTCAAAATATACTCCAGTATTTATATCACAAATTCTCTTCTCGCAGCTAGCTGTATGTGCATTTGAGTAAGCACATTCTCGGCTACCGGATAAAAAATCAGGAACCTTGCGAATCAGCGAAAACAACTTTTACAAACGATGACGTTATGAATTACGCCATAGGGGCCCCCTACCCTTTAATCTGGGGCTCTGGTCCCACCCTAAAGACTTTGTGGCTGATGGCCTTTGTTTTTGGTCAATAAAAATGATATGCTCAGTCTGTTCCTGTAACCATTACGATAGCTGCCTGCCCTATGCCGTAAAAACCAGAAACTACATTTCTCTACCACTGATGGAGAAACAGTTTCCTCTAAGAACTAAAACGAGATTTGATTAAAACTTCTACCGAGTTCGAGACCTGAATATTCGAACTCGAGACGTGAAAATTTGTAGGCTTCCTGAAGTTTTCTTGAATGATATTCGAAGAGGTATCACATTCTGTTGACTTTCATTTAGAATCCGGTTGTCGGCATGACCAGTGATTTTTTGAAGCGTTTTGAGGGGACTGAAACGGCAGAGTTGTAAACGGGTCTCATTTTGAAGCCCGAACCCGGCCCGAGCCCGAAATAACAAGCCCGAACCCGGCCCGGGCCCGACATTTATTTTTGAGGCCCGATTTAGGCCGGGAAAGCCAAATTTACCAGTGAGTCAAGATATGCGCAACTGCGGGGTATCAAAAAACGTAGTGTACGGGTATAGCTACAAGTACACGGTTTTATCATACCCAAAATAGCAATCACCTTGACCAAAACATTAACCTAAACAAGCACAAACTCAGCTTGTTAGTCAGTGATGGTACTGCGGTAAGTAATGTTTCTCAAGATATAAAAACTACAGTATCATGACATTAGCCACGACGGCGTTAAAACCATAGAAGTAACTATGTAAGATAGCGCTACAGGCATGAAAAGGCAGTTTGTACGCCATCGTTTCTTAAAACAAGCCAAGCATCGCGTTAGTGATTGATCTTTTCGACGCACATCCATCGCGTGCTAATTTTCCCACCGCTGTCGCCTTCTCAAAAAAGAGCTTGAGACTAAATCCGAACAGAGAACAAAAGAACGCAGCTGTGTTTGCAAATGGAATTAACTGAAAAAAATCACAACCACTTCACTCAAAGTCATGGGTGCAATTTTGTTGTAAAATGTGGGGGGACAGCTTGGTGTAAAACCAATATAGTCATCGGGTCGATGCAGAAGTGACGTTTTATATATACAGATTCCCAATCTTATTTCTTAGATGTGTTTTGAGAGCAACACTGACCACGTTTTGTCCTTGCAGATGATTTACATGTTAATATACTTAAATTTGTTGCTGGGCATGGTGCTGTAGTTCAGCCTACTTCCATTAATATCGTATTTGGATGCAAACAAGCACAGCAATATAGTAGAAAACATCAACTGGATTTTATCAGAGCTGTCAGTTTGAGTGCACAAAATGCTGAATCGCATTGGTCCCACGTGCATATCACACTTACAGTAGAACACTTCAACTTTCATGCATTTTATGACGTGTGGGCTACAGCGCGATTTGATGTCTTGTTCAAGTCGCTTAACCACTGCAGTCAGAACATTGAGATCGCTCAGGTAATCTTGTGTTCAACAACAATTTATTAACATTCCAACACACACATACATCACAATAACATACACAATCGAATGTAGTAGCAAATGCAGTATTGGAAATACACATATGGCTTATGTACAATCACAAGTTGCATTGCGTGTATGCACTCTCCAGCAGCATGGCTATCAACAATAAAACATTGTAGCCTACTATGTACAATAATCGCCACAGAGATTTCCATGAGTGACTAGAAGTATTCTTCTATAGGTCCGTTTCCCACAGGTTGCTCTAGTCAACTGCCCTTTCAGTCCCGACTCTGCAATATTCAAGCACTTCGCATGGTGTTCCCACATCTAAAGTTTTTCGAACCCAGGTAAATTCCCCTGCCATTTAAATCAGTGTAACAATTTCGAGTCCTGGTATCATATTTACATGCGTTTGGCATCAAAGTTACGAAAGTCACATGACCGCTTTCGCAGTCAACCTTATCACAAGATAATTCGTGCAATTAATTTATACATATGGTATGGTCTCCTCTGTATGTGGTTTCGTTCCTTGTGGGTCTGGCCCCGTCTTTTTCAAAGTTGATTGGTTTTTAGTAATTCTGGAGCCAATTCTGCTAACAATGCTTCAAGTTCGCCGTCTGATTTCATGTAGTTGAGGTTTCTCGTGACTGATACGTCACCTTCGTTTCCTGGATTTGGAGTTTCAATTGTTGTTTTCAACGTTGGCTCTTCTGCAGCTGCACAGTTTCCTAGAACAGGTATGCGTTGCGGTACGCGGCTCTTTCGTTTTGATATCTTCGATTGCCTTTGTCGTTTATGTGTCTTTGGCGTTTGGCTCTTTCCAAGTTTCCATTCAAATTCTTCATCACTGATGGTCTTCGGAAAAAGTCGTAACCCATTATCTAATGCTAAAGGCTCATCATACCAAGCAGGAAATTGGGACATCTTTGTTTGCATTAAGTTGTGCAGATCTGCCTTTTCCATTGCTTGCCTGATCTTACTTATTGATAGCTCACTGACCGTTTGGTCATCCTCCCATAAATATCCAAACATGTGAATTGTCAGCGGTATCCGATGTGTATACTCTACCAAAATACCCTCTCCTCTTCGCTTGAGTCCCACATTGTAACGTTGCTTTTCTTCGTTGTAGTCCAAACGCACTTGAATGCAGAAAAAGAGTTTCCCCGTTAATCTGCTGAACAGGTTTAACAATACTCCCGCTACTTCGTTGTTTGATTTCGAGAGTTTTGCACTGGGAGTCTTTCATAATAATGTCTTCTGAATGTCGCCCTTGTTTGACTTAATCCTCGATAGCACATGTACAATTCCTGTATTACCTTCATATTAACCTACTTGCTGAAACATACAGCATGCAATCGTCAACATTTGTACAGTACAAACAACCAAGTAGCTCCACAATCATGCCCTTTTACTTAACAAAACCGACTCTAAAGATCCTTCACTATCACCACCGTCAGCTCGTGTAAAGACACGACCATGTATGCCAGGCAACTCTAGTTCTGGCTGAGATTGCTTACTTCGAAACTCATTGCATTTCTGTAAACATGTTTTACCGATTTGTTTCATAATAATATTCGCAACGTCAACGTCAGTAGATTCACTCTTTATCGGAAACGGTTTAAATTCATGAATAGGCTCACTTCGTAATGGTATAGGTTTAAACACATCATGACCAAGTACTGGCTTCCATAGTTCATCATAGTCAGGTCTCGGTTTCCACTTTTTACCAATGGTTAACTGGGAATCGTGCAACATTTGGCGATCTTTGGCCAAATCATGTTGTGAGCTACTACTGGCCACAACACATGTATCCTCACTGTCTGAAAAAGTGGGGGGACGCGTCCCCGGTGTTCCCCACCAAACTGCGCCCATGGCGGAGAGGCATACAAGGTGCAAGGGCACACGAACGAGATAAGGCATCAGGTGCAATCCAGAGGTGGGCAACCGCTACTTTATTAATAGCGTCGCTACCGCTCCCGCTATTTGTTAAATTTAACAGCGGCGCTACCGCAACCGTTCCTGAGTAAAAATAGTAGCGAGCTATCGCTACTGCTATTCGCTACCGCTCCTTTTGGTGCACTTTAAAAAACTTTTTGGTGTTGTTCTACTGACATGGGATCCATTTTGAAAAACCTAACCTTGAATTTCTTTTTGAAAAATGTTGTCAAAGAAAAAACGTAATCTGAAAAAATAGTCGTTAACAGTTATGATAAAGGAAAAATTATTGTACAGTGCATACACATATAAATGAAACACAGACTGCAGAAACGCGCATAGCTTCGTGAGTGGATTGCTGTAGGTTTAATAATTCGCTTTTATCAATGCAAGTTTCGCGCTGTGTGCACAGTGCTCAAAACTTCAAGAGAATGGTCAAGCAATGAAAGATCAAAACTGTTTTTCACAGAGTTTAATGCACGCGTAAATTGAATTAGGCCCGCAACCAGGGTGGAGGACAAACCGAGCACTCAAAGCCTCCCACGAAATTTTTATGCATTATTTTAGATTGTCATAAAATGTTTTGTTGACCTATGTTTCATGTGAAACCCTGAACTAACTACTGACTACTTGTATTTTAAAGTGAGATCCTTGTTTCTGCATGGTTCAGTTTATTCGCGATAGTAGTTTTGTGTAGAGCGTAGTTTCTACGGCCTGCGTGCAAAGATTTGTTAGTTAGATATTTGAGAGCGAATTGATCAACCACCCTTTCCTTAATGAGCATTGCACACCTTTGAAACTAAAGCATTCAACCCTTACGCTGCACATTCAAAAGCTGGAATGTTAAGCATCAGCTCTAAAAGAATAACCTTCCGAACACTGACAATCGAAACCTCTCGATTTACTGTAAAAGCTGTCAAGAAATATGCCAACGGGTCTGCTTTTATCTTTTTGCGATGATTTAAACTTGCACATATCTGTACGCCTATTCAAGTTACGGGTCCCCACAAAGGTGACAAACAAGCGAATCAGTCAAGCTAATTACTTTTATAGGACATCGATTTCACGTACCTCTACGCATTCACAGTACTGAAATCCTATTCATATAAAATATCCTATCATAAATATCTTTTATTCCTTTATGAAATTAAGTTTCTCTATCAGTGCATTCAATGCCAATAAGTAATTTTTCGCAATAGTTGAAAAACTTTTGCATGAAAATTAGCAAAAAACACTAAGAACCACAAAGAATTTATTTAGCAACTGATAAAATCAAAACGTGGCGGTAGGAGATTAAGCGGACGCCCTGCAGCATGCTCGGAAACCTAAACCCTCAAGTGACCGGGAACTGTGGTTTGGCAACGTCCACAGAATATGCGAACTTTTTCGGCAGTTATCACTGATGTTCAAAACGAAAAAATTATTGTGAAGCAATAAACATAGAGATTGCACGTACAACGCGAGTTTTACAGTAGAAAAAGCTTTGGTGTTTGGCAAAGTAGCCTTATTTGATTTTTGTTGAACAGCAGAACGTTGAATGAGTAGCAGAAAACAAAATAATGCGCATTCGGTTCCTCGTTTAGTGAAAGTGTAAAATTCTTCAACGAAAATAGTTTCACACAGGAGACAGATTTTTTTGGTGAGCAGGGAAAATTACTGATTTGCGATTGGAGTACTAGGGAATGTCACAAATTAAGTCCGATGTCTAGCAGTACCTTTTAGAACACAAAGTAACGCAGATGCTTCAAAATATTTCAAGTGAAGAAAGAGGGGAGCAAACAAAATCTATTGGTGAGTGATTTCAGGAAAATGTTTGCAAGACAAATATCAAAAGTAAAACTTGATCAGCGAAGATTGCAAAGCAAAGTGCGAAAAAACTTCAAAGTTGGTGCACAACGTTAAAAGCATGACAACTTCAACATTTGAATGTAAATTTGTTCTGCGCATTGGATTCATTGTAAAGGTTACTGCTGGATGTTCAGTGTTGGTTTGACACATTATAATTAACATGACGAGATGTTTCGGTATAAAAAATGCCCGGCACCATTTAGTAGGTTTGCTTACAAACAGTGTAACCCTTAGAATACAAAGAAGCTTTGCTTTCTACGCGCGTTAATGCTAAGCCGTAAAAAACTTCGAATTTTCAACTTCGTTGGTTTTGAAGAGTGTTTTCCGAGGTGCTTAGGTATATAACAGCTTCGTTGCAAGTATGAGGAAAAAAAGTTTCCGTGCTTTAGCTGCTGAAAATTTATCGATTATTCTATCAAAAAGCTGATATGATTTGAATGTGTCACATATTTTGACCTAGAAAATATCTAACGCCAGTGACTCTCTGTAAGAAGTTTTGCTAGCAAGTTTGTGATTTTAATTTCATGTCTGTGGAGATGATCAGTTTATAGGTGGAATTACATAAAACACAGGTAGCAGTCGAAGCAGCGGTAGAGCAGTGGCCAGTAAGAATATTTAATTGAAATTAAGACTTATAAAAAACAAAACATTCTTCACCAATATATTTGTTTCTGTTCAGCAACAATGTTGACCTCAAAAATAATAACATAGAGTGTAGAAAACCATTCTAAATGCTGTGGGTGCGTGAATAGCTGCAATAAATTTGTTTCAACTAGATCTTCTTAACCATGAAATTCCCGATGATACTGCGATGAAAATTTAGCTCCGCCCCCGTTGCCTCCCTTTTGAAAGAACAGGGGAAGAAATTTTCTCCGCTCTCCGCGCGTCCCTGACAGCAACTGAAAAGTACACAATTATAGGCTAAATAATATACTCAACGCTGTTGTCCATTTGCAATTAGAAGTTTGCAAAAGCAGTCAGAATTTATTTAAACATCCCACAAATCAAAATCATCATAATTACCTTCAGAACCACATCAAATCCATTTCAACATGAAGTTTGTCAAACCATCAAAGATCACATGATTTCCTAAACATCAGATATGCTGTCGTAACAACATAATATTAAGGTTTATGCTCTAAAAGCATGCACAGTTGCATGCACTGTGAATGTTGCATGCACTGTGAATGCTGGATTCCCGTCCATTGTGACGCAACTATAGAATGCGAAGGAAGTGGGAAAGTTCGCGACCCTAGCTATCTGAAAGCATTGTGAGGCAACCGTGAGTTAAACCACATGCGGGCACTGGTTGCTGGAGACACAACCGACAATTTAAATTAAAACATCACTAATGTTCGTAATTGCTCCCTTTGCGAACCTTGGTGATCTTGATCAGATTTTGCAACTGGGTATCAGCGACTTGCATTCGACATTTTGTAAATCGTAATTACTAGCATCCGCTGGTATTTGTTATTTCGCAGTTGTTACGTGCCATTCCAACCTCAATTTACACCCTCAAAATGCTGCGCCCGGGGAGAGACGTCTCCCCTTCCCCCTGGCTACGCCACTGTCTTCAAGACAGAATCATAAGTTTGCTTTAAGTTATGCACACAGCCAAATATGCTAAAGTCGAAGCAAGCTACAAAAACTGTCACATTGACATATACTTCAAAACAAAAACCGTAGTTACACATGCAGCGAAATGTTGAACCCAGTGACATATTTTTACAAGCATTCAATTCAGTCATACGCAACGTTACCGGTAGCTGTAGCCAATGCTTCGAAGCCCCAACTGCTTTAAGTTTGTCGCTGATGCTGTTTTTTTCTGAACTAATGTGGAACCTGTCGATCAGGTCAAAAGCAACCTGTGCTAAATCCGTTCTAATGGCGGCTTCACACAGAATCCGGTAACGGCTTACGATCCGGCTGATGGCCAACGGCAGCCTTTACACAGGCTCCGTTGCCCGTATCCGGGTGAATTTTATCGTTTTCGACCGGCTTCCGGCTTACTTAAAATTGGTTTAAGTAAGCCGGACAGCCGGTGTTGT
>Ga0210059_1007536_pt1 | contig 17277 bp, 13 predicted proteins | sample Ectturendosymbi2_FD_188042 | JGI IMG/M metagenome (GOLD analysis project Ga0210059, IMG submission 188042) | Ecteinascidia turbinata endosymbiont from Florida, USA - Sample 2 (SPAdes) (version 2) | ecosystem: Host-associated > Tunicates > Ascidians > Unclassified | place: Key West, Florida...
TAGAACCAAGAAGTCTTCCCGCATCTGTAGAGGGTTTGAACAACTCTCTAGCTATTGTGGCTGGCGAGTTATAACCAAAAAACCGAGCGCCAACATATTTGCTCGCGTGGGCGGTAAAGGGTGTGTCGTTTGCTTTTTGCGAAGTGCTTTCATGTCTGTTGCTTCAACATGATAATGTACATAAAATTGTTGTTTGGAATTTACGTAGTCGTATTTAATTTCGTTCAAACCAGCACGAAAAACTCATGTAACTTACCTTTGTAATGAAATGTCGCTTTTCTGCTACATCGCACGTTTTTTTTCTTACAGGCGTCACAGCGTTTCTTTCAGACTGCAGTTAATTTGGGGAAACGCTGTTATTGTAAGGGTGGTTGCACGGGTCTTCGCTTTGAGCTTCGTGCCTAGGATTGTGCTAACTAAACTCAAAACAGCTACATGATTCCCTTTTTTCTAATCCGACGACTTTAGTCTTATGAAAAAATATCGTTTTTGAGAACGGTGAATGACATTACTCCACCTTAATAGTAGCATTGTCGGTTTTCGTTACCATTTGCATTTTCTTAGATGCTTACAACGTTGACAAGCCCAGCAACAAAAATTTTGCACCTGTGAAAAACCAAACGTTTCGCTGAACAAAAAAATGCACAGCAACGTTGAATAAAAATCGCCAGTTTGTCTTCTTAGCGATGTGAATCGTGATCAACATAATCTATGCGATTACACGCAAACACTGTTGCTTTTCAAGTAACATAATCAGTTGTTGTGCTACGTGTTTTTCCCAAATCGAAATGCAAATATTTTTACGGCTTTGCATTAACGCGCATAGAAAGAAAAGCTTTGTATTCCAAGGGTTGCACTGCTTGTAAGCAAACCTACTAAATGGTTGCGGTTATTTTTTGTACCGAAACATCTCGTCATGTTAATCATAGTGTATCAAACCAACACTGGACATCGAGCAGCAAGCCTTTACAATGAATCCAGTGCGCAGAAAAAATTCACATTCAAATGTTGAACTTGTCATGCCTTAAACATTGTGCACCAACTTTCAGGTTTTTGCGCACTTTTCTTTGCAATCTTCGCCGATGAAGTTGTACTTTTGATATTTGTCTTGCAAACATTTTCCTGAAAACACTCACCAATATATTTTGTTTGCTCCCGTCTTTGTTCGCTTCAACCGTTTCCGTCCCGGACGGGCCACTCAGTGGCCACATTCTTCATTTGAAACATTTCGAAGCCTCTGCGTCACTTTGTGTTGTAAATGGTATACTGCTAGACATCGGACGTAATTTGTGACATTCCCTTGTACTCCAATCGCAAATCAGTAATTTCGCCTGCTCACTAAAAAGTTCGGTCTCCTGTGTGAAACTATTTTCGTTGAATAATTTTATACTTTCACTAAACGAGGCACCGAAAGCGCATTATTTTTGTTTTCTGCTACTCATTCAACGTTCTGCTGTTCAACAAAAATCAAATAAGGCTACTTTGCCCAACACCAAAAGCTTTTTCTATTGCAAAACTCGCGTTGTACGTACAATCGCTATGTTTATTGCTTCACAATAATTTTTTAGTTTTCAACATTAGTGATAACTGCTGAAAAAGTTCGCATAATCTGTGGACGTTGCCAAACCACAATTCCCCATCACTTGAGGGTTTAGGTTTCCGAGCATGCTACAGCGCGTCCGCTCAATCTCCTATTTTCATGCAAACCTTTTTCAGATATTGCCAAAAAGTACTCATGGGCATTGAATGTACAGATAGGGAAACTTAATTTCATAAAGGAATAAAAGAAATTTATGATAGATTTTATAGGAATAAAATTTCAATACTGTGGATGTATAGTGGTACGTGAAATCGATGTCCTATAAAAGTAATTAGCTTGATTGATTCGCTTACTTGTCACCTTTGTGGGGACCCGGAACTTGAATAGGCCTACAGATATGTGCAAGTTTAAATCATCGCAAAAAGATGAAAGCAGACCCGTCGGCAGATTCCTCGAAAGCTTTTACAGTAAATCGAGAGGTTTCGATTGCTGGTGTTCGGAGGGTTATTTTTCTAGAGCTGATGCCGGCTACTTAATGCGCATTGCAGACCTTTGAAAATAAAGCATTCGACACTTAGGCTGAAATTTCAAAAGCTGGAATGTTAAGGAAGCGGTGGTTGGTCAATTCACTCTAGGAATATCTAAATAACAATTTTTGCACGTAGGCTATATAAACTACGTTCTACACAAAACTACTATCGCGAATAAATTGAACCATGCAGAAACAATGACCTCAGTTTAAAATGCAAGTAGTCAGTAATTTGTTGAGGTGTTTCACATGAAACATGGATCAATATAACATTTTTTGAAAATTTAAAATAATGCACAAAATTTCGCTGGAGGCTTTGATTGCCCGGTTTGTCCCCCACCCTCGTTGCGGGCCTAATTCAATTTACACACGCATTAAACTCTGTGAAAAACAGTTTGGTCTTTTATTGCTTGACTATTCTCTGGAAGTCTTGAGTAGGCTACTGTACACACAGCGCAAAACTTGCATTGATATGTAGGCGATTTATTAGCGTAAACCTATAGCAATCCACTCACGAAGCTAAATGCACTATGGGCGTTTGTGCAGTCTATGTTTAATTTATATGTGTATACACTGTAAAATAATTTTTCCTATATCATAACTATTCATTTACCATTTTTTTCAGATCACATTTTCTCTTTAAAACAACTTTTTTCAAAAATATATTTCAAGGTTAGGTTTTTCAAAATAGATCGTACGTCAGTAAAACAACACCAGAATTTTTTTCAAAGTGCAGCAAAAAGAGCGGTAGCGAATAGCGGTAGCGATAGCTCGCTACTACTTTTATTCAGTAACGGGTGCGATAGCGCTGCTATTGAATTTGACAAATAGCGGTAGCGACGCTATTAAGAAAGTAGCGGTTGCCCACCTCTGGTGGTAGTCAATAAAGACATGAACTCTTGTAAGAAGTACCACAGTCAGATGATGTTGAAAGCATGTCTTCAGACTGCGCCGTTTCAACCGCTCCGATATCAACATTTGAGCACACTTTTGAGTTCATGCAGTGACCATAGGTCGTTACTAATTGGGCTTGGAAATTGCACTGCTTACATCCAGCCGATGCAAAACATAACTGCCTTTAATTGAAATGTAAGGTGTTGAACGCAATAAGAATCTGTGAAAAGGCACTACCTTACACGTGCTTGTGAGGGTTGAACACAAACTTCGCCGAGCAATTGCTTGGACGGATGTGGACAGAAGCTAGTTGGCATGTTGAAGCAGTTGTTCTTGATTAAAACGGTATGGCAAAGGCGAGATGCTGATGATCTTGACGAGTTTGTGGTAATACAAAACAACGATAACCTCATAGATCAAAATGTTGTTGCTTTGTGGCAACGCGACCGTTGGCACCAAAGGGTAACCAGCACTAATGATTCAATTAAAAATAGCTTGGAAAAAAATTTAAAACTTCACCAGGTTTCGAAATAAGGAGCTTGTCCTATTAAAATGGGATCTACAGAAGCAGGTTGTTCCCAAACAATGTATTCTGCTGCATGTCCGGATTTTAGTTCAGTGCAGGATAAGTGCCAACCTCTCGATTCAGGAATATTCTTGAGTTAAAAATGTTTTCCGATTCTATCAAATATTACAACCTCTATTAATATTTGCTTAAATCTCCCGCGGTTTTGCGCCGCTGATTCTGCTCGATTCACGCACTCCCACGGGCCGCGACGTCACGGATTGTTTAGAGAAACCTGTCAAAACATGTGAAAACAACCTGTGATTTTGTAAACATAGCCAGAAAGGCCGAAATCGCACGGCGAAAAGTTTTTTTTCAGCCTAAACAACAAGTCTTTCCCCATTCAGATCGGATTTGAACAGCTCTCTAGCGCGATCCGCTGGCGAGTGATGGCCATTTAGAAAAGGGGTGTGTTCCAACCAAAATTGGGGTTTGTGGGTGCAGAAATTGTCACGAATTTTTGTTTTTTTGTCCATAATTTCGGCTACAGACATGCTAGAAAGTCATTCAAGGGCTCTAAAGACGTGGATTTTGGCCTAGTTTCCGAAAAAATCTGGAGCCATAATAATGTCCAATGGGTTGGGGCTCAGGGTCAGGTAAATGTATCCAAAAACAAACACCCCCACTTGTGATGTTCCCCCCCGAAAACAAAAATTTTTTTTTTCGATTTCGACTACAAGACTTGCTGAATCCGTAGAGGATTTGAACAGCTCTCTAGCTCAATCGCCTGGCGAGTTATAGGATTGCACAGCTCTGCAAGAAATGTGGTTTTCGCGGGACTTAAAGGTGATAGATCAGTTTCTGCCTGCCCGTTGACAGAACTGAACGTACCAAATTTGGAAAGGTAGTCACTACTGTTCATGACTCTATACTTCCAAATGTCCGTTTGTGGATTCTTGATGCTTTAACTGTCTCGCTAGGGCGACAGAAAAAACGTGCCGTCAATAGTTTAAGTTCTGTTCTCTGTAGACAACATCACTAGCTCAGCAGATTAACAGCAACTGTCTTACCGACAACCACTGGAATCCCCCGATTGAATTTAAACATAGTCACGCTATTGCACTCTTATTATCAACGGTACGCAACGATATACATGTTTACTATAAAATTATAATGAAATACAGCGATCATTAATTAACCCTTACTTACACAACGCAGCCTTCTGTTACTTGGCATTGATGTTCACACAAGTTATATCAGCGTAATTAATGATACAAGTGTACTTACAATTTCATCCAAGAAAATAGCAATCTCATTTAATGTTTTAGGTTTTGTTCCCCATTTAAACTATCTGTCACATCATTCATAGTAATTTTGGCAGGACTTTGTTCGCATAATATTCTTGCCTAAACTGGCAGCATGTTGCTTTCATATTAAGCCACCGAGATCTACTGTGTCAGTCAGGTCGCGTGAACCGTAATTCATAGTGTGACCTGCTTTGTTTCTTTTATTCAAACCTTCTCGATAATTTCAGTCTGGTCAAAACCAGTTTTCTTGTTCATCACCCAATCTAGTGTTTGTTTTAACTTGCATCCCTGCCATTCATGACTTGCGTCCCTGCATCCGTACTTCCGGACAGCGAGAGTTGAAGGTTGTTTTTCACGCTTCTCTCAATTTAACACGTGATTTCAGCCCCTCACGTGTTTTAATACGTCATCAACCTGCCCCTTTTTTACATGCATTCCTCCTTGCGCACTCCGTCACGTGACTTTAACCTGCACCTTTTTCACGCGTTTTGATTGCGCAACTTTTGACCTGCACCTTTTTCGTGCAGTTTGCTTACGTAGCTTTACCTCGCAACTTTTTTTCTTTGTCCAAGCCATTGTTAACGCATGAGTGATTAAGGTAACTCCTGTTTACAGCTTTGCCAGAAAGTTCGTGACAGCAACTCATTAAAGTCTTTTTGCCCCGCTTAGATCTACTCATTCTTGAGATTGCCATTTTCTCGACGGTATACAACACACATGCATGACATTTACACTAACGAAACATAATATTGCACATAGTTCAGCATTGGTTAATTCTTGATTGTTCAGCTTTTTCAATAACTTGCGGCACAAGCTGTTGTTCGTTACTGCATTCTATCACCGCTTGCTTAACAATGCACAGCACATATACATTTATGACACAATAATGATACACAACAATATTACACCTGAAATCTGATGTTACACATAAAATGTACTTAAAGAAACATAATCATACCGCATTTCAACCTTATCTTAGCACGAACTTAATTATACACTATTAACTTAACAAATAATGTTCAGTCTTCCTATGTGTCCATTGACGACATTCTCGTTTCTTGTTCTTCGTTTATCTTGGTTTCTATAGTATTCATGTTATGGATAAAATATTCCATAACAAAGGTTAAGAAAATTAAAATGCGAGCTGTAAATATTCGCACTAAACTGGTTCGTGGAAAAAAGTGATAGAAGAAGTTTAATTAACAAGACAATATATTTCATATTTGTTGGGCTACTTTGTCGTGATCAGTTGGTCAATAGGTTTTCTTGCACGCACGAATGACCTCGTCACAGATCATTGCGATTGTCCATGTTAACCAGATAAGTAGCAGGTCTGCGTATTTTAGTCTGTTCTCTGGTTAGCTACAATGTTTCACAATCTAGAGCAGGGTCTCAAACTGAATGCTGCCAGGGCCAAATGAGGATTTACTAACCCGAGGGTCGCATTATGGCGCTGACGGAAAACTGGCGGCAACTGCATCTACTATAAAAACCTTTCAGATCTTATTTCTTGCGAAGGTTTCGCGTATTATGGGCAAATCATTCTAGCCGTCTCTACGTTCGTTTGAAAGGAACTTGTCCAGTCGCTGGCCGAATACTTTCAAACACCGGTGAATAAACTAAATAACGTATATCTTAATTATTTCAAGGTTCTCAAAAAGCATTACGGGCCGCACAAAATGCCCTCGCGGGCCGCGTGTTTGAGACACCTGATCTAGAGAACATACCACACCCGTGATGCAACTGATTGCACAGCGTTTCTTTTGACTTAATTACAAAAACTGCAAGGCGTCCATCTTACCAAGTTTCTGGTGTCAAGGTAAGAGTTCAGCTGGATTTCATTCTTCAATCAACTCAAGATAGCATTAAATGCAGCGAGCACATACATTGACCACAAAGTGACACATCCGTGCATCAAAGCTTGACTGTTTTGAAGACAGCACCACTTGAAAATAATACCGTATATTCAATTACCTGCACCACTTGTGTGGCCCATTCGATAACCGATGTGGCGCGTGCCTGAGGACTTTCGGGGAAAGGAATTGTTTGAAAAGACAAATCATTTTGAACAGGACACACTGACATAAAATGTTTGCAGCCGTGGTCTGGTTGCCAGCAGGCCCGTAGTCAGGTTTTAAATGTAAGGGGGGCAAAAACAATTTTTAAGAGGGAAATAATTTTTTAAAATTTGTATTCAAAACAAACATTTTGAGAACCCAACGCAATTCGCGGGGCTCAAAAACGGAGCAACTGTCCCCGAATGACCCCTTTGGCTACGGGCCTGCATGCCAGTATTTTGGGAGAATCCAGCAGGCAAGCTTAAAACTCACCACGCACATTTCTTTTTAAGAAAATCAACGTAGCAGAGTGTGTTTGTGTTCTTCTCAAGCAGCTAGCACTATTTTTGGAAGCCCAGGTCTTGTGTGGTCAGAGCGTTACAAAAAATATCAGAAAACTTTGGAGAGTTTTTTTCCAGCAACATTTCAATTATCATAGCCTTTTCCATTTTTGTGCAGGCTTTGTGCTAAATAAAAGCGAACAATACAGAAAATTTCCATTACTGGGGCACAAAGCATCAGACAAGGCGTTAAATCAAATGATCCCTACATTCTTTCCTCAATTGATTTTATGTATTTTCACCATAATTTTTTTCACCACTCGAATTCTCTTCTCCGAATAATCCACCAGCTTTCATTTTGATTGATCGATGTTTCATAACACACTGGTGACCACCTTCCTGATCGCGTCAAGACGCATGGTCACATAGGAGCGAACTCGACACACAGTTCATCACACGCAAGTGAAAACATTGCGCTGGGGCCTCAGGGGCAGAAAAAGTGCAAGGTCAACTTTTTGGTTTAAGACCATACAAACATGGAAAACAACATTGCATAACGTTCTTTAATCAACGCGTTCGTCCGTGAATTGCCGCCAAGACCATGATGCAAAACAGGGGTCGGGAACCTATGGCTCGCGAGCCAGATGTGGCTCTTTCGATGACGGCGTTTGGCTCGCTTGATCTTTTCTTAACACGATTTTCACGAATGAAACATTCCGTAATTTTCCACCTACCAGACAACGAAGCCATCAGCAACACCATGCAGCATCAGAAGTCCCATTAACAGTAAGAAGCATGTTATTAAATAGAAATTCAGACATTTACCATTGTTTAAAATTGTTGGTTTTGCTTAATAACGCACACGTTAGTTCGTAAGTTAGTTGCATTAAGTGCTTGAAAATATTATATGGCTCTCACGGAAATACCACTAAAAATATGTAGGTTTCATGGCTCCCTTAGCCAAAAAGGTTCCCGACCCCTGATGTAAAATAATCTGCACAAGTGTAGAAGACAAGGCTGTGAACTTAACTGGAGCTCTAGTCAATGCCCATCAGCTAGGTGTTAGCAAAGGGGATTTTCATTACCAGACAGCAAAGAAGAGATATAAATGTAAGCAATAAAGCTCCAATTTCATGCAAATTTCTTCAAAACAGCAAGGTTTTCTTGTAACTTGCTTTTCATTATTGGAATGAACAAAAATGATAGACATATCTTCATAAAGCTGACAGATTTACAAACAACATCCTGCCCCTCGAAAAATCATTTGCACAGAACAGAAATTTTTCGGTAAAAAGTATCGAAAAAAGTAAAATGTATCGAAAAATATGGAAGTTGTTGATTTTAACTTTACAGTTAAGGCGTGTTGTTTCTCCTACCTAGTTTACCTGAGTGGCCCGCACAAGGTGCGGTGACAAGTTTTTATCACCATTTGTAGCAAAACAGTCGGCTTTGCTGTCACGTGATGTAGCACTTACTTTAGAAGCACCATTTCAAATTTCTGCCATGATGAAATCTACTATATGTGACATCGCATGCGACAGAGTTTTTGAGAATTCTTACCAAAAATGGGTTTGTCAGAAACTTAACAAGTTTTCAGAAATCTCTGCAAAAAGTTCCTGTTCAAATGGTAGACATTTTTCTGATGAAAAAACACTTGAAACAGTGAAACCCTCTCATCACACTTCTTGTTTCTGAAAACAATGTTACATGTGAGTATTTATGAGTTTCCAAAAAAAATTCAAATGGAAAATGCAAACCGATTTGTATCTTATAGACATAAAGGCTACTACAAAACATTTCAAAAAATTACGTTCGCGTTGATGAAAGACTTGAAGCTAATTTTTATTTCTGGGATGTATGCGAAGTCACAAGTATTGTGGTAATTAACTCTCAAATACAAATCCCACCCTCAGAGGGGAGCAACGAATTTTGAAGAAAATATAACAACATTCAACGCGACTTTTAGAAACTTGCAAGTATTGTTTTCCATCTGCAGCCTTCAATTCTTCACCGCACGAAGAAGAGGTTCCTGTAAAATCAGCTTTCAAGAAATCTTAGAAATTTTATGAAGCAGGTTAAAAACTTAAACTGGTTGAGAAAAAGAAACGTTTAAACGTAAATCCGGCTACTAAATTTACGATCCAATAACGGTGGTCAGTCGTTATTAGCTTAGCAAGCCACAGGCGCCGAAAAAATGTTTATTTGACTCATCACTGCATTGCTTGAAACTACTCGTGCAATAATTGGCGTCCGTTTTGCTTTATGGGTTCGGTGATAACAGCAATATGATCATGTCGTTTGGTTGAAAATACAACTCGCGTTCTTTCTCTAAGACTTGCTTTAGTTTTTCATCATTTCAACCGCGATCTTTTCCTCGCAACTAAAGATGCGTAAATTACGTGAAATCGATTTCCTAGTAAAACACCTGGCGATTTATTTCGACTCCGTCGACCTTGTGGAGTATTGCTGTTGAACTGAGGAAATCATTTACTATTTTGCAAATTGCGAAGTATTCGGTTAATATGCAATGGCACTAGCGGGGTTGAATTCCAGGAACAAGGCTAAGAAACATTGAATTACAAGTTTCAAAGCACAAAGTAGCCTCTCTCCACGTGCATTGCACTAAAGTTGCCGATCTGTTCCATTCTCATGGTCAACTGTTGTCAATTCTCAAACCGGTATGTTTAGGTTCATCCCGATTATTTTTAGCGAGAAATCAAGCATTCCTAGTTATGTTTCGTTTGCTGTGGTTTTTAAAATGGAAAACAGATTCCACGAAGGTATTGCACTTCCGTAAAGTTACTTTCATTTTGAAACACCTAGGCTTCTCGGAGCAATTAGCTGAATAAAGGCATATTTGTTCTCGATTGGCGGTGGATGCTTTGGAACAATTCATTATTGTAGGGAAATGATGCACAGTAGTTTGGATTATTAATACAAAAATGTCTGCTTTTTGCAGTACATGCACAGATATTAACATTCGATGGTTTTTCATTCTTTGCTTATATCCCTGAACTACTAACGTATACAATGCGATTATTTATATAATTTCCTGCCATTGATACATTACTGCAATGAGTTTTTCTACAATTTTTGACAAATTCGATTTCTAAAGATCTTCCTCGCATATCGGTATGGAGTGCTTGAACCATACCTCGATCATAAGAAACTCTATCGATATGGTATTGTGCTCAAGAGTTGTGCAGAATGTTTGAGGATGTGACCTGGTGGCCTCATTAGTACATTTTCAACAAAAAGAAGAAACAATTACTGGCAAAAGTTTTAAAAATTCCTGATCATTGAGAAATATAAAGTTGAGCAAAAACAGTTGACTAACCGCTAGGGTGCATCAGGAGCCCTCACCTTTTTTCAAACAACTTCTACTTAGTGTTAAAGTGTTGCATTTTGGTAAAAAATGAGACCCCTAAAATGTTTCGCAATTGGTTGATGTTTAGGGGTGCATCGGGACTCCTAAAGTTTGACCCGGGGGACGAAACTTGCAAATATTGACATTTTGCCATAACTTAGTAACTACTTGAAGTAGGAACATGATTTTGGTGTTTAACCCTACTAAAATGCATACCAGCTAATCATTAAAGCTGTCAGAAAGACCTGAAAGGTTAAGCAATTTCCATTTGCAGTGATTTTTGCTAAAATAAATCAAAAATATGTGTTTTTCACAAGAATGTTCAAAAGTTTGTCATGTATTCTTCTTATTGGACAAGTCCTAATCCCTGGTGGTTTTGCCTGTGGTGTGTTCCAATCATATTTGTCGAGTCACAAGCCCTACGAGTCGGTAGTGCCCAATCTTGTTTCAGCACGTTTGTTGTCAGGTTACTTAGATCTAAGTATATATTTGGTGAAAACAGTTTTTTAGCTTTCATTTTAGTTTTCTTCTTCACTCCCAGTCAATTCACACAACTCTAGCCTAACCCTGCTGCAACAAATATAGCCTATCTCCTTCTAAGGCACATGCCACAACAAAAGACTCAAAGTAAAAGTATGAGGCGACTGCCATGATCGTGATATGTAAATACTTCATTAAACCACGATCTATTGTACAGTACAATGTGTTGTGTGCTGCTGGTCCCTCAGTGAAAAGCTGAGACTCAGCTCTAACCAGAGGTGATCACGGAGCCGGAGTGGACTCTGGAAGGAGTCTACGATTTTTGCTGCAACCGGAGCAGGACCCGGAGTCGGATTTTTGAATGAAAACCGGACCTGGAGCTGGAGCAGGAGTGATAATTTCAGTTTTTACAGGAGTCGGATAATGATATTTATTAAATTTAATTTTTTTCTGAACGGCTTATTGTTACATTAATATATTCGCTTTATTCTCTTGGATAAATTAGTCGGTCATTAGTTCACGCTGTTGAGGGTGAGGGAGGGTGGCTGACTGGCGGTCTGTGTTCTGATATGATTGGTGCGTGGCTTATGCTCAACTGCTATACCGCAGGACGTCAGTTGCTGGAAGTTTCACCTCGTTGCTGGGTCGTGTTTTGAATAGTATTCACAATTTTTTAGTTTCAGTTAAATGTAGAAGACAACAATACATGTAATATGTATCTCTACTATGCAGTAACGTCAACAGCAGTGCAGCTTCCGTCAAGCTAGCAGAAATGCAGTTCAGGGTATTCCCAAACATCATGCCGTTATCATCTTGCAAGTTAAAATACAATAAAAGAAATAAATAATTGTGTGAATAAAGTGGTATGAAGTGTTTTCAGTGTAGACAACGTGGCTTTATTTGTAGAGGCTAAAGTGAAAAAATAGAGCAGTAATTGTCTGGTTCGTTTTTCATTGTGCTTGTGCCTAAATCGCAAAGAGTTAAATAAAAAAGTAATACATGAACTAGTTCGGGTCAGAGCTGAAAGAGTCAAATGAGATTTGTTTTGTAGGCATCTGATTGGCTAGGTCAATGCTACAAAAGATTTAGAAAAGTTATAGTTTTTCATACTACACCGTTTTTCCAAATATCCAGATGCGAGTTCCTATAAAATATGCCATCATTTCCTGACACCTTTTCACAGACAACAGCCGAGGCATAACAGCAATTTATAATACCTGCGTTACTGCAAGCATTAGAATCCCTGTCATCATTTATAAACAGAGCGATTTTATTTCTTAATTTTCCAACGGTTTTATACACACAGAATAGCAACGTTCACAACTTCAAACTACGCTGCTGTGCAATAACTTCACTGCATTTACTAGTCTCACTATGCAGCTGTACTTCAAATTTAATCACAAAGTTAACAAATGTCAACTTTTGTCCAAGTTGGAATTTTTAAAAGCATTACGGAAAGACCTCTTTCTTCCCAACATTTTGCCCACGTTTTCAAATTGTCAAATTTTGATTGGTTAGCATTTGCTTTCTTTGCTGCACAACGAGTGACGTAAAATCAAATTTCGCAAGTCCGACTGTGGTTTCCTACTGCACAAATATGGTTAACACTTAGGTGTTTGCGCAAGTTGTTATTGCTCCTATTTCCAGCATTGGTGCCCTGTTTGCCATGGTACAATTGATTTCCTATTTCGACCCTTGGTGCCAAACTTCAACTTTCTCAACGATTTAGTTTACCCGAAATGTTGTTTTGCACAAAAGCACTTGCTCCACTAGCAAGCATAAGTCTTAACGCGAAAAGTTTCGTTCTAACAAACATTAAATTAACAGCGTTCGTTTTGTTTTGGTTTTGGTGCTCCGCATACCAACCCCTCCCTTATCACATAGTCAAAGGACAAGGATCAGTTAACCGATAAGCACACACACTTACAATTTTCACGGTTTATATACTAGTACACAATTTCCTATTACAACTGGTTTCTACTGGTTCAAGCAACATGTGTCATCATAAAACAAACACCTTTTTGAAGACATTGCGTTCTTTAAATGTATTGCGTTCTTTAAATGCATTGCGTTCTTTAAAAGTATTGTGTTCTTTAAATGCATTGCGTTCTTTGCATGTATTGCGTTCTTTGAATGCATTGCGTTCTTTGAATGTATTGCGTTCTTTTGCAACTGTCAATCACAGCGTCATGCAACAATAACATTCATCACATATTACCTTAGTACACATAAGTCCAGCAATGCAATAGTTTAATAACAATGTCTATTCTTGACAACGCAACATTGTGGGGAAAGTCATTTTGTTTTGTTTTTACAATTCCAGTACGTCTTGTAATAATACTTTTACTTCTTGCCTTTCATTTATAATATCGGCCGTTTGTACACTTTTCACTAGTGTGCCCACGGTCAATGTGTCATAGTTAACCTGATCATCCCATTGATGCAGCATCTTGCCGATTAATTGGGGTGCCTTTTTGACTTTTCGAATCCTTATGTTTCCTCTTTGAAGATATATTTTTGCTTTATATACCATCTTTTCTTCTTCCGCATTTATTCTCAATTCCAGGTTTCCCTGACGGTAAAAGTGTAAGGTTAACCAATTTAGTATTAAACAGATTACCTTTCCTGGTTCCATTTTTGCAAATGGTTGTGTTGCTTCGGCTTCGCTTGTAAGACCATATCTTCTTAAATATTGCCGCGCCATTGTTTTTAATTCATGGCCTTTTTGTAACGCTCGTACCCATTCCATTTCAGATTTTAAAACTATTTCTTCTGTAAAGCACAAGTGTAAAATATTATTTACTTATTTTACACTGGTTAAATTCATTGTTTTAATGTGGCAATTTTTATTTTCTATTTTGGCAATGACCATTAGCTTTTGGTTTTCCGTTTTGATGGTTAATTCAGCCGTAACCTCGCTTTCATCATTTTGGTTGCTCAATTTTATTTTAGCTTTTAGCCATTTCATTATTCCTTTGAAATTTGATGAATGACAGTCTTTTTCTTGAAATTTCATAACTTCCTCGTATACTGTATGTTGCGTTCTCCTTCATGTGTCAAATATACGTCAAACAAGTTATTCATTTTACACTCCTATACAATTCTTTAACACAATATTACATGACTTTAGCATATTACAATATCTTCACACATTTTAATCTACTTCTTCCATTTCGTCATTATTGTCCAATGATTCCGCGAACCCTACTGATTTTCCCGTTACCGTTGATTCAGCACTGTTTTCACTACTTTCTGTGTCACTCATGTTATGGTTATAGGTAACCAAAACATTTGGTTCACATGAGAACAATTTATGATTCTGTTTCTTGGTTTCAAGCTTGGTAGTATGGTGTATATTTGCTTCATGAGGCAAAATGAGATGTACGATACACAAATACAAAATGAGTTAGGATTTAAAGTTAGGGAAAACCTGAAGTTGACCAACACAGGCAAGAAACCACTACTTGCTTGCCATCACTAAAAGCATGACAATACTCATCCATATTGGCCAAAGGCAAAATAGTTCAAGCAGTTATTTTACCTCATGTGGCAAAATAGACTTTGCTTTCAAGCTTTCGGAGTGCAAACAGGATTCGGAGTGTAAATTTCCAATGAGCTTCGGATCAGGAGCTGGAGTCGCTTTCTTTGGAACAGGAGCAGGACCAGGAGTAAAAAAAAGTGACTCCGATCACCTCTGGCTCCAACTCAGTGTTAGGTGGAACACTAAATCCAGAAAATCTAGCATAACACCTGCCACGAGACACAGTCAAAACAGAAAATTGACTCCAGTCACGCTATCACTGGGTATTGCTACTACCGTTTTTGGTTAAATAAGCAAATATGTGTGAAATTTCGTGTGAAATAGATCAGTGTGCAAAATTGTAACAATAAGACAAGCAGTGTATGACCTCCAATGCCCATGCTGAGCAAAGGCAATATAAAAAATTGATATAATCATCAACATGATACAATTGTCATTATTGCATTTCTTCTGTGTCACAATACACAGCAAAAAGACGCAAAAGTTCTAAATGTCTTGTGCGTTCACAAGACACAGCACAAAAAGTTCTAAATTCTCTGTCTCTTATGATGCAAGCTTGGATGTTTTCTTGTTTCGTTCCACCATTTGTACGAAATTCTGTTGTAAGAACCTTGTAACGGACTTTTCACAGCAGATGATTATCTTGAACTTGTTGAGCTTTGTCTTATCTTGAATAGGAAAACATTCTTTTCAAGAGACCAGGAGTAGTCCAGAAAGCAAGATAGACACGTAAGATGTTTTATCCAAGTAAAAAATTTTTGCTTGAAGCAAGGATCCTATAACTACCCCTAGGCACCATCACAAGAAGAATGCCGCTGCTACAGCTAAATATTTATTTTGCTTGTCACTCTAATTTACTGCGTGATGGTTTACCAGCAGTTGTACTGTTGACGGGCTTACAATGATTTGCGACTTTGCAAAGATCTTCTGTTGTATCAGCATCAGGCTGTTGACAGCTGAGTTTCAAATATTGCTGTCAAAGCATTTAGTCGCCATCTTTGGTATCTTACTTTAGAAGTGGTTCCACTCTGATTGTTTAGATGCAAGTTGAACGAGGTGGGAAAACTAGAATTGGCAGATTGCTTGTTAGCTCTTGAGGCAAAAGAACCAATCCCCTTTCCTCAATGCCAAAATAGTACTGGGTATGGTAAGCCAAGCTTCCCAGAAAAATATTGACAGCTGCCCTGCGTTGGCACACTTGGTTATCTTTGCTCTCTTAAACAATTATCATTCGTTTCTGGTTAAAGATGCTCTAAACTGGCCAGACCCACCAGTATATCTACCACAATGCTCTTGTCAAAATTGATGCCATTAATATGACATATGACTGTACTGAACGTGGTGTTAAAACTTGGATCAGATGTGTTTGCTGCAGCGAGGTCTTAGCGACACTATCAAAATTTCGGTCAATTGGTGGAACAAGACAGAAAAAACATCCAAGCTTGCGTCAACCGAGAAATAAGAAAATGACAGAAAATTGACATCTTTTTGCTGTTCCAAGTCTTGTGACGCAGAAGAAATACAATAGTGACAATTGTATCATGTTGATGATTATCAATTTTTTATTGTCAGCATGGTCATTGGAGGTCCTGCCTGTGGTGTAGCCAACCCAAAATTTTGAGGGGGAAATGTTTGACTTTAGGCAAACAGCAGCAATTTTGTTTGGGACACCACTTCTCAAAGCACAAAATGACTAGATATGCTAAAATTTGGGGTGAATGACCCCGGGGCTCCCCCTGACGCCGCCCATGGGTCCTGCACTGCTTGATTTTCATGAGAAATTTGCACACTCAGCTAGTTTTACATAATTTCACGAATACATGTTTATTTCACCAAAAATGGTATTAGCAATACCACCAGGGCTTGAAACTTGACCAACAAGAAGAGTACAGAATATAAGTTTGAAACATTTTTGGAAAAAACACAATATTTTGATTTATTTTAGCAAAAATCACTGCAAATAGAAATTGCTTAACCTTTTTTGTCTTTCTGATAGCTTTAATGGATAGCTGGTATTTATTTTAGTAGGGTTAATCACCAAAGTCATGTTCCTACTCCAAGTAGATACTAAGTTATGGCACAATTTCATTATTTGCAAGTTTCGACCCCGGGTCAAACTTCAGGAGTCCCGATGCACCCCTAAACATCAACCAATTTCGAAAAAATTTTAGGGGTCTCATTTTTTACCAAAATGCAACACTTCAACACTAGGTAGAAGTTGTTTGTAAAAGGTCGAGGGCTCCTGATGCACCCTACTAACCGGTCTTTGCTTTCCCAATTGTATGGCCACCAGGATGGCTATGTTGCCGAGTAACAAGTAAAAAAAAAAACGTTTTTTCATTAACATTCAAGCAAACTGATGTTTATACTCAGTATATATATCTATATATGTTGCCTTGAACTTTGGGGTTTAAAAAGGCGCTACTAAAGCTGGTATGATGTGTTTGTTCCCGGTCAGTCTTATGGAATGCAAGAGAAACAGTCCTTTCATCCTTTTCAGTCTGATGCTTGGCATAAACAGAATGTTGTAACGAAAAAGCTCACGCGCAGTTCTGCCACTGCTTCGCAACCAGTGATTCCAGGTGATAAATTCAACAAAAAGCTATGCATTGGTAAAAAAAGACCATAGAATAGCCAAACTGATTGTTTGAAGTCCGAAAGAGCCAAAGTTTGTGGTATTGCTATTTCTTTGTCACAATGCAATGTCTAAATTACAAAAATATCATTAAAAATTTTCTTCGAAATCGAGATTAAATCATGCTTGGCCTTGCACCGG
>Ga0210059_1007537_pt1 | contig 17273 bp, 12 predicted proteins | sample Ectturendosymbi2_FD_188042 | JGI IMG/M metagenome (GOLD analysis project Ga0210059, IMG submission 188042) | Ecteinascidia turbinata endosymbiont from Florida, USA - Sample 2 (SPAdes) (version 2) | ecosystem: Host-associated > Tunicates > Ascidians > Unclassified | place: Key West, Florida...
TCCCAAAACTAAGTCTCCACAATAGTGCTGCTTTTTGTCTTCGGCAAAAGCTTCGCAGAGATTTACCTGAAAACCTAACTTTCTAACATTATATACACTAACATCATTACATTATACGCTGTCTGTTTCTGAATATGTGACAACCATTGTTACAGCAAAGTCAGGTACATTTCTGAACGGAACAAATCATGGCTGTACTGTAGTCTCTCACATGTGCAGTTGTAATACTCTCACTGTTACAGGAAAATAACTTTTCTGGCAGTATACCACACAGGGGAAAATGTCGGACAGAAGCAGTTAAATATCTTTCACGTTCTCTAGAAACTTGAAAACTGCTAAAAATTATTTAATCGAAGCTAAAATTTATAAACTAACAGAATCAGTGATACCAAACCAAACTCTGTTTCAACATCAACTTGGGTATGTACGGCCTACCATGTAACATGAAAAGCTCTTCACCCAAAACGCGACAAACTTCATTTTTATTTTTGAAACCTCTCCCAATGCAAAACCTAAAGAGAAAAAGTGGGGGGGACATGGCATATTCTGTCCCCCCGTCTGAAAAAGTGCGGGGAGACGTCCCCCGCGTTCCCACCAAATTGAGTCCATGCTTGTAAAACGTCTTCAATTAAAATTTAGATTGTGTTAGCAGTAGGGCTGGCTGAGAACTTGACCCAGGTGGTCTTTCGCCAACCCTTTGTGATTCAACACGTTCGAACACGATTACTAAGCTGCGAAACGTGAAATTTCATATTTTGTATATTTTTTCATCACTATATAACCAACTAGTGATCTTTGATGTTATTGTATTTCCTCTTGCTGCTTCCTGTTGTTTTGTGATTTGAGTCACAAAAAAATGCATGATTAAACCATACCATACCACACAACGACACCTTTGAAACACCCAACTTCACTCTTAAACGGTAATGTACACGTATTTCTTACATGAAAACAATAAAGCTTACGCCATTTACAAATTTCTCGAAGATGAAGAACAACCTGAAACCGCAAACCGAAATCCATGACACAGCAAAACAAAAAATTATAAATTCTGCTGCAGAGTTTCCAACAAAAATCAATCATTCTGTGTCCAGAAATAGTGTCTAGAAATCTTCCAGTGCCAGAAATTTGCCAAAACCTTCTTTAAATCTGTCAAATCGACATAAAAAGTCTGATTGGCCAAAAAAGGTCGATAAAAGCCAAATTTCCTTTGGCCTTTTTTAAAAATTGAAAAAGATAAAGGAGTTGAAAAAAAGCCAAAAATTTCAAATTTGGCCTCAAAAAAGCCAAACTTGCAACCCTGTTTGCGGCCTGAGTGTGGCGCTTAAGAACAAACCATCGACCATGTTGTCATCCATTGTCCAATCCATCGACCTCCCCATGGGATGCATGGCCTGACGGTTGTGGTCGATGAAACAATCGAACGACTGCTGAATACCTGCCCCGAGATCTAGTGCGACCAAGCAGTGGATAGAACAACTAGCTCAAAAGAAGTGATTTGAAGAAATGTGGATACTATTTGAACATCTTGACAGTCTTTCCCTGTAACTGCCGAAACTTTAATTTAATGTAATGCTAGGGATGGTGCTGCCGGTCGGGATAAATTTCAAGGTGAATGAATTGGCCTGTTGACTCCTGTTTTGGGTTGCTTGAGTGCAGCATCGAATGCAAAAGTAAGGTTTGTCGTGGAAATATGTGCGTTGGGCAGTTTGTGTTTTATTGACTTGAGTGTATGACGACATTAATCTTTTGGGGACGTAAGACAGTATATTGTGTTCCAAACAAATTCTTTCAACAAGAAATAAGATCAGTTCTATATATAAATTTTGACTTTTTGTTTTTTGGTTGGATTTTAGGTGCTCTGTCAGTATTTTGAGGTTGTGCTTATTATCATCGTTCTGCTGCTTTCTCTTGTTTGCTGCTTGTCAGTTCATAAGTTATGGATGTTGCTTTTGATGCCAGCGATAGAAAGCAACTTCATCCTTTCTTTCATGAAAAAGCAGTTGTTGAGATATGTTGTGCATATTGCAATCAAAAACTGTCAAACAGAGGAATGCAGGCATTTTTGCTTGCAGATACCAAGGTCAACTTATTTTCTACTGATATTGCTCCAAAAAGGTTGGCGTTTTTCTATATTTATTTGTGTTGCTGTAGGTCAGTAGATTAAGTGTAAGTTCGTTAGATTCCAACTGGCTGCATTGCACTGTGTTGGTTGTTGTGTGGTTTTCTATAATAGTATACTATACTATGCCTTTTTTGCTGACGTGTTAGTGTAAATGCCTTACCCCAATTTTGTGGTGTTCTTCAATCAATTGCATTTGTATAAATTCATTTATTGTTACATTTTTATTATTTTGTCTTTGCAATGAATTTCTACAGCCACCTTCTCTTTTTCTGCACATGCATTGCTCTGCTATGCTACAAAAGACCATAATGTTATTAAAGCTTATGCTGTTCACATATGTGAGATTTATTGGAAGACTGAAACCAGCTAAAAGTAATAAATTATGGCAGGGTTCTCAAACAAAAAATTATTTGAGGGCAAAACGAGGACTTATAAAACACAAGGGCTGCATTTGACTACCTGAGGGCTGTATTATGATGATGAGTACTATATTAGCATCTAGTGTAATCGATTAAAGACAACTGCATAACCTATGTAACCCTAAATGCAAAAGCCTAACACTAAACCTAAAATACCAACCAGTAAAACTTTAACACTAAACCTGTAAGCCCTAGACTTAAAACTTTTAACCTAAAACCCTAAACCCAAATCTCTAAAGCAGTGGTTTTCAACCTGGAAGTCGTGGCCCTCAGAGGGGTTGTGAACCATTTTTGGAGGGGTTGTGAGTCAATATGTTATCTAAACAGCTATATTACACTTGCTTTACTTGAGTTTTAGATGGGGGTTGTTGGGTATTGCTATACTGGGTTATGGTATCGCTATACTGTTGTGGTACAAAAAGGTTGGAAACCACTGCTCTAAAGCAAAAAACCCAAACCTGAATGTTTAAACTAAAGACATGTTTACACTAAGGACATGGCAACTTGTAGAAGCAATAAAACAAAAGATTATCTCTGTTTTCTATTTGTGGTGACTAAATCTGTTCCAATCCATGTGCTGAGTCATGTGGTTGCCGGCTACCTAGCAGTTGAAAAAACAGTTCTGATAGGGTGCAGTAGTAATGTTTAAAATATGACTACAACTGTGATTTATTCTTTGTTTACAGTGCAGTAGAACTTGTTGGAAAGTACTACATGAATGGTGTATGTGAATGCAAGATTAAAGATTTTGCTTGTTTAAAATGGTAAGAAAACTTGCTATGTCTTTGGTTCTACATTTGCCTGACTTCAGTTCTGATGTAGTGTGTTAAAATATATTACTTTGGAACGCAAAGACAGTAAAATAATATGCTGTTTTCTAGTTTTATTCTGGGTCAACTCATCTTAATTGGAAAGAAATCTTTTCCACACAAAATTCGCTCATTGTTACCTGCGTTTCATCTGTGCTGTTTGGGTTTGCAGTATCACTATATTCATCATGTGAATTCAAATATTTTAGTGCATCTAAACAGGGACTCATTTGATATTATTAACCTATTATGCTTTTGTGTAGGTCCATAAAATGCTATGCTGTGTGGCAGGTATTAATGATCTAGCAAATTAACACCTTTGCTGTCAGGACAGTTTGCGTGAACCACTTCTATAGCATCAATTAACAAATTCATAACTCACCAGGCAATTGAGCTAAAGAGCTGTTTAAACCCTCAGGAGTCTTCTAGTCTTGATTTTTTTTAAATTTGAAAGTTGTGGGTGACATAATTGGGGTAGTTTTTTTGGCCATTTTGGCTTAGGTTACCTGGCCCTGGGTCCCAACCACTATAGGGAATTTTTTGACTCAAGTTTTTAGTGGCTATAATAATCAGAATCTTTTGAGCCTTTGATTGGCTCTCTGGCCTAAAACCTACCCCACTTAGGATGTCATGAACAAAAAATCCAAAGCTTTACAATTTTTTTAATGCTGAGAGAATCTTGATTAGATAGTAAAAACAAGTCATCTACGTAGCGGCAAAGCTGGTCTGGTCAACACTCTGGTGGTGTGATCTATAACGTAGTTATAGGCCTGATCTATAACGTAGTTCATGCATACGTCAGCAATGAGTGATTCTGTAGGTGAGCCCATAGCAATGCCATCAACCTGTCCATAAAAACGACTGTTAAACTGAAACGTAATTGTTTTCACAACTCATTCCAGCAGCTTCTTCATACGTCTTCTGTTCAGGCCGTTGAACTTGTCACTCCTGTGAAAAACAGAATCGAGAATTAGATTGATGGTAAAGTCAACCGGCACATTAGTGAAACGACTGGTTATGTCAAATGACATCGTAATCTTTCTAGATGAAGACCTGTCCTGAAGCAAGGATAGAAGCGTTAGTGCGTTTTTGACACAGGTCTCATGGTAGTGGAGCTCTGACAACGAGTCGGACAGCCACTTGGCACAGTCGTAGCTGAAGCTACCTATGGATGACAAAATTGGTCGTAAAAGCATATCAGGCTTATGTTTTTCAATGCAATCTAGAAGACTTGCCACATGTTTTGAGGGTTTGAACAGCTCTCTTGCTCAACTGCCTGGTGAGTTATGGAATTGCAAAGTGATGGCAAAAAAGTGGCTCACGCAGGTCTTAAAGGCAAAACCAATCTGCCGCCAAAGGTGTTAATCTTCATATCTTCGTGATTACAGTAAATAAAGCTGAGACACAAGTAAGGGAGGCTGTAGCAAAATATCTATGAACATAGGCATGGTGGCATGCTATTTCTACAAGTATAGTGGCATACAATATCTATATGTTTGAAATGTGATTTGGTTATCAAAACTTGTTTCTGCAAACTGCTGTACTTCGTTTTTCAGAGCTTCACCACAATATGCTATGCCACTGTATTAAAATTCTGTGAAGATGTTTTAAACCTCAATGTCATGCTCTTTACCAAAAACATTGCCTATAGATGTGACAACTGTCCATATATAGGAAAAGCACTTCTTTGTGTAAAGTGATTGCTCATTTCTTTTTTTTTACACAAAGGACAAAGTAATCAAGCATCGGCATTTTTTATAAAAATTTTCATTACTGTTAAAGAGTGATCAAAGTCAATATATAAATGACAGTAAAAGTTGCCCACATGTCTTGAACAACTTAAAAGCTGAAGTTGTAGGATCTCCAGAGATGATTCCCTGAAACCACATAACTATTTGCAACCATGTTACAAAAGACGTGATAAAAAGCTTTTTCCAGAATTTTTTATTATCCACCACTTTTATAAAAAACCTGGTGAGTCTTAATTATTATTCTGTAGAAAGTTTATGCATCTTGGGCTTTGGCTTCTGTAACTCTTCACTAATTTCAGTCATATTACATTTAAAAAGTGTTTTTGAAGTGTCCAACTCATTAAGATGAAGTTCTTTGGCTGTTGTTGATAGAATAAACTGTTTGCACTCACTCATTCCACCATATATATATGACTTGCTTAGGTTTTCTTGAAAATGTATTATTGTTATCTTCAAGGTATTTTTTCCTCATGAGACATGAATCCGTGGTTCTTTATGAACTGTAGTGCTAATGTTTTGAAACCAAATTTTCCAATACCTGGACTTGACTCAACTCGTTTCTGAAAGATGTGGATTCAGACTTAAAATTTGAGTCCAACACGTAACGAGTGGATTAGACTTGGACTCAAGTCCAGTGACGTCGAACTTGAACTGTCCCTTGATTTTTAGTAACAGTCACCCAGCCCTGCTTGTATGTGGTGGTTATTTTGCAACAATTATCCTCCTGTCAAAAATTCATCAGATAAAAGATTATTTATTTTTGTAATTTTAAAAGCACAAATTCTTCTGAGAGTTGTGTTCTTTCTTGTAATCGCAGTGGCAATCCTGTGGGATACCATGTTGGTCTTCCATGCATTCAGTGTATAGAGTCGTGCAACAATGGCCACTTCTGGGTGTTTTGCTACTCAGCAGTCAGTGCTTCCGTGAGAACTGTTGAGCCAGGTATGTATGTCATCAATGTTTCTGTTTAGATAAAAATTTTCATGCGCTCATTAAATAGAAATTGTAAACTGTTGTGAAATAGCAAATGTATGCATCAGGGAAAGCTCATTTTTATAGGAGCAAGGCGACTTATGGTTTTGCATAGCATTTGGATATTTCTTAGTACGCTGGGATGATTGCCTGAAAAGTGATGCTGATCTGTGACATATACCAAAAAATCGGATCTGTTACACCAAACCTCGTCTTTCAATTTTGTTCAAAACATCTTTGAAAATATGCAGTGCTGAGCTGGTGCTTTTCTTGCTAAATTTAAACAGGAGAGTTGGTTTGTCATTCTTGAAAAATTCTGTTTTACATTTTGTTGAATTTGCAGGAATGTTGTCGTTTCTAATCACTGATTGTGGTGACCTGTCCTGTGACGTCACTGTTGTCCGTAAGAAATTTACGCACAGTGCGCGACCTTTTTGTTGCTGTGGTTTTACATTTGAATATTTCTTGGAAAAAACTTTTTTGTTCGAATCGCATAGTATTTGCCAATGAATACAGGAAGAAGCAAACGATACAACTGACATCTTGCAAACGTTTCGATAACAACTGTTATCATCTTCAGTGCATAGCCTGAAGATGATAACAGTTGTTATCGAAACGTTTGCAAGATGTCAGTTGTATCGTTTGCTTTGGCCGTAGTATTTATTATAAGGCTATTTAGCACTTCCGCTTTTCGAATACAGGAAGAATATCGCAAAAATGCAATATGTAAAAACATGTGACTCAGAAGGATAGTAAAAACTGCAAACACTTTGCGGTCATGAAGGTGTTCGTTCGCACTCGAGCTGGTTAGTAGACACTTCAAACTTTGGTCAGCATTTCCATCAAATTATTTTTGACGCTGTGTTCTACCTGCAAGTGGTTGTAGGCTGCAAAACTCGCACCACAGCAAAAAGATAATTTAATAAAAACGAGACAGAAACAACGAGCATTGTCACCTTGTTTCAACCCATATTTCGCATGTGAAAACGGACTATAGCATCTGTTCACTTTGTAATCCTTTAGAAACACTGTGATACTACTTTTTCACAGCGTTCTTTTCAATGAAGGTGACGTTAAACGCCCACGTTTCACTTCAGGTAGATTTACGCTGAATAGAACAGAACTTTGTGAAATACGTTCGGTTCAGCCTAACACATTGCGTTAATAAAATTTAGACAAGTGGGACATGCGTTGTTTTCGGACTCCGTGCAAACTGGAAAACAGTTTCAAAGGCATTGCACTGAACACGGCAAATTTTCTAGACAAACTTGTTGATAGGTTGATTGAATCATTTGACAACCTGCATTATTTTGGGTTTGCGCTTTTTAAGCAATATACATTGCTCAAGATATCACGTAGCTTCATTACAATAGGCATTTCATTGGCTGTTCGCTTTAGGACTAGTGGTAGAATTTACTTTATGGGGAGTATACACATTTTGTTTGTACAGTTTAATCCAGGTGAGGGGAACCCTATTTACTATCACGGGCCGCATGAATTGTGCATTGTCGCTGGCGGGCCGCAAAATAAATTGATTTTATCCCATTAGGCTATCTATGTGGAAGAGTGACTTCTCTTGACTTACTAAGTACCTGCTTATCGTAGTGATCCATTTTGACGCGATGCTGCACAAGGACGTGACAACTCGCGGTCCACTTCCAACAAGATGGTGTGTCAAACAACAGATTCACAAGATTTAAAATTGAAAATGAAAAATGGCTGAGTTAAGTGGTGCGCTATTGAAATCATTACACAATAGCAATAAACAATTTATTACAAATCTATATCAGTGCAATGCCTGTGGTTGAGACTTTTCTGACACTATCGTTCCTTAACAATACCAACATGTTAGTGCTAACAATTCGGAGACTATGGTCCAGTCTTTTGTCTGCCATTCGATTTCTGCTTTTATATTAGACTTGCTTCATGGTAGAAAACGTACACTCACACATGTACGTGTTTCCAAACGTGGAGCGCATTTTTAGTGCGAAATCTTTCAATTTGGAAAACCTATATTTGCTGACTAACTTCTAGAAACTCTCTACAGTCAAGTGTGGTGTCGTTAATATTGCACATTATTATTAACAGATGTAATGCTTGTTCTAATTAAAATTGCCTACTGTAACATACACACAACAATCAATACTGGGAACGCTCGGGGGCCTTAAAATTCTGTCCGCGTGCCACATGTGGCCCGCGGGCCTGTTGTTGGACCACGCTGATTTAAACGCTCACTGGTTTTCAAACTGTGGCCCACTCCCCAGTAGTGGACATTCTCAGTGGGCGCAGTCTAATAACCTGAGATGTCAGTTCACTGACATAAGCACAAATAAAATAGAAATTGTTAATGCAGTGAACCCCTTAAAATCGTAGTTCTAGTGCTTGGAGTAAAGACATTCAGAGGTCACGAAATGTTGGAACAGAACTTTTTATTGTGTTCCGATTAATGCGAAGGACTACCAGTTTCAAACACTTTTGAAATAAAAATATCTGCTCAGTTTATCTTTAATGATGTTGTCATTAATAAAGTTAGTGATATTCATCTATGTCAAGACACTGATCATGATAATGCTATTTTCAACATAGGCTTGCTGGCAACCTATGTGGTCTGAGTTAGCAACCTAGTTTTCGCGGGCACCATATTGATAACCTTTGCATTAAGTTATTTTAGGGTTTGTCAAGATCTTGGGTACTGTTTTCAGTCCTTATGCTTTACAGCCTATAGAGCAGTGGTTCTCAAATGTTTTGTCGCTGCTGATCCCTTTCACTGCACCTAAAACCGCTGCGGACCCCTTCTTTTTGTCAATTATTCTTCTATTATTAAGAAATTACATCTGGTCGCTTCTTAGGGTGATCAGCTCGACCGCCCCGTCAAGAAGCAAATTTCAGGTTTCGGGCTGCCGCCAATTGAAGTCACCAAAATCAAATAAAAAAGTCAGTTAACTTGCAACATAAACATGTCAGACGACAGTTGTGGTGCGATTAAGCAGAATAATGGTCAAAACTGGCGGTTAAAAACTAGCGGATTTTCTTGATTGGAGTTTGGTTAACGGACCCCCTGAAACACATTCATGGACTCCTAAGGGGTTCACGGACCACAGGTTGGTTAAGAACCTCTGCTATAGAGTGATTGTGGACGTTTATCAGGTATGAAACATGGCGGATTTTTCAAAAAATGCTTCAATCTTTGGCTGTGAGTATTGACTTTTTTCCGTGAAGAAACGAACTGCTGAAAGCCTTGTGTGTCTAGCAGTTTCTGTGGTTCTTCCTTCGACTTAAAAATAGCATTCGATAAGATTGTTGCATTTTCTCAATTGCTTTGTAGGCTATCAGCCGGCCAACTTTTTAAGTTGATTTGTAACATCCGTCAAAATTCGGCGCGGTCAAAGTGACCTCGACCTGTGGTAAACTTGCTAAACGCTGAGGATTGGCGCTTAAAGCAAAAACTCTTCAGATCTATTTTGTTTTGCCAGTGTTCAGAAGAAAAAGTAGTTGACCTCCCATCGTAGGTTTGATGTTGCTCACGTGGCGCAAACAAATTAGTAACGAAGATAGTATCGCTGGTCTCGATTTGGTTGTCAACTGCTCTACGCACAAAATCTTTATTCCTAAATAATTGGCGACCGCTGAAAGTGAAGAACACATCTCAGTAAAAAATTTGCAACTGATAACTTCTTAACACGAAGCTACAGCTGCTTTATCGTGATTGGCAAGACCGTACCCTAAAATTTTCGACGTTCAACCTTGTGCACACGCCTAAGTTCAGTGGTTCCCCAACCTTTTTGATGCATTCCTCCCTTTGTTTATTTTGTTACTTTTCAATCCTCCCCTGTTACACAAATTGAGCAGGGTGGCTGAAAGGGTTAAAACGTCATGTTTGCGATTACTCGGATCGCACGTGTAGGTAACTTAACTATGAAGCGGTAATTCCTCCCCTGAACTCATGAATTTCCTCCGTGGGGAGGAATTCCTCTCCGGTTGGGAATCACTGCCTTAGTTATTGGAACAAATTGAACTTGGGAAACAGAAAGATCTAGGTTGTTGCCAGAGAACGCTCCATCGATTGGTTTCAAGGTCAGCTTCAGATGGTCTCGGCTTCTCAGAATATTTGATGTAGCTAGAAGTCACTGCCATGAAAAGCTGATCGTGATCTTGACGTCAGCGAATTCGCAATCTTGGATTCTTTCCTGTCACTTGAATATTGAACAAACAAACATTTCATGTTGCAATATTGTTTTTACCGTCTTAATCTTGTCAAACTCGATTGTTTTAAACAACCTTGTGACTAGAATGTGTTCGGCTTTCGGATGCAATGGAACTGACTTCTTTCTTCATCAACACATTCGTTTCATCTCCAGTTCCTTTTGGAGAAATTTTAAGGTTGCTATTTTCACTACTGGTATCGGTCTTCAGCTTGCATCAAATAAATACTGTTTTCCTAATTCCGTGGTGAAAAGGAAAAATGACATAAGAGTTTAACGGTCTGTGGTGAAAGATTTTGGTTTGAGAATAAAGTAGGATTCGGTGGCAAATGTTTAAAAACGATTTCCTGTCTTAAAATGTTGTTGAGTTGCCTGCAAATATCTAACATTAAGTTGTAGCTGTTTCGATTTTCTTTGAAGATGACTCGTTCGTGATAGCAATTGTTGCTTCAACAATTTTGCGCAAACATCTAAAATGCTTTGAGCTTACATGATTTGTTAGCTTGCTTGCTTATGGTATGCAGTGAGTGAAGACTAGGGACAGGTGTGGGCTTTGTAGTTATGTATTGCGCATAAGCAATCCCTTTCTTTCGTGCCACTGGAGAATAATCATGGTGAAAAAACGTTTTGGAGCTAAAGAGAACGTTCTGTAGGCTCGTGCAGTGTTTTTCATGAAGTTGATTTGTGACGTATGGCAATAGCGTCATTTCCGCGTATATCCTGGACTTCACTGCGTTTACCAGGCGACGTCATTGCTTCAAACTGAACATAACACCGGTCTGCAACGGTACTTGTTGCTTGAAAGGTCCTTACGATTACCTTGAATACAAATCTCCCCCACGCGCTGGTTGCTTTTGCATATGCGTACTTTGTGTCATCACTGTAATAAAGGACTGGGCGCGTGTTTGGTTATTTCTATTGCGCTTACTCTATCCTTCATGCGTGTTGTCTCTGGCAGCTTCGTCATTGTGGCATCGTTAGCAAAGTCATATTTCATTACTTTTTTCGTTTCATCCATGACTTTTGACTCCAGCTTTCCCTTGTCTGTGAACGTTGTTGAAATGCTGATGGTAGAATCACAAATAAGTGAGTAAATAAACAATGGTGATTTAGAAGGTACTGTTTTTTCTTGAGCTTTTAATTGGTTCCATAACCTTTTTTGCGCACATTTTATAAGATTATTGTGTTGTGAAGTGTTTATTTTATATTGCTTGTATCTTCACCAGGTAACGAATGGCTAACTTGGGGCGATCTAGAAAACGATTCAGTTCAAGCGGAGACCTTGAAGTCGAAACGACGTGACTCGACCGAAGACCTCTGCCGATGATGACGTAGCAAGCAAATCCTGCGCATAGTTTACTTTGTTTCTGATCAGCGCGAAAGTCTTACTTTATTTCGCCATAACTTATACAATTCGCTTGTAAATATCATTCTTCACGTTAACTTTAGATATTTGTGTGCTTGTGTTTGTTTTCATCGTCTTATTTCTTTCACCACTTCCTCAGTTTGTTTGAGATTCCGCATTGCGTAAGTTTCATATTTTGTGATTGCTGTTTTACTCTTCTCCACTTGTGGCTACTGTAGCTAGTATGACAGTTTGCAGTTGCCGCAATTTACTTTTCTACCTGAGGTTGTTAGCTTGAAGTGGACCGCACTTTGTTATAGTTGTACTACTTCAGTATTCTCCTTTGCGCTCATCCCACGACGACCAGAGTCACGCCGAGCCATTGCGCGATCGGGGTGGGCGCGAACTCAACTACGCGAGTTATTTGTCCACTTGTTTTGAACTTACAGCAGTTTGCTTTCTTGCTTAAACACGAATCGATTGCATGTGAAAGTTGTCTTCATATCATGGACTCAGTCTAATAGCTTCTGTTGTTTTCGTGGTCGGTCAGAAGTTCAGTGCGGTGTCGATCTGATGCATGTATCTGTTTCTGTATCGACTTTTTCCCGAAAACCTTTTGCTGCGTCGTCGTCATCGTTCGCTGCCAGTCACAATTGAAGTTATCGTGTTTGTTAACTGGCTTATTGTGTCGTAGCTGTAGCTAACTTACAAACCGAACCAACGATCAAGGTGTTTTTCCTGTTGTGCGCTTTCTCCAGAGTCGTTTGACAGCTGCATGTAAAAAATGCAGCGGTTCTTTGCTGAATGTTGGGAGATCTTTAAGCCACGCATTCCTGTGGTCAAGTACTAATGCGTCAATCCTGTTGCATTGGTTAGGAAGGAAATTCTTCTTTTGCTTCTTTTTCATCGCACTGTGCATAGACAAAGGTAATTCTTTATACGTTTATGAACGTCTCGCACCCATGTGCGTTTCTACTTATATTCAACAAGTTAGCAACGACAGTTTTGAGTGTATACAGTGTATACGTGTCACTTTCGCTGTCAGCCTCCTCAGTTGTGCCCCACGACCGCTAAAGTTACGTAAACAGATATTTGAGTTCTGTTGCGACAATTGCGGAAGACAAACGTTGGGTGGGTCTAAAATTGACGTAATAAAAACAGACAACGTTCTTGTGAATGCGCTGCACAAAGTTGCCAATTCGTTGAAACCTTGATTTTCATGGTCTTACACAGCCAGTCGTCTTCTCATTTCGAATAACAAAACCGTGTATCCGTTGTTTGCTGTAAATGGTTTTAGAAAATTAGTTCTTGAAAACCCTTTTCACCATAGTACGTCACAAATTTCATGTAATTGTTCGGAACACAACAGGTCTTACCCACATACAGTTACATAAAAAAACAAAACGTTTCTTGAAAATCGAGAAGTGCATGTGACTAGGACCGGTTCGTCCAATTTGACAATGCGTAAGCCTGCGTGTGTTGATTGGCTCGCTACCACGGGCGTCCGCAGAAATTTTTCCAGGGGGGCAACGTCGACATTTTGCTTATCTTTTTCAGGTTGCTGACGTCGCAATGCAAATAGACGTTCACAAGACGCTTTACCCTTTCTACACCACAAAGAAAATGCTCCATGTTACGGTAGAAGTCCCAAATGAAGCGCTTCTTTGGCAGCAGTGCTTCTCACACAGTACAAAACTACGTGGCTTACTACTATCAGCAGTCATTGTCTGGCTGCATTACCTTCCACAGATGTTTGTGTTCAACAGTTACATACAACAAATATCTATCCGGCTGCTAAGGTGCATTGTTTCAAAGAGCATCCAATTCACCAAAGAAGATACAGTTCGATTCATGAAAACAAACCAAGAAGAAACAAAAACGTCTCGGCACAGTTTTAAGCCTGCAAGACATCTGTGTTAATTTAAACGTTAACGGTTATTATGACTTAAGAAAACCTCGTATAAACTTGAAGTATTATATCTTTTGTAAGTGTTTAAAGGAATTAACGACCCATTCTGCAATATGTCTCTATTACATTATGTATAAGATCTTTTTCGTCTTAAGAAGTCAGTATTTTGCTACATTTGCCATAAGTGGTCAGCAACGGTTTTCAATTTAATGCTGTCTGCGTCCAGAAATTCTTGTTTGATACTTTTTTTGCAGTTACGTAACAAAAGGCGTAAGATTGCGGTCAGCAGTGTTGCTATTTTAGATTATTTGCTGCTTTTTCTCACTGTTAACTGTAAAATTTTCAATCTACCAACTAGCTGATTTTCTAGCAGGATTTAACTAACTGTTTCGCAAGTTTAACAGGCAACAAATTCCTGACCAAAAATCTGTTTCAACAGTTTTTCAAGATGAAAACTTTTACACTTTCTTCATTAAAAATATACTCGTATGTTTTCTAACGTTGTTAATTATGTAACACCAGGACAAAGCATAAACAGCTGCCTGCAATTATGTGGAGTTTTTATTATTGTGCAACGAAGCTGCTTCAAGTATCATAATATCAAGTGATTAGATGGCTTCGTGAAGCCTAAATGATTTGCTTGTGTGCTCAGTGAGCGCGGTATGTTAAAACACAACATTGGCAGAATATGTTTTTATCCCATGACACGATAATTCTGAGTGTTTCGGTTACGATAGTAAATAATAATGTCTGGTAAAAACACTTCCTGGCAAACCAAAGCTGCCAAAACTTTTGACATGTATGGTTGCAAGATCCAGAACTTAAAATTTGAATCGGTGCTTAGTGCCTATCCTGCTGATTCAAGAAAAGCCTTTTGCGAAGTTTGCACTAATGCAATCATAGCGAAACATTGAGTTTGAACAGCATAACTGGCAGCAAAAGCACTCAGAGAAGACTAAATAACTTTTTGCACGTACCCAAATGTAACAAAGTTTTAAGTTGCAACGGCCAGACTTAAAAAATTGTAGGGCTGAAGCAATGCTCAGCTTGTTTATCGCTGAGCATTGTTTCACTGTATAAAAACATGCAACCATTTGATACAGATCGTCAAGAACAGCTATGTCCAACCCAAATGGCTTACTAAGCCAAAAATTATGTCACTACTTAAGCCAGGGCCGCACATTTAGTGGCTCACTTTGAGCTAAGCAAAGTAAATGTTTTCGAATCCTAACAGCAATGGTGACAGACGTGTTAAAGTGGCACTGAAGACCCTCTGCATAAGAAATGTCGAATTCAAGATTATCAAAACAAGGACGGGTTGTCAGAGTATAGGATACTTTTACTACAGCGAAAACCTAAACTGGGCCGCGGGTTGGACGTAGCTGCATGGTCAAGAACTTCGCGTCATACAAAAAACGAGGGACGTTGCTCAAAATGTTGACTTAAAGAAATTTGTCGGTCAAAAAGTGTGTTGGCCAAGATCGGCATTTTCAGTCCATGCTCATTAAGAGCGAGTGCAAGACGAAATATTAATATATTGTATAACTTCATACGTTTATTTTAATCATCGAAAAAATAACAGATTCTCTGCACAAATTCAATGCTTTTAGCAGGTTTTAGCTGACATTTTGTGACAAGACTTCTAGCAGGTTTGTTTGTGACCCATTTAGCAGATTTAGGTCAGAACCATTTGGCAACACTGGCGCTCATCATGCAGTACACTCAGACTGCCATGTCACGATGCGAACTGGAGAGAGCATGCAGAGAGTAAAGCTAGTAGCAGGGATGCCTTGCCCACACACTTTATGATTTAGCAGGTGTTGATGTGTTTTTTAACTTGGAGCCCCGCGTTCTTGAAATGCTGCAGGCACGCGCTACCTTAATCCGGCACTGCTTCAGACTATGTGCAGGACAGACTCTGATCACTTGACAAAACATTTTTACTCGCAGGCAAGGTAATGTGAAATCATTGATGAAAACGTTAAGGCTCCACACAATTGTGATTGAAGTGGAACCATTACAGTGCATGCCACCATAACGAAACTTTGACGAACACTGAATTAAGACAACGGTTGATGCTGCAGGCATGGGTAAGTTATACAATATTTATAGCACGTCAGCGTTAAGTGGAATTTTGCGATGGTCTTGAAATGAAGTTTATATCACCATTAGGTGGGATGCAGCCAATTGGTACCTCAGAAACAGCTGCGAAAACGTTACACCTCGTTTTGGTTTCGGTTGGTGATTGCAAGCGCTTGGAGACACGTTCCCCCTGGCTACGTGCCTGGTTTAATAAATTTAAGTAAACTCATTGTATGTGTGCATTTAAAACGCTTGTCTTGAGTTCAACAAAATTCAATAAACTTAATGTATGTGTGCATTTTAAAACGCTTGTATTGGGTTCAATAAAATTTATTGAACTCATTGTATAGGTGATTCAAAAGGCTGGTGATATTAGGTTTAATAAAACTCGATAAAATAATTGTGTGTGTGCATTTAAAACGCTGTTATTGGGTTTAATAAAATTCGATAAACTCTTTGCATGGGTGCATTTGAAACGCTTTTGATGGGTATAATGAAATTCGATGAACGCATTGCATGTGTCCATTTAAAATGCTGGTATTTAGTTTTAAAAAATTCAATAAACTTTCGTTTCGCTTAACTGTCAGTTCGATAAACTGTCGTTCGATAAACTGTCGTTCCATAAACTGTCGGCTCGATAAACTGTCGGTTCGATAAACTGTCGGCTCGATAAACTGTCGGTTCGATAAACTGTCGGTTCGATTAACTGTCGGTTCGATGAACTGTCAGTTCGATAAACTGTCGTTCAGTAAACTGTCAGTTCGATAAACTGTCGGTTCGATGAACTGTCAGTTCGATAAATTGTTGTTCGATGAATTGTCATTCGATGAACTGTCGTTTTGATGAACTGTTGTTCGATAAGCTGTCGCTTCACGATGGCTCCCTGCCTACGACTTTGCGCATACCCCAAGCGTTCTTTTCGGGGAGGAGAGTTGTGCTTGTTTTTGAAATAACTACACTTATTTAGACCTTCAAGTTATTTTCTATGGTCAAATGGCTATGATAATCAATAGCATTTTGTTTTAAATAGTTTGTAATTGATAGATTGCCACTGATTGGGAGGTAATTTTGTAAACAAATTTCGCCATTTTGGGTAGACAATCGTGATGTGTGATAAAAATCGGAAAATTTTCCGAAAATAAACAAATTTTCAATACCGAACGTCATGAACTTCTATTCAGTGCACATCTGCAATTTTCGAAGAAAATACGGCATGGGTCTTGTACAGACCGCCAACCAACGTCACTGTCAGCATTTCGTTTTTTTTCGTGTCATTTTCATGCCTGCCCTTAGCGTTTTTTGGCGCGGATCTGTATTTGTTTTGTTAAATATAAAAATTTTTCGACAATCAACAAGTAATCTTTTTAAAAGGTTAGATAAGTTTGAGAATAACTTCTGAATTGTTTTGAAGGCCGCTTTTGCTCCGGCAACGTCCCAATAAGCCTGGGTAATGGTAGCAATGCGATTTGGCCAAAATGTCTACAGGTATTAACCGTGTTTGTTGAATAGAGGTACCTGAGCAGTTGGGTCCTTACCGCTATGCAGTCATTACACATCCGGATGAATTTGTTCCTGAGCCCCCCCATAAAAAAATTCCTGGATCCGCCTATGGTTATGTGCTAGAATCCCAGTAGTCTACTTTCGAAAGTTTCGTTCTCA
>Ga0210059_1007538_pt1 | contig 17271 bp, 13 predicted proteins | sample Ectturendosymbi2_FD_188042 | JGI IMG/M metagenome (GOLD analysis project Ga0210059, IMG submission 188042) | Ecteinascidia turbinata endosymbiont from Florida, USA - Sample 2 (SPAdes) (version 2) | ecosystem: Host-associated > Tunicates > Ascidians > Unclassified | place: Key West, Florida...
TAGGAAAAAATAGCATGATCTGCTGCTTATTAGACTTTTGTCCATAGTTTGCTCAGTCCCGTCGCTACGAGGGCTCTAGTGAGCTTAGCCCCCACAGACAAAGCTCCAACCCCCAAATGAAACCCTATAAAACATGAAACCCTATAAATCAGTGGAATTTTTGTCAAGTTTTAGAATGTAAAGCCCCCCTGCACAAACGCAAAATCTCCCTATTGAAAACTTTCTAGCGACGGTTCTGAGACTGCTGCTTATTCATCTTTTGTCCTCAAGAAGCCCAATCTTACCCAAATGAAACAAGCGTTTAAATATTTACATGCGCAGTGGCATGGCCAGCCCAAAAATTGGGTGGGTCGAAATGTTTAATTTTACGCGAGCAACAGTATATTTTTTGAGATACTTACTCTTAAAGCACAAAATGACTAGATATTCTAAAAATTCATGGCTCCACGGCTACGCCTGTCTACGTGCGGTTTGTATTACGTATATTTATTGTAAATATTTATGTAAAAACGTATTTATATAACACTGGGACCATATTGTTTTTTCTATAACATTGGGACCATTTTATTTAAGTTTCAACAAACTTGTTGATCAGAAGTTTCAGTGACAATGAAATAAACACATTCAGACTGTCCAAATTCAGCAAAATAAGCTTTGCATTTAATATTTTCGTCCCTATCCCTATGCAAGAAATGGTTTATTTAAAGGCTATACAAAAAAGCGCCCCAATGGGCGTTTCTGTGTCGGGAACCACCGATCCTAAAAATGTATCTGAAAAAATTTAGGGGGGTCTTCAGCCCCCTTAGCCCCCCCTGGATCCACCTATGGTTAGGATTAGTTGCTTCTGCAGTTTGATGAAAAATTGGAGGTCGTTGAAATTTGAAAATTTTCAAGCGGCACTGAAGGCTACGTCACCCTTCTAAAAATCGTCCGGTCTTTCCTTTACCGGTTCTGGGTCAGTGGCTTTCTTGCTGACACTTTAAAGAGTACAAGTCAATGTGGACGAACATTTGCAGTTTGGCATGTGCTGTTGTGCGGTTGATACACGATTTTCTATCCCGCCGTTACTGCTTGTTATACAGTACCTCAAAGCACAGAAAGTTGACTGCTGACAAGGGAGTATTTATCAGTGATGTCATGATTTTCTTGTAAAATTAGTACTCGAAATGTTCTACCTGCATGGCTTTAGACTTTTCAACTGTTTTTGTATTTAAGTTACTAACTTACACAACCAATGCGTGTATAACTGGATGTAGAGTGCTGCGCTTTAATTTAACAAGCAGTTACTATATATGCGTCGTTTCTTATGTTCAGAATCAGAAAAACACGTATTGTGTTATACTGCCTATCACCTTTCAAATAAAGGTTTTCCTTAAAGTTTTTGCCTTTCTACCCTTTGCTTGGCCATTTTTAATCAGTGCAATCGAATAGAAGTGTTTGCTCGCCATGCTTGACAATTCCAAAACTCAAAATAGAAACAATTACGTCTGGCTGTCTGCTACTGCTGCTGAATGAGAAACACCAAGTGGCGTCTCTACAACAAAGCTCTTGTTTTCTGGACATTGTCGAAAAGACTTAAAGCAGCTGCTTAAAGAAAACCTTAAAATTAAAAAAGTAAGAGGACCTGTGTCCACTGTGCTTTTTTTCAACAAAATGCTATGCTGCATAATGTTTAAAGGGGCACTCACAACGAGTCTATAGGCCTGGTGGTTCGAGCAGTGCTTGGATCAGCCCTGTGCTTTAAGTTCCGAAGCATAAAAAAAGACGATTGATAGATTTCTTCACAGCATTGTGAGGACATAACCCATAAACGTTCGTGGGCTCTGAGAGAAAAAAGTGTTGTTGTGAACAACAATTGCATAGTTTACGAACATTTTCAGTTTTCACTATGCTTTGAAACAGCATTCGCAGTATGGCACGTTCATTTCTCGAAGTAAATGGTATCAAACCCAAGACTTCAATAGAAAACAAGCAAATTGATGCGAAGCACTCGACAACCAGTTTTTTCTATATTTTGGCGTCTCGCGTTAAATCTGGCGTGGAAATAACTCATCATAAACTCGAGCACTCGAAAGATGGAAGTTTGGGGGAAATCGCACTTGAGATCAGGTTTCTCTTTTACACTGTTTCCATATGACCCGCTTCATGGTTTCTAACAATAAGCGTAATCCACTCGGCATGACACCACCTTTTCCAACCACTCTTAGCCAGGGACGGATTTAGGGAGTGCGGGACCCTAGGCCATCTTAATTTTTGGGGCCCCACGCTGGTGTGACCTACTTGGCAGAGATGAGCACGGATCAGGACTGGATCGGACTGCAATTTTTTTGAAAATTGGCGGATCACGACTGGATCGGAGTGAGAAAATTTTTGTTGTTTTAATGTGATTATTCTGAAAATATCAAAAATTTTAGTTGTGATCCGATTTCACGGGTTTACTAAATGATAGTGTATATTTTGCCATCAAATGCAAAAACTCTGCTGGACTATTTTGCAATTCGAACTGTATCCACTTTTATTTACATATAAAGGTTGAGTTCTAGTAGCAACCTGAACATGGTTGAGTGATAAGTGTCTATGCCTGCTGTGCGATTGTTCCTTGCTTCTACTCTCACCATTTCCTTTGTCTTAGCTTGTAGAGGTTACACCTTTGATAGGAGTGCTTTTAATGTACTTTTTCAAAAAGTAAAGTTTGAGGTTTAGGTTTAGGGTTAGGGTTTATGTTTAGGGTGTATGTTAAATTTTGGTTTAGGTTTGAATTTGGGTTTAGGTTTAAGTTTTGAGTTTAGCTTTTGGGTTTAGGTTTTTGAGTTTAGGTTTTGGGTTTAAGTTTTGGGTTTAGATTTTGGGTTTAGGTTTTGAGTTTAGGTTTTGGGTTTGGTTTTAGGTCATGTAACAAGGACCTTATGCTAATGCAAGTGCATCGTCCTTGTCACTTGACCAATCCAAGCAATCAGATTCTCCTAATGGCAGAATAACTCCAGTAGTGCTTTTCCCTCTGATGTCATCCTTGTTAAATTATGGAAATGCCAAATGGCTGTGTCTATTTTGCCTCATGAGGCAAAACCACTGCTGGAACTATTTTGCCTTCAACCAATTGTATTTGGCTAAAGGCAAAATAGTTTCAATAGTTCTTTTGCCTTATGAGGTAAAATAAATATACATGATTTTACATTGGAGGATCAGGACTGGATCGGACTGTTGATTTTCAAAAATTTCGCGGATCAGGACTGGATCGGATTCAATTTTTCGGATCAGGACTGGACTCGGACTGAAAAATTTCACAGTCCGCTCATCTCTGCTACTTGGCCATTTGTCTGAAAAGAATGAAAGTATACCCCTCTCTTATATGTAGTGCCCCCTCAAAAATCTATCTTTGTGGGGCCGACTTTGGTTCTACGATTGCCTTAGAATAGATCTTCAACAGAAATTAAAGCCTTTCTTACATTCTTCTCTGGAACAAATGGCAATGCGATCTTTTCTTGGAATTTGTAGCTCTTTCGGCTAGTTCAGAAATTCTTTTCGTTAAATTTCCGTGAATTCTAGCGTTTTTTGTAGGTTTATTTTTCAGATACACACATTTTCATACAGGTCCGTGTTTCCGCTCTCAGAAATATCGTCTAGTTGTCGATCTGATGAGCTGTACATAAACTCCTTTGTTATATTAACCACATATTTTATGGGACAAACAGGCACAATCCATTCAGTGGACACAGGGTTTATTTATGTCGATTTTAAATTGTCATTTTCCAAGCAATACAAAATACAGTGTTTTAATCTTCTAGATCAGGGGTCTCCAAACGTATTTGTCCGAGGGCTATATAAGCAGTTACACGACAATTCGTGGGGCGGACTTCTTAAGTAATATCATTGTTTCGGGATATGTTACATTCTCCCAAGTCAACAAGTTTTTCGTATATATATTATTTTTTTATTATTGACAAAACGTCTTCGCGGGCCGGATCTGGCCTGCGGGCTGTAGTTTGGAGAACCCTGCTCAAGACTGATGGTAAACAGCATGAAGACAAGTTTTGCACAGCATAGTATTGTTGCTACGCCCTCAGCTAACCGCATGAAGTAAGTCCAATATGCAAACACGTGTTTCCAAGTAAAACTCACGAAAAACTGTTCTAGCTGATTTAACTAACACAGGCGTATCGAGTTTCAACAAGCAATCATTGTTTGCGGGCAATCTAGTTGGTAACAACCAAACGTAGCATCCAATACTGACAATATTGCTTTTTATCGGGGTTCTGCAATGTCTGGCTGTCTTGCGTTGTTGCGAGCTTTTTGTCTGGAAGATTGAACATCAAGGAAGTATTGTTCTTTCTTTTTCATTCTTTTTCTTGTAACCATAGGAATAGCCAGGAGGGCAATGGGACCATTCCCCCTAAATTTCTAGCATCTCTTGCCATTTTGTGCTTTGACAGACAGTGTCCCGAACAAAACACGTTGCTCGCTTTAAGTCAAAGTATTTGTCCCCCCAATAAAAATTTTGGTCTGGCAATGCTACCGCTTGTAACCACTTTCATGCAGATGGCCTGCATCTCTCTCGCGCCCAACCATGTTCCTCAGTATCAAACCTTTCCCACAGCACTTTCCTACTTGATGTTCAATATTCCACTGACAAAAAGCTTGCAACAAAGCAAGACCGCCCAACACTGTAGAATTCTGATGAAAACCACCATTCTGATTCTTATATTACGTAGCAAACAATATTATCGTGTTGTTACTATACTGATAAGAGACTAGATGTTTGCATTTTCGCTAGTTTCAAAGTGAATTGTGAAGTTATGCCTTTGCGCAGTTTCGCAAATTTTAAGTTAACAATGAATTGTCATAGGAATGAGTTGTGCGGGGCCCCAAAAGCGCGGGGCCCTATGCCATGGCCTATTTGGCCTATGCGTAAATCCGTCACTGCTCTTAACCAGTGGTGTAACTAGAGGTTTGATCAAGGGGAAAAAAACTTAGCTGAAGGGGGCCCACTAACCAACACTCAGAAAATGTTGAGAAATGGCAGTGAAACTGAATGTGGATGTCCAGCTGCGCAACTGATGGGGGCAGGGGGCGAGCCTCCTCCCTGGCAAGCTAAATGTGAAAACTGGGCCCCTTAGCTAACATTTTGATACTTAGTATTCTGTTGGTTTTCAGTGGATTGTTCTTTTTCTTGTTTTTCGGGGTGTTTTCGTGTTAGTAGAGGCATCCACGACATCCGGATTCATACTTAATTTGACCATTTCTTAACTTTTTTCTGAGTATTGGCTAGTGCTCCCCTTAGCTAAGTTTTGCCCTCATGACTCAAACCTCTAGTTACGCCTGTGAAAGTCTGTACAAAAATCTTAAATCGGAAAACACTGCGAAAAAAGCAAAAGAACAACAACCTACTGAAAACCTAAATAGTACTAAACACCAAAATATAAGCTAATACATTTAGTTTGACAAGAGGGTGGTTCGCACCCTTGCTCCCCATCAGCCACTGCTCCCAACCAGGGGCGTAACGAGGTTAGATGGCGCCCGGGGCAAAAAGCAAGTTTGGCGCCCTCGTGGTCGAACCGGCGCCCCCATGGTCGAAGTTTTGCGCCCCCATGGTTGAACCTGAGCTCTTTCGAAAGCAAATTTATACTGTATTGAAGAAAGTATTTGTGAGATTGTTAGGACTTTTCGGCGGCTCCCTGAGTAATTCGGCGCCCTCGCAGTGATTCAGCTCCCTCATAGTAAATTGACGCCCGGGGAATTGTGCCCCCCTTTCCCCCCTCCTTACGCCCCTGCTCCCAACTCTGCCTTTGAAAGTCAACCAAAAGTGAGACGAATTAAACTGTGTTGGATCGGATGAACGGAAGTAAAGGTTCTGGTACGTGTAAAAATGGAATAAACATATTTTCTTGTATTTACCGGTACAAGTGACCATGACCTATGGCAGCACTGATCCATGAAGATACAAAGGAGATAAAGTTTTGAGGCAGATAAATTAGCGATTTCTTTAATCTCACTGATTTGCCAATTTAACATATTTTCAATATGAGTTCAAAATGCTTTTCAAAAATTTTCAAAGCTAGAAAATTTTAGCCACGACGTTTCAAAGAAAAGTTTAAACAAACTTTTCAAGAAGCTTTTCCAGTTAGTTTTCTGGTAAAATTTTATCCAGAAGAAATTTCTTGAATGGCCAAGCTGAATTTTGCAATTTTATGCAGAAATCTAAATTTTGTAAAAGTTTACAAAATTCCAAAATATTTTTGTTGGAGCGTGTTGGGCAACATATGTTGCTGTACAAACCAATTTTAATACTATTGCCTATATTACAGTTCAGTTCCGTTAGGTTTGTAGAAAGAAGCCAGGCCCTTTGAGAAAGGCTTATTGACTGCAGGGATATCTAGAACTCTAGATATCCCTGACTGATTATTCTAGATATCCCTGACTGATTATTCTAGATATCCCTGACTGACTATTCTAGATATTCCTGATTGGCTGTGCGGATAAAACAAGACGGCACGCAAAAGGAATCGCACAGTGACCTTCCGCTTGTATTTACACACATAAAAAAGTAAAGCAGGGTCAACTTTGGATGCAACAAAAAATTCCGCAAACCTGATAATTGATAATACCCTAACGCTTCACAAAGAAAAGGTCTTAATTTCTTTAAGAAGAAAGAGGAAACTGCAAAACTATCCGCAGTCAGCTCTGGGACAAGTGTCAGCAAAATCTACACACGAACAAACCAGCCTAAATGCTCCATCAGCAAAACAAGATAGCTTTTCGATGGCGCGAACTAACTCGCCCCAACGCGAGGCGATGCATCATATTAGCGCTATTGTCTCATACAGGATGCTGGCATAGCCGAACGTTAACTGACTTCCCTCTTGTCGAGTTAACAAGTAGCTGAGGGCATTCTGCAGGCGCTCACCATTGCGATAGAGTTTCGCAAACTCAGTCAAAAACTTTTGTGCCGGTGTTTAAAGTAGGCAAAGATCGTTTAATCTAATTGATGATAACAGGGCACCCCAACATATTTCTTGTTTTATTGACTGAATTTGTTCCAGCAGTTGCAAGGTTCTGCCCACTCTCATTATCGTATTGACTTTTATTTTTCAATATATTCCTGGGCCTTGCTGGACATTGAAGTATAAAGATCCTATTACTGTTTGCTTAAGAATATTTGACTTCAGATAAATTGGTCTTTGAGGAAAAACTTGGCACATAAACAGCAGTGATAGTTATCCAAGGCTGTACGATATTGAGAAGGGTCTGTTTGAAGCGTTGCAGTGACTAAATTAGACTTGAGTAGCACCATGATAATCACAAGTGAAAGAAAGTAAAAAATTCTGAAATGATATTGAGGATATACAAGGGCATTAAAGATTTAACTTCAGCAGCTGGTGTAAGATCTTTGAAGATGTTCGTGCTAGAGTGCTTATGAGCTGTATTTTACCTTAAACGCACAGTATATTGTATTATTTTGAATATATTTTTTTGATGAAGCACGACAAACTTGACGTATTTTTGTTCATGCCAGTTGCAGAAACGAATTGCTGCCTGATTGGTTTCCAAAACATTTGCTCTGCATATCGCACATGTTTCAAGTTTGATTAAGGCAACAATTATGCCATATGCTTCAACTCAGAAACCGCAGGCTGCCTAAGGTGCGCTGTGACTTCCTGAATATAAATTTCATGTTTTGCATATTGCTGTCTTGAGGTAATGTGTCACAAACAAGCAAAGTTTTCTAACCGGCCGCGAAGGTGTTAATGTTGACGAAGATGAACAATTGCTTTGTGCTTTAGTGCCTTTTGCTGTTTTAGCAATGGCTTGGAACATAAGGCAATAATGTTTCTGATGCAACGTTAGATTGTACATACGATACCAAACATTTTTTTCTAGACGTGCGGACTGAAGATTTAACTTTCATGAACCTTTCAAAAATATTTTTGAAAATTTGTTGTGACCTACGCAATGAATGTTGCATTTCTTTGTTTAACGTGGGGCTTTGTTGGAACGACTTCTTTCGGAATAATTGGAATCCGGTCTACCAAACAGACACTCTCACGAAATGACAGCGTGATGAAAGCAAGCCCTGCAGGCTTGGTGCAAAACGTTTCTGCCTAAGTTGCCTGCTTGTGGAGGGCGTATAATCAAAAAGTTCAGGAAGAGAATGTAGGCATATTTCGCTACATGAATATGCTTGACGTCAGTGATCATGATGGAGGACTCAGATACAACAAAAAAGTTTTAATTTGCAGAATTGAAAATTGCATATGTTTTAATCCTGATTTACACTGCCCAGTTGTACCACCAGCAGGTTGCGCTGCTGAGTCATAAGGAGTTGAATGCTCTTCGCGAAGTTAACTGTGAACGTCTGAATCTTTATTGTCACGAATTAACCTGAGAGATAATTTGTACCGAAAAATCGCATTTGGAAGCGATTTAAGCTTCACGAACCATATTTGGATTTGGATTATTCACAAGTTCGCTCACTCATGAAGAACCTGTTCATCAAGTGGCGTAATAGGTATATTCTGCGTGGTGCGTTTACAAACACGTGGATGGTAGATTACTTGCGATAAAAGGATCATCACTTCATTAAACGTCTTATCAGTCATCTACAACATAAATTTATGATCTCTGAACATGGCTCCTATTTATCATGTAGAAGTCGACAAGCATTACGAGTTCAACGCATGAGGGGAAGATGCTGCCTGAAACTCTAAGAAGAAAATATAGATTTCCCGGGGTAATCTACAACAGAAGACAGTGAGCAATCATGCTGACTTAGTTTTCAAAGTTCACTGTTTAAAATTGTAACGTTTTTTCCCTTCGGACCGGAAAAGCTACCAATATGGCTCAACGCACCTTTTGGGCCATGCCCCTCTACTATTAGAGAAAAGAGACAAACAAAGCATCTTTGAACTGAGATTTTCATGTACATTATACCAAAAAATATATAAATAGGTTTTCATTTGAAATTTTTATGAATATGCGTTTTTCAGTTTTTTGTTTCTTTATTTTAGCCAGTTCTGAATGTCCGAGCCTATTCTGCGATTTACAGATAGTTGCTTTTTGTAGGACGAGAGTCATGGACTTTCAAAAACAAGGAATTAAAAAATATCTCCATTTTGGAGGTTTGACCACCATTGACACAAAAAAGGGGTGAAACCAAAATATTTTTTGCAAATACGATCGTATTAGCGACATTTCTTGTGAAGAATCAATTTTTCCAACGTACATACTTTTAGATGCACAGTCTTCTGAAAAAGTTATTATATTTATTGCTGGGATCAAAATCAGGTTTTCTCTTGTAGTTCGTCATGGTGACGTCACACATGCGCAAAAATTACACCACAAACTACATAGTACCTTGATTTTTATGCAGCTCCTCCACTTAAAATCAGTTATGACCAAAAACGTGATTCTTCAAAACTACTTTCGATGAAACGACCCGCAAAGGTTCAGTTATGACGTCCAAACAATGCAACAAACAAAATCGCACGTTCAAAACGGCGATATAGTGGAAAAAAACTGTCGATCATTTTTAAAAACAGTGTCCTGAAAGTTTCAATTGATGTTTTATCTAAGCGTAAATCAAAACTAATTGAATACTTCGACATGTTAAGACTGGAAGTGGTGTAAACAGAGTATATCATACCAATACAAGGGCAACGCATTCAAACGCAATTTTTTTCCTTTACTCAGAAAGTAAACAAATCAACAACTTAAAATTTTTTAAACCAAAAATTTGAAAGGACTGTTTAAAAGCTAAATTTTCTTGTGATTAATTGCACACAGCAAACGGAATTTTGTATTTGACAAATTTCAAAGTTTTCATTCAAACAAATTTGCTTTTAATTAGATTGGAATAAAGTAAAGGTAAGAAGTACTGAAAGCCTTCCGAAAGAAAATTGTATAGGTGGTGTGCCGGCAGCTTTAATGCTTATATTTTGTTTTTACATATACTTATATCAAGCTCATGGTGCTATTGCCAGGGGTGGCAGTTGGGCAAAAGAAATACGGCAAACATTTGCACACCAAATAGCATAGAGCAACGTTTCACGTGAGCAAGTACAAATCAGCAACACTAGGATCAGAGCGCCCACACTTAGAAAATGCGCCAGCGGCTTTAGAACTATTTCATCATCATTCAGACGTTTCGTATTGTGGGCCTAATTGCATGTCATTACCGCAAAATAGGTATTTCCTTTGATAGACACGGTGATTTTTTCGAGAGAGACGCGAATATAACCTGACACTATTGAAATCATTGCTTCTTTCATCACAATAATATGGTGCTTTGAAGAGAAAACCTTAGTCCCTACGTTGTGGGTGTGGAAAATGTGACTTGTTGCAGAGCGTGACGTTTGCAGTGTGCTTCAACGCTTCACAATGGAGTTTCACCAGTCGTGACGTTTGAAAATGCTCGACTTGCTTCTTTTCAGCATGTATGGTTATCTTTGTAACGGCTGCAACGCATATGTACAGTAGCGTTAACTCGTGGTATCTGTCGTCTCAGCAAATCATGAATCTTGACAAGAAGGTGTAAGTCCGTTAATGTTTAACCGATATAAGCTTACACCACGAATCGTAAAGCTATCGTTGAAGGTCATTAGTTATGAATGTTGGCTACAAGAAAATTGTCGTATCAGCTTTATGCAGACAATTTCTCTATGTTTCGAAAGATGCTTTGGTGAGAGGACATTTTTAAAAACATTCCAGCTTATATCATAGCTTTACAGTATGTTGGTAAAATCAAACCAAGATTTTCTGCCATGCATCTGGCACATATGACAGTCTCAGGAAGCGTGATACAGCTGCTCAAGTGTATGTGCCAATCTTGGCTTACAAAAGCACAAAGTGTCATTGAGTTGTGCACTAAAAACAAACGTAGGTAGAAGAGGGTTTTACCTATTCAATTTGTCCTTAATTGAATTCGTTTTTGCTACTTGTGATATCAATACAAATTGCGTTTCATTGTCTCAATCCTCTGAACACGCGAAGAAAGTTTAAATGGCTCGTCCGAGATACTTCTGTGCACAGAATCGATCCGAAATTTTTTTCTCGTGAAATTCTAGTAATATTAAGCCTAAATTAACTTACAAGTGCTCACTGTGGATAGTTCTGTGTTACAATGCTCTGGTCAAAAAGTCACAAAATTCTGAAAACGAATTCTGAAAGATGCTTTGTTTTTAAGAAACGTCATTCGCATTTGTAACAAAGCACATTTATTTTTAGATTATTCCTAAAACACAAATTAAACCCACTCTCTCTGAAACTTGGGTTTTGTTGATTTGATGATTTGTACAAGACAAACTTTAAAAGTAGGTGTAGAAGCCACTATGCTTTAAGTTACTGCCTGGATGGTATGCATTCATAAAATTCATCTGGTAATTTTGCGTTATGATTAAAAAATCTGAGAAATTGCTCTGCACTGTGACTATATCCGTACAGGGAAAGCACTCACCTTAATGTCCACTAAAGTAGGTTGTAAATAAAAGCGGAAAATTAACATATGCTTTGACTCGAATACCATTTTTATAGCTGAGGGTGCTGTACTCCAATCTTCAATGCTGTGCTTTCGGAAAAAAAGCTCTTTTTGCTTACGCATCTTTGAAAATCCACAACCCAACACGTTGTTTTCTCTATGGTGAAAGTTTATCGCAGCATCCTAGGCAATCGCATGAGCTAAAAAATCAGGCTTTGTCTTGTTTGATTCACGAGCATTAGACACCATGAAGGCACTTCTAGTAATTCCAAAGTTAACTTCGAACCGCTAGCTTTGCATGGATGAGTTTGCAGATGAAAATAACAGACGTTTTGCAGTTGTGGCAAGTAAAAGGTAGTTATCAAGTTTTTAAAAGTCCGTACGATTTGATATCAACTTTTTTTAGTCTGGTATTTTGAGCTTGGTATTTTGAGTAGGCTACAGAAACGTGCAGCGTGTTGTTAGAAATACACTGGAGACCCGATGTAACGCGAATGTCGGGATCCACAACATTAGACCGCGTTATACCGAGCAGTGGCGAACGCACAAAATTTCCGAGGGGAGAGTCAAAGCATTTGCGTAGACAGGGGAGGGCCAAAGGGGCCATGCCTCCTCCAAATTTGTAGAAAATATAGTCATTTTGTGCTTTGAGAGGCGTTTTTCTAAACAAAATAGTGTTATTAGCCTAAAATTAAACATTTTGTTATACACTGCCGAATACTGACAGTATACACTGCCGAAAACTGTTTATACATTTTTTATTTTTTGGTCTGAGGTGAGGGCCATGGCACAGTGGCCACCCCCCTCCGTACGCTAGTGATACCGAGGTATTTTATTACGTGACAATTGGTATACAGTCATGACCAAGAACGTATATTTCCATGACAATGTGATGTTTATACTAAAAACGAGTCCAGGGTCGACAGTTCTTTTTCCTTGCGATCTCTCGTGTTGGCGAACCGCAAGCGCAGTCTCTCAGAGACTTTGACTGGAACTTGCCCAACGGTCTTTACGGGAATATGCCTAACATACGTCATGCGTGGTCTGGATTGTGACAAAACCGTATGCGACTGCGCATTTTGAGATGTTTAAAATTATTAACCTAAAAGTACTGCATCGCAGCAAATCAGTTATGAAATCGGAGTCCATACTCAAACCGCGTTATATCCGATTCCGCGTTATACCGGATCGCGTTATATCGGGTCTACAGTGTAACAACACGCTGACGAGACCTAAGTTACTTAGCAAAACTTTCCAAAGGCGGATCTTTATCATGACAACTTCGCTGGTGCAAACCTAGTTAAAAAGTACTACTTCGGGTTTATAAAAGTAACAGCCAGTATAATCTTGGTAAGATCCCATCCTATATAAACTCTTCTGAAATCTGTGCTTAGCTCAGTTTTTGCACTTCCTTACGTTCACGTTGAGACACCATTTTGAAGATTCAAACCGAAATTTAAATCGCAAAATTTTGTGGTGAGGACATAATGTTAAATTTAAAGTTAACATCGACTTCTGGTGCAAGAGTGTCCAACAAATCTACTTTCAACGCTGATGTAATAGTAGTACATAAAAAAACTTGTCGCGGGTGAATGATTTCTGTTCTTTGGCGCGTATTTAATGCAGTCTCGCTAAACGCGCCCAAGACTGATGACTTGCTATGTTGTTGAAATTTTTCTTTTTTCTCGACGTAAGCAGTTACAAAAAACGGAGTTAAACGTGGCAGCTTTTTTCTCACAACATTTGACAATCGCTGTTTGTTGGGCAAAAATTCAAATTTTATGGACGGAATTTCGCAATATCATTTCACATAATTTTTTCAAAACTTGGGTGCTTTCTGAAGAAAATTTGTTAATTTCTACTCATGTTAAGATAAGTGGCCAGTTGGTGGCAAAAGACTTCTTTTTTAGATAAACTGTTGGCGATTGAGTAAAAATGTCTTATTTCGTGTCCTGTCATAATTTGCGTGCTCGACAAATGAGAAACTTCCAATATGCAACGAGAGCTCTCGCAGGCACGTCAACATTAAACGCAGCTCGGCAGTAGGCTGCCTGTACCTAAATCCAAAACAAGAAGTTGCTGAAATCATCAAGGTTCAGCACAACGAACTGCGTTCGATGCGAACACCCAACGGACCAGGCATACACGGCAACAGTGTTGTGATCACATCGAAGCATGCTGCGGCCTATGAAGTTTTTTATCACTTGTTCGGCTTACAATCGAGTAAATCGGTATACTCTTCATATGTATTCAGTGCATATGCAAACAGTGGAAAGCACTGCCACATACCACGTTCGCTGAGACTGTGTGGCTAACTGAAAACTTTCATCACACGTAGTTTTGTTCTTCATTGCACATAGTTACCCCAGTGTGAGGTGGCATAAACCGCTGGTTCTAATAGAAACGAGGTAGTTTTGCCGCAACAAAGCATGAAAAAATATTTTCTGGAATGGCACAGAAAAAAAGTACGCCATCACAAATATCAGAAATATCACTATTAATATCACTATTATCGTTGCCATTACTGGTTTCACTAACAAAAAATGTAAATCATCGGTGCCAGTATCTAATTACATCAAATCAATTACATCACTAATGTCGCTAATATCGCTATAACGTTGCTGATTTTGTTTACAATCCATCTGATCGCCGCCGTATTCGTTGTCAAATTTTAAAATCCGATGGGGTATGCAAATCAAAAATTTGCTCACCCGTGATATAAACCATCGTGTCAAATAAAACTCCATGGTTTATTTGTCTTGTTTCGATTTTGACAATTGGTTTGTTGCGTTTTCAAATACTTAAAACTTTTTTATATCAGTAACGTGGTTTTAATAGTGTTTGGTGGTATTAATGATATTGTCAATGTCAATAATATAAAAGTTATGACCGGTAGCGGCAACAGTAACGATGTTAGCAAAACGATCTTGTCAGAGGTTGTAGCCTACTGTGTTTGGCGATACTAGTGTTTATAACTATGGTAGTGATATTATAGCGGTATGCCCAGTACCAGTATAATGTGAGATGTGTCGCCGGTAACAACTTCTTCTCTTTGAAAAGATATTTCTAAACAAAGTTTTGTTAAAAGAAACAAGTAGGCACAAATTTTCCGATGCAAAGAAGTGCCTGAATTTGAATTTGCGATCTACCTTTGATCAGTGACATTCCTCCGCTGTTTGTAAACACTCCCAGCTCTAATATTTTGAATGAGCTTACTTTGAAAGTGTGTAGAATTTTTTTATCTGAAAAAAAATTGAAGGCGGCGTCAATCGTGTTTTTTAAAATCTGTGAATGTCATTTACCTTGGTTTTGAAATTTTGTAAAATTTCTGCTAGATATTGAGAAAAAGAATCTGAAACACTGCAAATAAACCCAACACTGATGCACGTTCATCTTGCTACAGAGTGTAATAGGGAAATGACCACACATGCTATATGTCTGATGACCTGATGAATTAACCATCGGTGTATTCAATAACAGAGTACAGTCAGACCTCGTTTGTCCGAACTCCGATTAACCGGAATCCCCGCTATCCGACACAAAACTGCTAGGAACGGATTTCTCCCAATGTATTACACCCTTTTAATCCGGAAACCTCGCTGTCCGACTCCGACACGGAAATTTAGGAACGGATATGTCAAATCAACAGAAAAACACGATAAACCGGATTACGCCAACTGAATCACAGTGGAAGTGTGAAAGTCGATTTTCTACGTACAATGAAGGTAACAGTGGCAGAACTTGCAGGACGCATTTAGGTCTCCTGTGCAATTCATTTTCGCTTTTAATCTCATTCTGAATGCATACTAGCTTACTTATATCGATCTGCTAATAAACAAAGAAAACTATAAGTGTTTCATTTAGACATGTTCCATATGCCGTCTACATATTTGCTTAGTTGCCAGTTCGTTTCGGTCTACTCTACAGTTTTCGTCTGTTCCCCTTTGAGCATCGGCTCAGGCGAGTTCTGCGCTATTGCACATTGTCACTTTTGTTTACATTGTTGGCATTTGCTATGGAAAGAATTTCACTCTTTATACTTTCGATTCCGGTTATCCGGATACTTCGCTAAACCGACATTATTGCACGAAACAAAGTAGTCGGGATAAACGAGGTCTGACTGTATAACGACGCGAAATGAACTGTGGAGCGTGATTAGCACTGCGCGACTGCCTGAGAAACAGCTCAAAATAACAAGATTTTTGTGATCACATAGAGCAAAACCTTCTGCCTGCTGATCTCTGCTATCAAAACTTTTTACTGGTGCAATATTTGATATAAGTATGGCGCTTTCTTTCAGCATTTAGGATGTGTGTGACACTCGATGCGTGCATGTCGCGTTATAAGCCGACTTCATAAATTTATCAAAACGTTTGAAGAGTGCATACATGAATATCTAATCAGCCGTGGTGTGAAACTGACAAAGAAAACGGTAACGCTCCGACAACAAGAATTGCCTTGCTGTTTAGTTAAGAGTTTTTCTTTTGATTTTATTTAAAAATAAAATGAAACCTAAAAACCGGCTATTTTGGTGTCACACCAGAAACTGAGGGAACGCTTTTACCTCCTGAATTAATTAGAAACAAAGCGTTACCTCCAGCTATAAGGGATGAAAAACTGCGAATGTAATCAGCAAAGGTTTTCAAAATTTTGCTGCACAAGATCAAAACCCTAGTGCTTTGAACGGCCAACTGTTATTTGAACCAACGTAAATGTTCATAAAAAAGGTACCAATGAAGACGTTTTAAGAAACAAAAGGCATGTTGGACTTCAACAAGATAAGCTAGTCCCGTGGTCCTCAAACGGGAGCCACTTGGCTCATTAAGGGAGGAATTTTTAATTCCGGGGAAGAAATTTGGTCCAGGAAGGAATTGGGGAGGAAAAGCTGTTGTTGAAAAAAACTGAAGTTTTGATTATTAGTGTATTCAACACATATAAAAACTCCATAGCGAGGTTGGTTTAGATGGGAATGACTACAGTATGCAAGGACAAGCTGCTTCATCATCATCGATTGAGCCAGTTCTTTCATACCACTGCTTGACCGCACCAGATATCGGGGCAGGTGTTGAGCAGCCATTCGATTGTCTCATCGTCCAGAACCGTCAGGTCGTGCAGTCCATGGGGAGGTCGATGGATTAGACATTGGAGGACAACATGATCGACGATTTGTTCTTCTGCGCCACACTCACAGGTCGCAGAAGAAGCCATACCCCATTTGTGTAAGCAGGAGCGGAAACGTCCGATATTGATGCGGAGGCAGTTAAGCTGGACCCACACTGTTCTTGGCAGGGCTATTGCAGGGGAGTGGGTCGCGGTTGAAAGTAGGGGGTCTCGTAGTGCTCTCCAACCTTTCCACATTCCATTGGTGATCCGCCCAGAGTGCCACACTTCTGTTGTTGTCAGATGAACGATGAGTTGTTGTGCGGCGGGTACAAATGGGTGTCTCGATTTGAGATGCCGTGCATTTACACCCGATGCACAGGTGAGAGCTGAGTGGAGCAGGTGTCCAGGCTTCTTGGCACGGCGTGCTAGAGACAGTGTGGCTCCTTTACGACGAACCTCAGCAGGTTGGATGCCTGCGAGGATAGAAAGGTTATCCGCTGGTGGAGGGCGCAGGCATCCAGTCACAGTTCGCAAGGCGTGGTTGGTGGCAGGCAGGCGCGGACATCCCCTGCATCCCCCCACCAGACCTAAAGAGGTGTTGACATGGCACTTGATTTCATTGAAAATCATCGCCAAAAACATTTTTGTACTGCACATTACTCGCTAAAGATGCTAAAAATTAACTTATGCTAACAATTAGT
>Ga0210059_1007539_pt1 | contig 17270 bp, 12 predicted proteins | sample Ectturendosymbi2_FD_188042 | JGI IMG/M metagenome (GOLD analysis project Ga0210059, IMG submission 188042) | Ecteinascidia turbinata endosymbiont from Florida, USA - Sample 2 (SPAdes) (version 2) | ecosystem: Host-associated > Tunicates > Ascidians > Unclassified | place: Key West, Florida...
AGTATTTCGCTGAAGTTTTTACTGGAAACTAGGCTACAATCTGAGTCTTTTGATACTTTGGATGACCTGCTGGGGTTTCGGGTTCAAAAGTTGTGATGTAAGTTAGTAAAAATATTTGACTAATTAGTTAATTAATTAATTTGTTTATTTTAGATCATAACTTTTGAACCAGAAACGCTAGAAAGTTGATCAAAGACTCAGACTCGAGTCTAGTTTCCAATGAAAACTTCAGCGAAACACTTTGGCCTTGTGGTTGGGCCCTAGGCCAGGCAACATGAGCCAAAATGACCCTAAAACTACTTCACTTATGACGTCACTCACAAAAAAACCGCACTCCCCATGCAAAAATTTTTTTTCGAGTGCAATCTACTAGACTGGCCGATACGTTTGAGCCGTTGAACAGCTCTCTAGCGCAATCGGCAGAGGAGCTAGGGCATTGGTAAGGCAACCGAAAACTGTTGTTTTTTTTTTTGCGAAAATTGCCAAAACCACCCAGACGCGAAGGTGTTAAAATGTATTTATTGGATTCATCTAGTGTTAAAAATTATGATGTAAGTTCTTCAGATACAATATGACTGTAGTTTCTTCAAGAGTTGTTCTATATATAGTTAATGAAAAAACATTTATTGCGCTTGTTTCTCGTCTCTATTTGAAGAAGTTGTTAACATTTTTCCGAAGTTGGCTGGAAAAGATTACTTTTGTATTTTTGAGTGTCATTTCCTTTTTTAGGTCATTAGTTAGTAAATTTCTAGCTGGAATAAGGAATTTTGACATCCATTTTGTTAACTAGTGCTTAATTGTTGGATCATATGTACCATGGTGGAATAATGTGAACTTCTTTTGCACAGTTGTTTCTTAATAACTGGTTGCTTAACTTATTTTAGATAAACCTTGATTATGTCCTCTGCTGACTTAAATTGATTTGTAATTGTTTAATATGCTGTGCCCAAGATGTGTACATAAGTTCTTTTTTTCACAATCTTCTAATGCAAGTTTTTTGATTAAGGTTGGTAGCTATCATTGTTATTTATTCATAACATCAGAAATGATGTTTTGCAGCCTGCAATTCACAGTTGTGATTGTTTTCACTTAATTTTGTGTTTAAAGCTGCAAATGTACTCTAACATTGCAATCCTGCTTGTTTCTAAAGATAAAGTTTTGTTTGTTAAATGCAACATCTTCCAAACTAAGGATTTTTAATTCGCAAATGTGGCAAAATATTTATTAAATACAAATGCAGATAAAAACACAAACTACAAATGTGGCACTTGCTTCAGTTATATTCCTCTGTTGAAGACACTTAGGTTGTGATGGTGTTTTCCATAAGGAATTTCATTTTTGTTGCTCATTGTAACCTTACAAAACAAATTTAGGCATTTCCTTCACATATTTGTGGGTTTGTTTTTTCCTGCATTAATGCGAAATACCAGCACCAATCAGCCCTACCTAAACCCAGTCTTGTGCAAGTACATTTGTTTACATTTGCCTTTTTACTGAAGAGCAAGTTTTGATTTTATTGCTACATTGTTTTTGCTTCAATTTTTGCGTTTTATTATTTACTCTGAATCAGAACTGCACAACCTTTTCACAGTTGCCAGGCGCATTACGTTTATTTTTATGAATTATGGCCGCCAGTGAGTTTAAATTATTTTATGAATTAAGAATAAGATTCATCCAATAGTATCCCATTACCTCGTGTCTGTAAGTACTTACAGTACTGTATAAGTAAATATCAAACATTTTAATGAATTCATTCAAACACAATTGCCAAGCACTGCCAATGACTTGGTCTTCCATATGCACAGATACATTTGCAAAATCAGAAACTCGTTAGATAGCATAGCCTTAGTCCAGACTTCAAATTGTTATCTAACAATCGGGTTCGGTACTTTGCTTTGTATCTAAATGCTTTTCAAAACAACGAGAGCTTTTCAATTCTTTAGCTATGGATATTCATCCGCATCTTTCCACGAATCCAGCAGATTTTCTTCGTTTCTAAATTTCTTAAAAAGCTGCTAATTTATCCTTCAACTCCACCGGTTCCATTTGAAGATGATGCAACTCTCTGTTTCCAGCAGATGTTGAAAGCAACGGCTCTGTATTGTTTTTGAAATCGTCTCTAAATCTTAAACACGGTCGGTGAATTACAGCAATATCAAAAACGTCATAAAAAGAGGGCAATTGTAATTTCGTTAACCTGCACTTCCTTGCTGTCAATCAGAGTCGAAAAAGTTGAAAGACTGCCTGCGCATTGGCCCCTATGCCTGGTCCAGACTATGCACCTTCGTGATGATGATTCTGCTGATATCTTGCGCAACTACAGAACACGATGTTTCTCCATGAGACAAGCAACGAACGACGGAGTGATAAAGAATGTCCACAGCAGATATTTCACTCGAATACGAAATTTCTTGAAGTTTCCGCTGATGAAGAGCATTTGAGCATTTGCGCGAATGAACAAGACGACGATCGCGTCCTTCACAATGGCGTTCAAAGCAACAGATTTGGCACACAGCGCTTCCTGGTAGAAAATACAGTGAAGGTTGTTAAGCTGCTTATTTTGATGCTCCTTGGATACGTAATCTGAAAATCTTGCCGCAAACCTTGTTTGTCACCCGTCATCACATGTACACCAGCCGTGCAGATGCCACGAAGGTTTTACGGTTCTAATCTGTGGTGCAGGAATTCTTAACTGTTATAAATATGTCTTATTAGTCATGTGCGTTTACGGGAAGGGGCAAAACGGGCACTTACCCCCCTGGGAGACCCTCACACAACTCTAAACGTGAAGATAGAAAATGAATAGTTGTTGGGCCGTGTCGTTGATTTGTGGAGAGCCAGTGTAACTAAACTTCCTTCCCCGTTTACCTTTGCCCGCAGAGAGAATTTCAACTGCTGGGTGATGTCACCTTGCCGGCGTTGCTTAGCAACACGCGAGAGAGCAATCGGTGAATAGTCAGCTTCCATACCAGGATGAACGCACTCTGCAACGTCCACGAGGCATCAGTTTATGAGTTCCCTATCGGAATAAGACTTTGCCGCAACACCAAGATGATACGCCACTCAGTAGGAAGCTTCACAGCGATTATAAGTTGACCTAACGAAAGTAGACATGCAAGACACTCGTTCAAATTTCCTCCGCAGATCTTCCTCGACTTGCCTTTTGATTTCGCGTAAGTGTGCGACATGTGACGACGGATATGCTGCTGTGCGTTATCCCACTTCACAGTCCTCACAATTTGACTGCGTATCAGATACATCGTGGAAGATGTTGCTCTCTCGATCATAAAGTAATGCAGCTCCCATTTGGAAAAAATGCTCGTTCCCATTCTTCCACTGTTCTTTACCGTTTCAACTATGTGAAGTAATGTTTGTAAGTTTTAAACCGTTTACCGACAGGCTAGTACTGTTATATAACATTAGTACAAGTTGAGAAATACTTACTGGAAGCAGAGTGAATAGCCAAGCTCTCCCACAAAAAAACTAACGCTTTAGGAAATCAGGTTACCAACCGCAAGCTTAAATTAGGCCTTAAACGCGGTTATCATTCTACGCTGTACAGTATGCAACTCGCACACCATCACTGCTTTGATCAGCCGTTAAGTGCCTATATCGGTGGTTCCCAAACTGTGATATGCATAACACTGGCGGTACGCAAAGGCAGTAGAGTAACTGCAGGTTTGATCCAGGGAGTGAAAACTTAGGTGAAAGGGGCCCACTAGCCAACAATCAAAAAAAGTTGAGAAATGGTAGTGAATGCGGATGCGAATGTCTTTACTAAACTGCGAAATCACCGAAAAACGCAAAAAACAACCTACTGAAAACCAAAAGAATACTAAACACCGAATATTAACCAAGTAGAGGCCTGTTTTGCATTTAGCTTGCCAGGGGGGGGCTGTTCGCCGCTCTTACCCGTCAGTAACACCACTGCACGAAGGCCTTCAAGGTGGTACGCGAATAGCCTACTTTCTGATTTTCTCAACAAAAAAATATAGCCATAGCTGTAGTTCTTACTTGTCGGTTCTGTTGATAAATTCTTGAATTTTTCTGTACTTGCCTTGTTGGTTTCTAAAATGGCCATTAGAATTTCTCGCAGCCTTTTGTCACATTTGCGTCAATTTCGGTTTTCCAAACATGATCGAATGATTTTTTGTGAATTGAGTTCTCTTGGAACAAGGTGGTACGTGTTGGCAGTATGGGACCCACAACTGGTACGCGATGAGAAAAGTTGGGAACCACTGGCCTGTATATTCAAACTATATATCGCCTATTTATTATATACCTCTTTATGACATCGCTATCGACATTATGGCGCTTCGTGTTGTCTGTTTTTTTTGCATTGCCTCTGTTTTTCTCCCACACAGAGCTTATCCTGCTTTCCCACGTCTGTTTGGCCGTCTTTCTACTAAGTATCTTCATACAGCACACAGTTTTCATTACTGCGCGGCCACTACAACTTATATATCTTATATATTAACTTCATGGCGGCATAATACTTTATCGACGGACGCAGGTTGTGCGCCCCTGGTCTGACTAAAGAAATCTGCCTATTTGCTTTTGGCGACTTAAACTGCTTTCGTTGTAGTTTCAGAAGCAAAGTACAAAATCATCAACGGCTCCACTTTTGAATGAATACCGTGACAATTCAGATTCAGACAATTCGGATTCAACAAGAAATAGGAAAGAGAGTGATTCGACGGAATCTGGAAAAATGTAGGGCCGTTGCGTGTAGTATTTGCAATGTTTCTATATCATTTCTCGCTCATCCACTAAAGGAAAAGATTCCTATTCTAACAAACTGATTTACGGTTTTCAGTTTTTAAAAATCGTGCTTTTTTGCCTCACAGCTTTTACTTACTCATTTTTTATCAATTGATATGAGGTTTATACCTGTTGAAAGCTTATCGTTTTATCGTTTTCAAATTACGTCAGGTCCCCCCCAGAGGAACAGAAACAAGTTGAATTCTGAGCAGTTTCCTGGTGCGTTGAAACTTATCGCAAGTAATAGTGTTAATGACTTGGAATGAGCTTTCATTACAATGTTGCAAAATATTTATTAAACAAAGCAAGTCTTGATCATTTCAGCACAAGTAACGGCCCCGGTTATGGGACTGCAGACGAAATCCTATCTAGTGGGATTTTAGACTTGTTTTGATTTCAATTGAAAAAGTGTAAAACCATGCGAGTCGTTAAAATGCTATAAATTTTTCGCGTACATGCAGTTGCCCAGAACTTTGTGGGTTTTTTTACAACAGCAACCGTGACCAACGATGTTTGACCAACACCTCTCTTTACAGTTTGCATTCAGCTTAGATGTGATTCGGGACCGCCGACCAGCATTTTGCTCCAAATGTCGTGTGATTCTGTCTTTCCTGCCCAGCGATTTTCAATGTCATCAAAATGAATAGTCGTTGCTGCGAATGGGCAGCGTTGCTCCTTAACTCCTTGTGAGAAGCAGCGCGTACTTTTATCAAACCATTGAAACGTCGCTGCTCCAACATCGTTTTCGCGGTTGAGCTGATTTATTCTGCTGAGTTTGTGACTAACTTACTGCAAATGCCAAGGCGCTTGTTTACGTACTGTTTCCACCGTTGCCAGTTCTGTGTCGTGCATGTAGATCTTTCGATGTCGGTCCGAGCCCCGTCACAGTGAGGAGAGATGACGTAACAATGAGCAGAGATGACGTCACGGTGAGCAGAGCTGACGCCGGAAAGGACGGAAAAAAGAAGAAAAAGAGCTCACAACAGCATTTAATAAATCCTACCATTTCCAAGAAAAGGCTAAAGGTTGGAGTTTGATGATTTCTGGATCACTGTCATAGCAATGCATTGTTGTTTTTTTTCAAAGGAACCTTTCGCCATTAGCAGTAACTTGTGGCAGCGTTGAAATTTTTGGGGTCGAGTTGGTTTAAGTTTGTGAAGAGTTTTTATCACCAGGTATTATACGCGCTTTTCACGTTGCTTGACGGCATATTTGATAAATCCCTGTCTGCTTCCGTTCACACATGAGGTGTTTGTGAACGAATTTCGCCAAATTACCTTGAAGTGCATGTTTTTTGATGAACTTTGCTTTTCACAGAATCTTAGCATTGTATCTTCGTTTGTTTACACAACAACCGAAATCGCCTGCGTCACAATGACCCGCGATTTCGACCTCACCAGCGCACATCGGATGAAATGGCCGCCGAAGCTCAGTGCGAACCGCCTCGCCAGCATGGTGCGCGATTTGCTTTAAAATAAGTTGTCGTTGAAGTTTTCTGTGAACAGTAATGCTTTGTTTCGCATCATGTTGCGTTTCACGTAACTAGTCTCCACAAAAGCGTAACTAGTCTCCACAAAAGCGCCTGGGTTTGATTCAGTCAGCGTTTTAAAAAAATAAGAAATCGATTTCACGCAACACTACGCGTTCTTATTCCGAAAATCTGCAAGCAATGCCATCAACCGACTGGGATCTGCGTTCATTTTTTTGCGATGATTCAAACTTCCACATTTCTATGTTCAACTAAATAGTCTCCGCAAAGATGACGGACTTATATCAATTAACAAATTTTTAAACAGGAAATCACTTTCACGTAACATTGCGTAGTCCTAAAAAAAATCACTTTCACGTAACATTGCGTAGTCCTAAAAAAAATCGCTTTCACGTAACATTGCGTAGTCCTAAAAAAAATCACTTTCACGTAACATTGCGTAGTCCTGAAAGCCCTAAAATCTCATTCAAATAGAAGTTCGTTTCATTTGCTCCCTCCCTTGCTTACTTGCCGTTCTTCAAGTTCTTTTTTTCCAGTGTTTACGTTTTTGTCCCAATTGCTGTCGTGCATCGTACATTTCCAGATGTTACCATTCATGCAAGAAGTCCAACCAGTGGACCTGACCCTCCTCGAGCATAACAACCTGCCCCCCCGATACTTCTACATCAACAATCACAACAGGTACGCACGGTGCAGTTGTTGTTCACAGTGGAGCTTCAATCAGGCACGTTCCGTACTTTGTGTTTCAATTCGTAAAAACAGAAAATCGCTTTGGTTTCGACAACCTGTTACCAAATTTGGTAACAGGCAGAGGTGTAGTGTTAAAAAAAAGTGTGGAAACGTACCCAAAAAATTCATTTTCAACAGCACTTCAAACTCATTTTTAAGTAAGTTTTTTTTTATGAACTATTCACTTTCATTGCATTACAAGCGAAAACATGAGAAGCGTGGGAGCGCCATTCCCACACCTTCCCGCCCCACTACACCCCTAGTTACATGTCGGTCCGCTCCAGTGAACACGCCAGTTGATTGGTTGACGGTTGATTTGCCTTAACTGTAGACAAGTATCGCTTCTTGCAGAATGATCACAATGCTGCTGATGGGCATGCTTGAAAAAGACCCGGATCTACGTCACGTGGTCCGGATGTCCAGGACACGGACCGGGAAAGCTCTTGACCTCGTCGTTCGTAAGTGACGTTCTGTCTTTAAGTTACCTTACAGTTTGCGAATGACATTATCGATTGTAAGGGGCTTTGGGCAGAACAGATGGGGCTGTTTCACGAGCAACCCTCCGTATTCTGGGCTTTGGTGTCCGGAACACCTGGGTTAGAACCGTTGGGCCCTTGTTAAAAAATGAAATAGATTTTACCGGAAATCATAGCAAAAAATGAACTAGGTTTTCAACTGACATCACAGCAAATCATTGGGGGCTGAAAACGTAGGACTGAACGAAAGTAAAAGAGGGGTCCGTGAATTATGGTCTCACCTTTCATAATGGCTCTGGTTAACAAGATTGTGATGTCAGTTACACCAATAACCAGTGCACCAGAGAAGAATATTGTATGTCGTCTTCACCCCACACGCAAGGCGCCAGACTCAAGCATGCATCGCACTAACAAGGAATACACGAGTACATGAAGCAACACGAGGATATGTACCCGACAGTAGTAGGTATGTATAAGTGTGACGGCGTTAATACATAAACTTTGATGACACATGCATAAAGGGCATAGGCATGGATGACGCCATCACGCTTGTTATAATATAGTGCTGTGATGACTTCCAAGTACACCGTTTTATATAATACGTGAGGGAGTGGGAGGCTGCGAAAGAATAGAGATCATTTTGGCTGCAGACCTCCTTAGGACGAACCCACTCCTTGTGTAAAGGGAACAGTTTATAGCAGTAAGTGATATGACCACTTGGCATTATATCAGTTTGCTGATTTCGAATTTGAAGCCACATCTCACCATGTCAAAATTTCAGGTCTTGAAATATCCTGAAGTTCGGGATATTTGCATTTTATGAAAACTCAGGGTTTCAGTTGCAAACCCCCAAATTGCCTGGTTCTAATTGAGAACCATCGCTGATTTGAAAGAGATGTTTGAAATCACGTGTTTCTCACCAGGGTTTCCAGCAAATAAGATAAGCAGGATGAACGTGTTTTATCAACAGATTGTTTGTCAATAAATTGATGTCAACAAATTGTTGGTCTCCAACTTTTGAAACACGAGTATGACGAACGTATCACTTTTTCCAGTCGAGTTTGATTTCGTGGATTGCTTTCGTTAAAGCTTTTATTCAAAGTCGACTTTCAACAGGATAGATAAGGTTTTATGCCTTTCACCCGCAGAACGTGGAAGCGTTGTACGGGCCCCATGTTGGAAAGCGCTTTCAATATCAGGCCCAACGCTTGGTGTTGTAGTTCTCACCCAGTACGTGCTGTGACGGGTTACCGGCAGAAGCGGGAATCGAACCAGCAAGGTCTTGATCAAACGGGAACGCTTAACAACTGCTTTGTCATTATTGCTGTTTCAAAAAGATAAACTTCAGTCTTGTGTCTTCAACTTCAGTTTTCCGCACAGATCATCAAATTGCTGTCTTGGACGATAACTCGCTGTCGTGGATTTAATTTCGAGAATTCGCGTCAACCTCACATTTCTGAAATACAGCAGGATTACCCTGCAACGTCACTTCAAGGGTTCGGGGAGGAAGCGTCGCTGCAAGCGAACTGACCTTCCAGCCGAACTACAGTAACTCGTTCCTAACACGTTTTTTTAGTTCAATGCCAACGCCAGGCAAGGGTTGAAAGTGCTCTTTGATAAGGATTGCCGCTCGCTGTATTGTGTTTTCGCGTATCCTCTGATCCGAAAAAGCGAGAAATTATTTTGTCTTTACGTTTTGTAGTGAAAACCAGCGTCATTCTTAGGATATAGAAATCTTTTACAAGTTTTGCCGCTTTGGCACCATTTTCGCTGTTGAGCGAAGCAACGATGTCATACTTTTTACCATAATGGGATACTGCTTCTTATGTTCGACAATTTACGCACTGCTCCAACAAGAATATCGATCAAATTGACTACAGCCGCAAAGATCCCTAATACCGCGCAGCAGGGGTGTCCAAACGTTTTTACTAGAGGGTCACACAGCATGTTACGCAACAGTTCATGGGTCAGACATATTACGTAATGTGTTTGTTACGGGTTACATTCTGCCACAGTGGTTTTCAACCTGCGGTCGTGAACCAGTTTCGCTGGGAGGTGTAAGTAGATATTTTATGTGCACAAGTTTATGGGGGCAAGAATTTTGTTTTCATTATTTGTTTGAAGCAAATTTTTGCAGGCACAACAAAATTTGGGAGGACGTTGCCCCTGAATGCACCCTGCTACACAGCTGTACTACACTTGCTTTATTCGAGTTTCGTGGGTTATGGTGGGGTTGCTGTGATGGGGGGTTGCTGTGATGGGGCGCGGTGCAAAAAATTTGAAAACCACTACCAACTGATTTTTTTCGGTCATAGACCGGAAATGATTTTGAAATGACCGAAAAAATAAGTCATTTCGGTCAGATGTCTGAAAATATAGGCAAATGAACACTGTTACGGTGAGTTTTGATACAACTGTGAGACAAATGACCAAAATGTCTCTCAAAAATGACGGAAATGTCTCAGCGGAAAAAAACTAGTCTACCAAATGAACAAATGTTTCTTAAATATGTTATTTTTTCTTTACTGACAAAAATGGTGTGGCGAGCCGGATAAAATGGCTTCGCGGGCCGTGGTTTGGAGCCCCTGCTGTACAGTAAAACTCATGTAACGATTTTCCTCCATTGCTGATGACGTAAGCCTTGATGCCATTCTCACGTCACACCTGTCACGGCTCAACGATTGGTCGATTAACTGCGTTCCTTTTCGGTCGTGAAAGATTAGTGTGGTGGCTTCAAAGCCGAGCTCACACTTCAAACTGCAAAGAAATCTTGCAACCGTCGTTATAAACGAACAAAAGACCGACAAAAAGTGACGCTGTAGTTGAAGTGATGATACAGCAGAAGTTGCTAGAGGCGGATTCTACTGTACATGCAAAACACCCATCATGGCATGTCCAGTCGTCTAAAGCAGTTGGAGATGCAGATTGTAAATATTTTTTCAGCCAAACAAACTTTGAGTGTCTGACTTGCGACTGTGTTTCGTACAACTCCTAGAATCTAGATGCTTCGCATTAGGTTATATAACGCATCATGACGTAACAGGTGTTGGTGAACAACGTGTTGCTGTTTCATCACTGACATGGTCCGTTGCTTGCCTTGCAGCCAACACCAGTCACCGGAAGTGCAGCAAGCAGCTGGTGCATCAGGTCGTCACCAACCGGAAATGGCGCGAGCATGACGTCTCAATCCCGGACGACGTGATGTCGGCGTCAGAAAGCGTTGTTTACTACCGCAACTCAAACGACCGGGACTTCCCCCAAGTCGCGATCAGCCCAGAGACGGGCGACGCGTTGCTGCAAGCGCTCGCCTTCTGGAGTTTTGTTTTAAAAACCACGAGGAAGACTTGATGCGTTCAAATAAATTGTCACCGTGCCCGACCGAAAAGTTTAGACTGTAAGGTCGACTTAGCGCTCATCAGCAGAGGGTCCAGGGTCATAGGCCTCACATTTGCACCGGCTGACCCAACCCCATGGGCGTCCCCGTACATTTTTCCATCTTGCTGTTCATACAACAAGGTGGAATTATAGTATATCAAGACGAGTGTTTTTAGCAACAACTGCTGAGCTTGGCCCGACGGGGTAGAGCGCTCAGCACCTATCAGCAGAAGGTCCCAGGGTCATAGGCCCCGCGGCTGCCCCTACTCTCATGGGCGCCTATAAAAGTTTTTCCGAACAGCAAGATGGGGTTATAGTGTAGTAAGAAGATTTAATTTAGTAATAACTGCTAAGCTTGGCCCGAACCAGTATTGCAGTGGGACGCAGGCCAGGCGTGCACAATTCAGAGGGGTCTGCGGGCCAACAGTTTTAAAATCTAGTTACTTGCCACACCATATTAGGAAGTGCCCATACTGTGAAAACGCACTTGCTTTTTATACGTAACAACAAGCAGCTACTGACATTTCGCGAATTATGCTTAATCGCTTGCGGGCCATTTTCAAACCTTCGGCGGGACCGCGGGCCCTGTTTGCGCCCCCCTGACGTAGGACGTTAATCTGCAGGCTACTTGTTTACATTATTTGAGATATGGTATTTATTTAAACATGTGCCATGCATCAGGTGAAAACAAGTCCAGACATCAACAAGGTTTATGCATGCGTATTTCGGCGAAGTAAAAGCCCAGTGCGCACGCTTTATAGATCATGGTAAAGTTTATCAATGTGCGCTGATGAAACAAAACGTTCATTGCGGCGCACATGCTTTGACTGGCGTCATGTTTGCTCCTTCGGTAATAATGTTATCAAAACGAAATGATAGGCTTGATTCTGGTTGCTTGCAAATTTCTTAAATATTTGCGTTTCGTTACGACATTCCTCTTGATCGCGGTCAATGAGATGACGATGATTGAAACCCAATTCCTTCGTTCAAATATTTTAGTTGCGAACTGCGAGCGTAGTGTGGGCAAATTTTGAATTACTTTATAATTAGTTTACCCGCAATGTCAATCACAATTTTGCAACTGCAGTGTGAATTTTGATGTAAAATCTTCAGAATGTCAAGCGCCATCTTCACAAACGAAAAAAACCGTACTGAAGTCTTTCTGGCGACGGTTCTGTGTTAAGCTCTGCAGTACTGATAAATCCCAGAACATTTCTATTCGCTCAGCCAGAACAGCTTTGTTAAGTAGAAAATTCAAGATATTGCAATCTTCAAGCACGCTTTGATTACAGATTCAGCTTCGCAAATTTTTTTTCGTGTCATCAACAAATGAGCTTTTTTCAAAATAGGAATGGAGAAGGGGCTTTTTACTAGCAGAGTCATCCACGACTGATGACTGGAGAGCATTTTACTGTTTGCACACATATTCGTGCTGTTGCTTAAAGCTGCGGGGACTTAATCTGATGAATACCCTGTTTGTTTTGTGAATAGCTACACAGTTTTGAATGAGTCACTTTTGAATTGTTAGCTATATTTAAACTTGCAAAACGTGCATTTAAGGGACGGCTGGACTCCCCTGGATTTTGAAATTGACATTTGCCTATTACATTTTTAGCAAAAATCTTGAGTTGTTTTCTTAGATTCGAGTGGATAAAATATAATTCACCACTTTTGTCTCCTGGAAAAAAGATCCTTCTAACGCCCATGCTTGAGCAGACGGCTCGTCCACATGGCTCGATTTTTCACTTTTGGGATGCAAATCCCACTGTCGCCTTGTAATTTTTGAAGAAACTTATTCTCGACCTGGTTCTTCAAGCTGCGAAGCTAAAAGAAGTTGAGATGTCCGGATGCGTTTGCTTTCATCAAACACACGGCATTTTTTTACTTATTTCGTAGACATTCCGCAGGTATTCGCACAGTAAACAGGACGCTCATGCAGAGAGGACACCAGAGATTCCAGCACTACTCGACTGAATGAAACATGGCGCCTCTCGGTAAAATATATACCCATCACGTAACGGGCACAATTAATTTCGCCATGTCGGCCTACAGTTTATTTGAAGTGAAGACGTTACACAATACATTATTATAGCAATGATAAGTTACTGCCTGCTTTAGACATGAAGTTAGAACGCTTGAAGTTGGCCATTTTACTCACGATTGCTGATGTGTGTCGGGTAAAAAAAAAGACAAATGCATGTTATCAGGGAATACGAAGAATTAGGAGCAGAAATTTCCTTTATCCCGAGGTGAAACATTCACCCGGTTAAGAAGCACTGATCTAGGACAACCCCCAAAAGCGATTGCGACCCACTTAAGCACTGGAGTTTGAAATCAAACAACGCGCTGCTACAATTACCATAGCAACATGCGCCACCAAATGGAAGAAACAAATTGCCTTTGCAGGCATGGCCACACATTTAGTGGAACTATTGCAATGCATATGGCCTAGGAAACATTTTAACCTCTGATCACGAACAAGTGCTTGTACAACTGATTGACTGGAACAGAAAATCCATTAGAACCATAACCTCATGTGACAATCCTATGTGCAAAAACCAACAACACATTGACATGCTAGAACAATGTTACAATAACACAGTAGAGGCACTGAAACGAGCAGCAAGTGAAGTGTTAACTGACAGTCCAAAGCAAAAGCATAATGTTCCGGGTGGAACAAGGATTTAAGAGAAAAGCACAAGGCTGCCCGACGAGCATATTTATACTGGATTGACAATCATAAACCCAAGAGTGGACCTCTGTTTGACATCATGAGAGAAAGTAAAAAAGAGTTCAAATATGCATTAAGAGCTTGTCGGAAGTCCCAACAAAAATGCAAAGCTGCTTTATGGAACAGATCTCCGAAAAAATTCTGGCAGAACATCAGAAAAAGCAAGAAATCATGGCTTCCATCTACAGCGGGAGGTGAAACAGGAAATGAAGCAGTCACTGTCATGTGGAGAAAACACTTTTCAGCATTGCTGAACTCATCAAAAAACTGTGAAATTTGCAATTTTGTGCATCAAAATATAATCTCACATAGTAATTTTGAAGGGATTGATGAGTTGATGTGCAACAGTTTCAAAATTAAATCTCTGCTGCACAAACTACCACTGAATCGCGCAGCTTGCAAAGATGGCATCTTTGCTGAACGCATTTTCTATGCTGATTCAAGTGTGTGCAACCACCTGAGTAGTCTATTCAATGTGTGTTTAATGCATGGAAAAATTCCTCAAGAATGCACACAAACAGTCATTGTACCTATTTGCAAAAACAAAAATGGGAACATAAGTGATGCTGGGAACTATAGGCCTGTTTCCCTTGCAACTATCATCTCCAAGTTGTTTGAACACTATATCTTGTCATGCATTTCCCCACTTTTGGCAACAACAGACAACCAGTTTGGCTTCAAGCCGAAACGTGGCACTGACATGTGTATTTTTCTACTTAAACAGACTTTGTCTTATTATGTAAGCAATAATACCCCAGTGTTTTCAGCTTTCTTAGATGCATCTAAAGCATTTGACAGAAGTAATCACAACCTGCTGTTTGCTAAATTAATTAAGCGCAATGTACCTACTGTATGTGCATAGTAAGACTATTGTTGAGTTGGTACAGCCAACAGACCATGCAAGTAAAATGGGGTACCAACTACTCATCCCCTTTACTGTAACCATTGGGGTAAGGCAAGGGGGAGTTCTGAGCCCATACTTATTTGCAGTCTACCTGGATGAACTCTCAAACCAGCTTGGATCAGCCAGGGTGGGATGCACTGTTGGCAATATGGTTGTGAATCATCTAATATTTGCTGATGATGTATGTGTGTTCAGCCCCAGTATTAGTGGGCTGCAATGTCTTCTGAATATTTGTGTTGACTATGCTGCTGAACACGAAATCACTTTTAATTGCAACAAAACAATTGGTGTTCTTTTTTGCCCAAAAAAGTATAAACAACCTTCCCCATCAAATGTTTTTCCAAATGGTGTACGTGTACATTTTTTTGACCAAGTGACATATCTTGGTGTGTGGATAAATGCATCATTGAAGGATGATGATGATATTTAGAGACAAGTGAAATCACTATACTGTACAGCAAACAAACTCAGAGGCACTTTTGATCAGTGCTCTCCTGCAGTGAAAAACACTTTATTTCGTGCCTATTGCATGCCAATGTATGCTTGCCAATTGTGGAGCAGATACACGCAGACTAGCATGAAGCGCTTGCGTGCTGCATATAACAATGCCTATCGAATTATGCATTACTTCATTTTTCCTCAATTATTCAAAACTCCTGTATGGAGACCAAATGCAGTAGTTGTCCGTGAATTGTTTCGGAGTTTGCGTCTCATCAGTATTGCATTTGTGTAGTAAAAATATGTGGACACTGTGTACACACCAAGCAGAAAAAAAGTAAGAAGTGCTAGGAAAGTGTTTTGCTCCTCTCAAGGTTGGACACGTACCAACACCGGTTGTGTGATGCGCTTCTGTATGGTTATCCATTTTCTGTCCTCTTGTGATTGACGATACAACTGTGGTGAGGATAAAGTGCTTTGCTCCTCCCTATGTTGGTCATGTGGAAACACCGTTTCTGTAATGTGCGCTGATGTATAGCTAACCACTTTTTGTGCTCTTGTGTCTGTGATATGGACCATGAATACGCAATGAAATATTGTTATTATCATTATAAAACAGTCGATATTTCGATCACAAACCTGTTTTGGTGAAATAATGACGTTTTCGTTCATGCATAGACAACATCGGAACCAGCCATCTACGAAACACATATCTGAACCATTTGCGCTCTGAGACATTGAATTGTAAAGATTTATTTGCGGCAAAACACAGATGCTTTTTGATGACTTTCCTGAAGATCGGAAACCAAAGTTTTTTTTTTATGGACGTTTCATACCCCTTGAAAAAGAGCACACTGTCTTTTGCTTGCCCTAATAATTAGTACACTGCATAGGCGTAGCCAGGGAGGGGCAAAGGGACCATGACCGCTCCCAAAGTTATAAAAAATATAGTCATTTTGTGCTTGGAGACGCGTTTTTCAAAGCAAAGTAGTGTTATTCGCCTAAAATCAAACATTTTGTCCCCTCCAAATTTTTGTGCTCGCTATGTCACTGGTACACAGTCAGTGCCGTATCAGACCAAATATGGCCCCCCCAAAATGTTTACACGGGCCCCCTAATGGTGATTTATTAAAAAAAGTTATGTTATGCTACATCTCGAGGCTGAATGGCTTTCGAAACAAAATATCCTAATTGCAGACACAATTTTGGCAGAACCAGACCTGTAGCCATGTTTTGAGGTTTGGGGGGCAAAACACTTTTAGGGAGGACAGATTTTTGTTTTTATCATATGTTTAAAACAAATTTTTAAAAATTTGGGGGGGCAGAAAAAATATTAGGGGGTAACTGCCTCTGCGATTTTGCAGGGGGTGTAACTGCCTCTGCGACACGCCCCCGTGTCTGCGGGCCTGGGCAGTACCGTCGCCAGAAAGTCTTCCATTGGGGACCTTCATGTTTGAGCAGGGTGCTAGACATTCTTTAAATGTATTTTTAATTCACAACATTAACAGCATTTGCAGATTATGCAAATTGATTACAAATCTTTTCATGCAAATACCTATAATAGGCTTGTAGTTTCCAACTAAAATTTTTGAACTAGCTTAAAAGGAATTGGGTCGTAAATCATTGTCATTTAACTGACGGCGATTATTTAGAGATGTCGTAACGAACTGCAAATGTAAATAAAATTGCAGGAAATATGAATCAATCCTATCGTTCAGTCATGAAAACATTATTACCGAAGGAGTAAAGATGAGGCTGGTCAAAGCATGTGCGCCGCGATGAACGATTTCTTTCATTAGCGCAAATTGATAAACTTTGCCGTGAGCTTAAGTGAAATATGCTTATAAAGCATGCGCATTGGGTCTTGTACTGGCCTAAATACGCATGCATAAACCTTGCTAATATCTGGACTGTTAATCGTCTGATGCATGGCACACGTTTAGATTAATAACATTTTGTATCTCAAATTGCCTATAAATGTTAACAAATACAGAGTAAGGCCTACGTGGACGCAACGGTTATCATCGATAATTCACTAACTGCAGTTGCACTACTCTGTTTTGGGACAACCCCCCAAATAGACTCTTCTAACTACACAATTAACTCTGTCTGGCTGTCTGAACAGCAGGCTGCACAAATGTGTAACTTTGGTCGTAAGCACCAGAGGTATCTTGCTGCTATGCAGTACAAAATAAGAGAAGACTACCTCTACCTGAGCTAGACATAGTAACCTAAGTATTTTACAGCAATCACTACACAAAATACGTTGATCAAGTGGAAGTCTGACTTCTGGACGGATACAACTAGGCATGTAGGCAGGAGCGGATAAATGAACGCGAGGCCCATCAGCGCGAAGTCGTGACTGCA
>Ga0210059_1007540_pt1 | contig 17268 bp, 12 predicted proteins | sample Ectturendosymbi2_FD_188042 | JGI IMG/M metagenome (GOLD analysis project Ga0210059, IMG submission 188042) | Ecteinascidia turbinata endosymbiont from Florida, USA - Sample 2 (SPAdes) (version 2) | ecosystem: Host-associated > Tunicates > Ascidians > Unclassified | place: Key West, Florida...
AAAGAAGATTAAAGTCTCATCAAACACGTCAATACCACCAGTTTTGCGCAGAGAAGTTTGATGCGTTTCTTAAACTTTGCAAAAATGAAGAAAACGTGGACGTGAGAAATATGCTTTCCGACAGTAGAAAAAAATCATAGATCAAAACAAAACTCGGCTGAGACATGTAATCAAGGTAGTTGAGTTTTACGGTCGTCATGAAAGAATATCAGAGAAACAAGATGGCAGTTTAGTTGGAGGGACCCCAGGTTTCGTGCTGAGTACAGTCAACTGTTTATCCACAATATATGTGCTTTCTTGGCTATTCTTATCACAAGCAATTTTTCCTTTTCATACCTTTTGCTTCCATAATTTCAGCCCCCCCCTTAGAAAAATCCTGGCTGCGCCGCTGAACCTACCCAATCGTCCTTTACAGAACAAGAAAAAATTTATATTGACCTTACCCATGATGATTCTCTGAAAAGAAAGTTTAATTCAAGAAATCAAACAAATTTTGGGAATTTTTGTATGACGAGCACCCAGCTTTGGTGAAAAAAGAGCTACGGGTGGTTATCCCTCTCACTGTGTCAACCACGAATATACCTTTAGAGGTAAATGGGGGTGGTAGTTTCACAAATTCTTTCAAGATTCGACGAAGTTTGTACAAATAAGCAAGCCCACACATCGCATTAATGATGCATATTTCTTCAATAAACATAATTTTGATTATTATATGTGCTTTTAATTCTTATGGCTGGTGCGTCGCAGGTCCAGCAGACTTTTACAAGGCGTCGAAAGGAAAAACTTTGAGAACCAAGGCAACATGTTGAAAATAATTTATGAGGCTGTTTGAAATACACGGACAGCTTGCCAGTACCGGTTAAGAGTGCTGTTATTTTACTCACAGTTAAGAAACTAAAGCAGATTTTCATGGCGTAAAACCAAGTATAAAAAATTATTGCAGAATTGTTAAGATTGTTAAGTTTTGACTTGCTGTTTTTTGTGAGCGTAGACAATGGCTTATCAATGTTTGATTTATTCGTTGTGATTTCTGAAAAGGTTCGCTGATTCGTATGCATTTGTCTTTAGAACGAGCACGTTACCGACTTAGCTAACAGGTACTTTAAACTGCTTCAGATGTTCAGTGCTCCCTATGGCACAGCATGGAACTGACTTGTGTGCTGTGTATTTTTACTCAAACACACTGCACCACCTTGCGTGAAAAAAGATAACCCAGTGTTTTCGGTGTTTTAGACGCATTCAAGACGTTTGGCAGAACTAACCACAACCTAATTTGTACAAATCTAAGTAAGCGCAGTGTACCTATGTGCACAGCAAGACTGTCGGTGAATTGATGTAGGAATCAGACAATTCAAGTGAAGTGCGGCACTTGCCTTTCAGACCGCTTCACACTAACCAACAGGGTAAGAAAAGCGGGCGCTCTGAGTAGGTATTTATTCGTTGTTTACCTTGATAAGCTTTCAGTCCAGCTGGGCACAGTCAGAATGGGATAAACTGTGGGAAATATGTTTGAGAACCACCTACTGTTCACCGATGATTTATGTGTGTTTGGTCACAGCCTTAGTGGTCTTCAACGCCTTCTGAATCTTTGTTGTGATTATGCTACCGCATGAAATAGTTTTAAGCTGTAACAAGACAATCGGTGTAGTTTTTCCCCTAAAAAATAAAAAAGCTGCCACCCCGGTCGTTGTACATGAATGGCGTATATGTTGAGCATGTTGAACAAGTCAAATATCTTGGTGTATTACGTCATGTCTCACCAGGGGTGTAGTGGGGTTGGAACGCGTGGCAACGGCGTTCCCGCACCTTTTTCATGTTTTGCTTTAAAATGAGTTCGAAGCTGTTTCAAAATGGCTAGTATTTTTGGTTGCGTTCTCACACCTTTTTTGTTAGCACTACATCCCTGTATCTCGCTGAATGATGATAATGACATTCAGAAACCAGTGAAATAATTTTTCGGTGCATGAAAAAAGCTCAGAAGCACCTTTGCTCTGTGTTCCACTGGAGTTAAGAACACTGTTTCATGCCCATTGGTATGCCAATGTATGCCTGGTGATTGTGGTGCTAGTACACACGGTCAACAACTAAACATTTCCGAGTTCTGTGCCAAATTGACTGTCGACTTTTCTATTACCTCCCTATGAATGTAGATGTTCGCCCAAATCAAGTATATCTATTTCATCACGACATTTGATCCCTTGATGAGACACAATTTGTGTACTTTTGTTAAACAATGCTGATCTTTATCCAACTTTTCTATCCATTCACTTCGATTGTCTAATGCTTTTTACAATCTTCATTTTTCTCCCAACATGCAAAGCTTCTCTATATGACGATGACCTTCAGTAGTTGTTGGTGCCTTGTAGAACACAAATTTCGCTGAGGTCATAAATTTTGCTTGACACCGCGGAGTAAGAAATTTTAGACGTTGTAACCGGAGTCTGAAATTTGTGTTCCGGCTCCACAGCCATGGTACGAACTAACATCTAACACCTACCATGTGATGCGTTGTGTATTAAGCATATCTATACCATGTACCCTTGTGTCCTTTTAACTTATGCGATATGAACCTTGCGTCTGAGACAAACATGTAAATAATAAAAAAATATCACAACGAAAGCCCAAACAGTATATATTTGTTTTCAAAGACTGGGTATTGTGTACATGAAATGTGAAATAAGATTTAAGAAAATGTACTGTTATACCTGGATGCAGATTGTTTTTGCCATAGTGGTGATGAACTGCGCAACCGCATTTGGTAAGTCCCTGTGGTGATATGAGTTTTTGCGTTTTGCTTTTCTCACTTTTATGCATGCAGCCCACATGAACTGGTTTATGCTTAGAAGCTAAACCTGGATCGATCAAACATGAAGAAAAACTTCATGCAAAAAATCATCCAATTTTATATAGAAATGAGTCCTGAAGATTCCAGCAAGCCCCAACATGTTTCGTTCCGACTTCTTGCACTATTGCATGATAATATGAGTTACTTTGGACAAGTTGTGTGCTACTCTGCAACCCTGCTTAGAGATAAATAACGTCTAACTGTATTGCACATCTGCAACTTGGTAATAAAAACTGTATCAAAATCTAATTGAAAACGGCTAAAATATGACGCTGACTTGCGAAAAAGTGCTTTCTTGCACTATTGCATGATAATAGGAAAAACCTTGGATGATATGAATCACTCCAGGAATGCCAGCGATGGGTAGAATGCACGACTCACACATTTTAAAGTCATGTCGAATAAGAGTCATCAGATTTTTGTTTTATTTCGCCTCAACCAGTTAGGCCAAAGGAAGCTTCCGATAGTGTTTCCACTATCAGGGATGTTGTGCCTTTGACCGTGCAGTGCGCCTCTCCTCACGCACTCAATGTAAGCGCTGCTTGACAGGTGCTTACAAGATTTCTGATTTCAAGTCAGAGCCGATTGTTTGCAAAATTTTGTTTACCGTATTTTTCAGACCATAAGGCGCACTTAAAATCCTTTAATTTTCTCAAAAATCGAAAGTGCGCCTTATAATGCGGTGGGCCTAATGTATGAATCTGGTTGTGCTTTCTCACCTAGGACCAATTTCTAGTGGCAACGGTGCTATTTACAGTACTTAATTGCTACTTACGATTTTTTTGTAAACAGACGATCGTGTTACCAAATAAACCAACAACAATTGCAATGAGTGCCGTCTTAGAGTAGTTAGCACATACCACAGATCGTATTGTACTCCACAAGGCTCCTGACTACTTTGGCCCGCACGCGCACAACTTTTATTTCATTCTATTCGTGTCTAGCGGATTAGACATGTCGCAGGGGCGGACTGAGAGTGTTATAGGCCTTCGGGCAGAAAATACAATGGGCACCCGTCCCCCGCTCTTTACAGTTAAATGCCGGATGTAGAGGCTAGTTTAAGATATACATGTGTTTATATGTTCAAAAAGTTTTGAAAACTTCAAGCTAATGAAGATGTTCATGGACACATGCTGATAGTAACAACAAAGCATAATGGTATGTCAAACTAAATTTCCATTTAATTGCAACGAATTAACGCATAAACAATGTACTCATTTCAGTCGTTCACAGATTACAGTAACAACATTGTTCTCATTTCAGCAGAGGATTCTGCAATTTTATCAATAATTCTGTTTTTGTTTGATTTGATTTTCATTGCAATGTCTTTTTCAATAGCAATTAGCATAAGTGACTCCAAGTTATTCTGGGTGAGTGAAGTCTTCAGCCTTGTTTCCAACAGTCTCAGTTTAGAAAAACATGCAACATTGTAGCAAAAACTGAAAATGTTGAAAAATAACTAAAATTTAATTTTTTTAGAAAAAGCTAAAAATTTAAGAAAAAACTAAAAATGTTTTAACAGTGGCAGTTTAGAAAAACATGCAACATTTTAGAAAAACAACTTTCACATGTGCACTGTGTGACGCTCAGTGTTACAATGAATTTATATGCTGCATATAAATTTTCGTATGCAGCTGCACACAGCCTGTACTCTGGTAACAACTTGAAAGTACATGACAAACAATTCTTACATGTTGTCTTGGCAGATGATTCAGCAACTTCTGCATATTCCTCCTCTGACTCCAAGCTGTCTGAATCATTTTTGTTGTCATTCATATTCTCTAGCAGTCCCTTCTTCAGGTCTTTGTAGCTCGATGCAAATGAAATAAGTTCATCCTGTAGTGCCACTCAGTAAATTTCTGTTACTGCATTAGTAATCAAACTTAGCTCCATGTTTAGTGGAGATGCCAAGATTTCAGAAAACCTGTTTGGGTCAAAGCAGGAAATCTGCTCATAGGGTTTTTCATGAGACGAGGATCTAGCTTGCATGGAGAGAACAGGATCAGTTACTGCATTATGGTATGAAACCTCAACATTTATCTTCTGGTCTGTGATACCTTCTAGTCCTGAGCGACTGGATCTGATGGTTGAGAAGCTCTTAGGGACAGAAATGCTCACCTCTTCCAATTTCAAATTTGCATGAACAACGAAATTAAGTGCTGTTTCAAAAATGCCACTAAAATCTTTTGAGATTTTTTTTACATTTTCAGTGGCTTTGTTAATCATGCGCCAAGCTTGCATGATATCCAGGTCTGATGTCTGCAGATAATCTGACACTGGTGTGGTAATATCAAAAATTCCGATGAGTGTAAATACCATTAAAATGGTTTCAAATTTGCGCAAGTTTTCACTCAATTTCTGTGCTTCATAGCGATCTGATGCCTTGAAATCAGGTGCTTCAATTACTTGCTGAAGGATGATCAGAAGGTCTGAATAGAATTCTGATAACTGATCTGTGTAGCTGCCAACCAATTTTCGAAGTGCTCTACCTCCTTGACCACCTAGTTGGACCAATGCTCTCTAGTTTTAGGCGTTACTTATTACCTGGTTTTGTCTGCATATGCTCTTCCCAGACCTTCATCCTTTTGTAAGAATCATTTAAAATGTAGATAGTTCAGTAAGCAGACCAAAACACTATCTGCTGTGACACGTACACTGCTTGCATCCAATGGCGGATACAGGGGGTGGGCAGTTTGGGGCAACTGCTCCCCCAAACGTCTGTGGGGTCCCGTTAAAATAGCGCCCCTCAGATATAAATGCGCCCCTTTTCTGGTGCTTAACGAAGTAGAAAAAGAGCTTAAAATTATTCTGAACAAACAATGCCTTACACTTTGTTGAACCTCAAGATTTACGTGCCGGACTTCGACCCAGTCACTTATCGATTGGAATCAACAATGCTATTATTTCGTAACAATGCTTCTCTTTCCCGCGTGAGAACTGCTCAGCAATTACAAACGCGGTCCCTTTCGTTAACACACTTCTGGACTTGTCGCTGAGCTATGTAAATATATTTTTTTACAAGTTCATTTGTAATGCTTGATGGCAGCTTTGAAAGGAAAAGCAGTAATGAAAATAACAATGCAATGGAAAACCTATAACTGACGCACGATTTAGGAAGCTTGCAAAGCCAAAAACCAGTTTCAGGTATGCTGCCAGTGCAGCAGATCCGTAATGAGGTTAGATGGCGCCCGGGGCAAGAAGCAAGTTTGGCGCCCCCATGTTCGAACCTGAGATCTTTCGGAAGCAAGTGTAGTGTATTGAAGAAAGCACTTGTGATACTGTTGGGATTTTCGGCGCCCTCCGCAGTGATTCGGCGCCCCCATAGTGATTCGGCACCCTGGTAATTGTGCCCCCTTTCCCCCCTCGTTACGCCCCTGCAGTGCAGTCCGAGATTCCGGAGTAGATCTACATGATGCCAGGGGCGTGACAAGGTTAGATGGAGCCCGGGGCAAGGCACCCCCATGTTTGAATCTAAGGTCTAATGGAAACAACTTACTGTTTTGAAGGAAGTATTTGTGACACTGTTGGGAATTTTCGGCGACCCGCAGTCATTCGGTGTCCCCGTAGTGATTCGGCGCCCGGGGAATTGCTCCCCTCTTGCCCCCGCTCGTTACACCCTTGCATGGTATAGTAGTTTTGTAACATATAGGTAAGTGGATGAGTTTCTTGTCGGAAATAATGCCACTGCTTTTACCATAATGCAGCATGTAAAAAGCTAGAGCAAAATATGTATGTTAGCAAGCAACTTACCGCTATCTGACAAACATGTATTGAGCGTGTTTCATGACCGAACATTGTGACCTAACAATGCAATTGTGCAACACCTCAGACCAACACAGAAAGCGCAGCGTAGCACTGAATTACTACGTGTTAGCACGACGCTCCTCAAGAAACCGTACTACTCAGCAGTCAGCTCTAACGCAAAAAATATTGGCAAAACACCAGCTATCAGCTTGGTGGAATGAATAATTGGCTTTACGCGGTCATGACAATTTCAGCTCATTGGTTCAATATTTGCAGTCAGATTTGAGAGGGAAAAAGGCGCCGTTCTCCTCCCTGGTTACGCACCTAGCAACAGTGGCTGATCGCCATGTGGCAGGGGTGGGGGCACAAACCGCGTAAACATTTAATATGGTCCGTATCTGAATTTTTGTCACCCAAGATAGAACTCAAATCGCATCAAAACGACACTCTGTGATAAACAGATACTTAGTAAGTCAAAAGATGTATCTCTCATTCATTCTAGTTTTCTCTCCATATTTTCCTTAGGAAGACAAGGGAAAAAGTTTAAGATAAAATTAATTATTTTTGCAACCTGCCAGCAACATTTCGCAATATATGTGGACTCTGATAGTAAATAGGTTCCCTGGCCTATGGTTATGATCCCTTTGTTGCACTTGCAAACCCGTAGACAGCTCAAGCCGGCCACGAAAAATATTTGGCATGATTAGCGAAATCTTTTAACCGACAGCAAAATGCGTAGCTTATTGGTTAAATCACTCGGTGTATATCAGAAAAATTTGAGCAGAAAAACAATCTTTTGGTGTAAATTTTAGTCTTTTTAGTGGTAAATGTGGTGTTGGCTGAAATTGGCGGTTTAAATTGGTTATAGGCTGATTCTCACCTGTGCTTGTTGGCCTGGATAGAAGCAGGTCCATCGCCAGATCAACAGCATTGAGGTTGGCTTTAAGCTTGCTTGGAGAGGGTTCATAGTAGTATACAATAAATTGGAAAATGACTTTATCGTGGAAACTAGAGCTTGAGTTTGTAGGTATTGTCTGTGAATTTAGGGTCTCATCCCGTCCGCCCCTACTTTTTTTGAACAGTGTCACATCTTTTTTATAACCTGGATTAATAGGATTGATATTTTTTTCTTGACATCAGCAGTCTAATATTCAAATATATGAAACCAGGGACGCTGGAGCAACGGTAGGGCAGGGGGCAATGAAAGAGTCGAGCGAAGTGGAAACTTAAAAAACAATCATTGCTTAGTTATGCTTGTTCCTGTTCAGCAAAAATGTTGACCTCAAAAATAATAACAGAAATTACAGAAGACCATTTCGAATTTTGTGGGTGGACGCACAACTTCAATAAATCTGTTTAAATTCGATCTTGATAGACAATGAAATTACCTATGATACTATTATAAAAAGGCACATCCGTCTCCATTGCTCCCCTTTCGAAAGGACAGGTATCTGGGCACGTGATTTGTCGATTTTCCCTTGGAAGCACTGCTGGGTGCATAGCGTGAGAGTGTTGAAGCATAAAGTGAGAGTGTTGGAGATGGAGCAAAGCTGCAGACTATTATAGCAGCCTTATCTGATGGTTCATACTGGTAACTTCATTTCGGCTGTTAAAAAAGAACAACCGTCATAGAGTACTCCCCGGTCACGCTAAAATTGTCATGCATTGACCGGCCCGCGGTTGCAAAAAGGTTGGGGACCACTGTCTTAGGGAATATCTTTCAAACATTTATTTTTTGCTAAAACATTTTTGGGACACCAACAATGTTTTCAGTTATGTGTAGCCTGTAAAAAACAGGGCCCATCTTCTTAGACCCGTTTCAAACTTATTGTGAATTATGATATAAAGTGATTTTAAAGTGTTGTGATTCCATGAAAGATTACATAGTTCGACCAACAAAAATTGCCACCTTTTCAGCCTACAAAAGATAACCATGTTTATGTGATACCCAACGATTGTCACAGAGAGCCAGGGGTATTTAATAAGTGAAGACGTTTGGCGCCCCCTATTAGACTGCCCCCCCCCCAAACGCCTGGTCTGGATCCACCACTGCTTGCATCATTGATCACCAGATCTAGAACATGTACATAGCAGCAAGTATGGATGTGACTTGGGCGAGCTGCTTTCATAAGCCAGACATCATTAAATAGGGTTTAGCTACCTGGTAAGCTGTAGCAAATCAGCTTTATGTATACTATAATATAATAACAAGGTTACACTACTACAGCAGTCTAGCTCTTTCTTGGTTGGTTGTTATGGCAACAGTTAGAGAGACAGTCTGATATTAGTTATAATGCTTACAAATGTACATGTATACGTATTCCATTCCTAATACATGTATAAGCCTGTAGAAGCAGTAACATATAAGGTAATATGAGACACACACATTACGATGTGCAGCTGGGTTATACCCGAGTCAGACTGCAGGTATTAGAATGTATGACAAGGACATTCTTGATAATTTTTATTGGCAGCCAGGCGGGCCCCTTGCAGTGCCGGGCCCTCGGGCATAGTCCGATTGACCGATGGCTCAGTCCACCCATGGACATGCGTGACATATTAAACTCCCTCGTATGTAATGACCGATTACACTCCCAGTGGCGAATCCGGCACCAGGGAGTTGTTGTGAACGAGTTGGATACAGTTTGACTTGTTTAAGTTTTGCTTCATTTAATGCGCCTTATGATCCGGTGCGCCACGGGCGGATCCAGCCAGTAAGTTTTTTTGCGGGGAGGCGATTTCAGTAATAATTGGTAGTCAAGTCTCATAACAGCTTCGCTACTGTAAGAGAGATGAAGTATACTTCACAAAACTGCAGTGCCAAAACAGTGGACGATGAAATGGCCTTATATCACGAATGTTGTTTTCCAAATTGTACAAACTTATGGTGAATAAAGTTATTTTCTTAGGTTTTATGGGGGGGCGATCGCCCCAATCGCCCCCTTTCTGGATCCCTCTTGCTGTGCGCCTTATGTACGAAAAAAGAACAGCCAACATTGAATTTTTGATACTGCGCCTTATAACCCGATGCGCCTTATGATCCGAAAAATACGGTAATGAAGTTGAATGTATCCGTTGATCTAGGCCAGATGTTATAGGCGTTAGCGGGGAGTGTTTGTGTGAGAAATCGGCCAGATGTCCCTTCCAAGTGAAGATACCAACGTTATTTATAGTAAACAAAATGGAATACTGTTTTTACATTTTTACTGTGACTTCTTTCACCGAAGCATTTTTTTTTCAAAGTTTTGCAGTCTACATTCTAAGCATGGATGGCGGAACCTTTTTCAAAGTGGGGTGACACAAGTGCACGTCAAAAAAACTATAGAAAAATTTTACGGCTTGAATCGGCAACTGTGACGCTACAAGCATTGAAATATGTCGTCATTACCGATAAACCATATGAAGGTCTAAATTACACTACCGTATTTTAGACAAAATTACACCACTGTGGAAACGTATCAGTGAACCACCTGAAATACAAATAAGCTGTTACAGGGTCGACCCAGGTCAACAGCGTCACTCCGGCTCATCATACGATTTATTCTGACTGAATAAAACGCTTGCGTCATTGAAATTTCCATTTGCTTTCATTCTGGCTGGCATTATCGTTGCTCTGTGACGTTAGTTACGTAGCAGTAAATGAGACGTTCTCATGATAACTTCTCCATTGTGTTGAACAATTTTTATTCGTTTGAAATTATTTTCCAAATGGGAACTGTCCATGGGATTGGATTTCAAATCCAATGTTTTATACCAACGGTGCACAACCTGCGGCCTTCGATAATTAAATTTGCGGCCGTCCACATGTAATTTAAAATATAATATTTGGCTATAATTGTGCCATGGCAGAATATCCTGCTTCGCATAAATACGTCGTAACGAAAGGGATAACCGGTCGTAACGCTTTTGTCACATAAGCTAGGTATTCGTCATTCAATTAAGCTCAAAGATGTGTCGGGTTTCTGAATTATTCTCTCTTTTCAGGGAATCATTGCAAGTAAGGTCACTGCAGTCTTCTTTTTCTTGTTCAGTAAAAGCATGATGGGGTAGGTTGGAAGAAGAGATCTCGAATCTATTCATAGTTTGATGAATTCTCCTAAAGCACAGAGTGAATTTCGATTTGAGCTTAGATGGATGTTGAAAAATATACTTCGTAAATTTGAAGGCACATTGATTTTCAAAAAAATTATACAAGAAAGTAAAGCACTGAGAAGTTTCAGACACGTTTTCTATATCTTCATTCTGTAACGATAGCATTTCATTAATGGCCGCAATTTTGTCTGATGCATCAAGCATATTTTTATCCAGCTCTTGCATATAGATATATTCAGTTTTTTCAATTTAGAAAAGATATCACACCAGTAAGTCAATTTAAATATAAAATCGTTCTGGGCTGAGCAATCAGCAAGTTATACTTTATAACTGACTACTTTTGCCCACACCAGTGTTTCTCAACCTTTTTAGGTTTGCGGCACCCTACGGAAAAAAATTGCGGCACCCAGTGGCGAACCCACAGCAATTTGCTTTAAGATTTAATGAGATTTTGAAATGGTATTTTGAATGATATATTGAAAAATGTCTTTTCTTGCGGGACCCCGGCTTGGAACCACTGTTATAACCCTTATTTGTCTGACGCACGGTAAATTAAAATCATGCAATGCGTTTATTAGTAAAGAATAACTGTAGTTACGTAATCGTAAGATAATAAATAGGTTATTTACTGTAAGCATGATAGCACTTGAACAATAACTGCTCTTTGGTGACGTCATATAACTGCACTGAATTTCACTGTTATTAGCTCATTGAATAAAACCGCTGAATTTACTTTTGTGCGACGCCCTTGGAAAATTGCAACGACGCACCAGGGCGTCGCGACGCACAGTTTGAGAACCATGGGTTTAGATCATAGCGGATTACAATCAGCTACACTATACAATAGAATCTTCCAGACAAGTTTTTGGTGTTCGATTAAAACGGCTGATACAGTACCACCATGGGCGCAATTTTGTTGCAAAATGTGGGGGAACAGCTTGGTGTGAACCAATATAGCCATCGCGTCGATGCAGAAGTGAAGGTTTATGAATACAAATTCTCAAGCTTGTTTTTCAAGGTGTTTTGAAAGCAACACTAATCACGCTTTGCTTTATCCTTAGTGATTATTTACAAATTTATATGCTGATTTGTTACTGGACATTTGTTACTGGACACGGTAACAAATTTGTTTCTGGACACAGTACTATAGTTCAGCAACATGATCAGCATCCCAAACTCTGACAAACGTACAGCGCGATCACATATCACGGCATCTGCTGTTACAAGTGAAAGTCATGAACTTGGCAATAAGTAATGTCAACATTCAAGATTAGCTGACAATTTGATACTGATAGGCTATTAATTGATACTTCTTTTAATCGAAACAAGAGCTTGTTTGCACACGTATAAAATAATTCTGGTAGACTTCATGAACAGCAAAACTGCCAATTCTGAAACTAAGTCTCCACAATAGGGCTGCTTTTTTCTTCGGCAAAAACTTCGTGGAGGTTTGCCTGAAAATGTAACTTTGTTACATTATAAACTTGCATCTTCAAATTTTACGCTGTCTGTTTATGAATACGTGATAACCAACGTTATTAAATTTCTGCACGAAACAAATCGTTTCCGTACCTTGGTCTCTCACACGTGCAGCTATCAAACTCTCATTGTTTTAACTTTCAAGGTAATGACCTTTGTTACAGTATACCGCACAGGGTAAAATGCAGTTAACAATATTTCGCGGTCTCCAGAAACTTGCAATTTACTACTAAAATTAAAATTTATAAACTAAAATTTATAAAAGCATCAGAATCAGTGATACCACATCAAACTCTGTTTCAACATCAGCTTTGTTGCAGCCACAATGCTGCGTCACCCTGCGCCAACCGCAGAGAGAGTCGAACCGACGACCCTGGGCGTAACAGCAATAGAGTTTCGCCACTCGGCTAGGATCACTCTACTATTGTTGCTAGGAATTCAACGTTATATGTGGCGAATCGCCACGCCACAACTTGGCTATGTGTAACATCTAGCATGAAAAGCTCTTCACACAAAACGTGAAAAACGTTACTTTTACTTTTGAAACCTCTCCAAAGAGAAAAATGTTGGGGGGCACGTCTCCTGGGTCCCCTACCTAATTGCGCTCATGAGTACGGCTGTTTAAAGTCCAGTGGTGGACAAACCAAGTGACCTGCCGAGATCAAGTAATTCGCTTAGGTTATTTAGAGACTGAGAGAGAATAAATTGGACTTGGTCTTTGACCCATTCGACATGCCATTACGGTCCCACTGGGCTAAATTTCCGGTGATCGAAGTTAACTAAAATTCAGTGTAGACGACGTTTCACCCTCGCATTATATTCATTCCCCGTTTACTTCGACGAATAAATACAAGTTTTATTTGACTCACTTTTGCTATTCGCCCAATTGATTCATAATAATTTCTTCAAAGCTATCTAAAAAGTGAAAAGTTGAAGACTAATACATTGTTTTTGATCAACAGTGGATCGAAACTCATTTTACAATTGACGATGCAGTTACAACCTTGCTTTTGACCCAGTGATATGCACTCGACACCAGGTCCGTAACCAGCTTGGGACGCCAGGAGGGGCGAAGAGTTTCCGACAGGGGCCTAAATTTTTTGAACTATGTCCAATATTTAAAAATGATGTCCAACACATTTTTCCAGGGGGCATTTTTCCAGGGGCGAAAAATTTTCTTGGGGGGGATTTGCCCCCCTGTGACCCCCTGGTTACGGACCTGCTCGAGACCCTAATCTACAATACTTAAATTTGTCCAAACTTGGGGAACCATACAGACTTTGCCAAGAAGATGAATCGAGGCAGAGACATAATTGTTCCAAACCGAGACTTGTGACTCGGAAATTTCTGAGCTAGAAAAAAAAACACTTTTGAGTGATTTTTATGTTTTCTCATGAAACGGATCCAGCATGAAGATTTGAACTTCACGCATCCAGGCCCTTCGTCATGTTTACAAATAAGATGGAAATTGACTTCTTCCAAATTTTCCGCGCAAAATGACTACTGTATTATAAAGTTCGTCGGCATCATCGATCTCCAAATCGATTAAATTTCATCCAGTGTTGGCAACACTTTTTCTTGTTCAAAGATCAGTGTAACAGTGAGAAATTTGAGCTACTTCAGAATAGATTAGCAATCACTTTTAAACATGAGGTTATTAATGAACTTTAACAATCACTTTTCTAAGCACAGTGTAAAATGACAATTTCTTCAGAACGTTACGTCTCAGTAAGCACCGCAAGTCTCGAAACACGGGGATTGGGCAGAGACCTGCCCAGAATGAGATTGAGACCGTGACTCATCGGAACGGGTATTGAAATAAGTTTGGAGACTCCTTAACTGGTCTAAATTGCCATGAAACATTTGCTGCATTTGGAGTGATAGCAGCGACCGCGTCACAGCCATCTGTCGCTGTGTTCACATAATATAACGCCCCAATTTATGTTACGCACCTACACTTTCTTTGCCTACACTTGCTGTAATTGTGAATAAGCGTTTCAATTAAAATTGATATTCCAGTTCGTTGAAAAAACACCTCAAGCAGTGTGAAACTATTGTGTGACTGCTTTGTGCGTACGCCTACATTTTCCTGATATCCTCTTTGAAAGAGTAAAAACTTGACTGTACTGAATTTAGAGAAGTGCGCTCACTGGTAAAACTGTTTTTCAATTTTGTCAAGGGTCTTTCAAAGAGACGAGCATGTCACTTATGTGATTGGTCAAACTTATAAACAATTACATGGCACTGGTTTAGTAGTTGCCACCCACAGAAGAGTAGCCCCCAGTCTAAATCCGTTGAAAAAGTTATATTCAAAATATTCAAAACATCATCAAACACTAGCGCGCAGCATGCTTACGGCAGTCGTTCTCAAGCCCCGGGCCGCGAAATTACAAAATGTGTACTGGTGGTGACACCACTCGCTTTCTGGGCATGTGATTGACCGAAGTAGGTTGAACTCTGCTACTTTCAAGGGCACTTGTGTTTTAGATCTCTTCACCGTAGCAAACGGGGTAAAAAAGTAAGGCTGAGTTTTCAGTCAGAATCTATTCGTTGCCCACTTTGTTTGGTTCTGTCGAACCACTTAGTCTTAGACACATTCAAAAACGCTGAAAACACTGGATGTCCGTGTTTACATAATATATCGCAGTCTGTTTGAGTAGAAACAACACTAACAACCATATCACTTGCGTGTTGTGGCTTGAACCCAAAGTGGTTATCACTGGTGGCAACAAATGAGAAATGTATGACACAATTTATGTCCACATAGTTTGGAGACAGTTTGTGCAAGGGCAACAGACCTGTAATTACCCGTAGGCCTAATACTAGAGTCACATTTCTTATATTTGCAAATAAGTAAATTGACAGTACTCACGCATTTTTGTGGAGTTTTGTATGGATTAAAGTTAAGCACACACTGAAAATACTGCTTTGGTATATTTATACGCTGGAATCAACATAGGCAATATATTCAGCAAAAACCACATTTTTAACAGCAGTACGATTATCTCGTCATCATCATCATCCGACGATTGCATAAACAAATTACTGTCTTGATGCCTTATAAAACACATGCGTGTGTAATTACAGTAAGCAAACTTTAGCCTTGTGGCAAGCTTCTGAGGAATCTGCCTGCTTTCTGCTTTCATTCTTCTGCGACGATTAAAACTTGCAAGCGTATCTATTTTTCATAGTTAAAGGCCACAATGATGGCGGCAAGTAAATCAGTCACAGTTTATTGACAGGGAAACTAGTTTCGCGTTTTCCAACGCATCATCAGTCCTGTAAATGTAAGACAAATCTCACAAGCGAAATGTTGGCACTTGAAAACAAGTAAAGAAAAACGCACGAACTGTAGTGGTCTTCCACGACCTCTGAATAGGAATATTTGTTGTAGGTATGCTGCTGAACATGAAACTGCTTTTAACTGCAAAAAGGCAGCTGGTGTAGATTTCTTCATAAAAAGTATGAACAACCTGCAACACTAGATGCTTCTCTGAATGGTATGCCTTTTGAGTTTTCTGAACAAGTCAGTATCTTGGTGTGGTGCCTCCTGTCTTAGAGAAATATGATAGGGGCGTTCAAGGACAAGTGCAATCACTTTATTATATACAGCCAACAAACGCAGAAGCACCTTCACTCAGTGTTCAACAGCAGTAAAAAACATTTTGTTTCGTGCCTATTGCACGCCAATATATGCCTCTACCGAATGTGCAAGATGTGCTGTACAAACAGTCTGGTGTGAAACAACTGCACATAGCCTGCAGCAACGCATATCGATTTCTATACTACATCCTCAAAAAAGTAAGTGTTTGCCACCATCAAACTAACTATTTCATCAAGACATTTAATGGCTTGATTGAAAACAACTTGTGTGTGTTTGTTCAATATTGTGCAATGTGCATCTTCAGCTAACTTTTAGCCCGCTCACTTGAAACGTCTGATGGTTCTTGCAACTCTTCACTTTTCTTCCAATAAGTGGGGCTTCTGGGTGACCATCAACGAAAGCAGCAGTTGTTGATGCGTTGTTTCAATGTTTGTTCCCTTTGAGCACTGCCTGCTCGTTCCAACTAACACCTATACTCCGCGATGTTTATGAGTAACCACTTTTTGTGTTCTTGTATTCTTTTATTAAGCCCTGTTATCTTTTCGTCGGAAAGGGGTCCTGGCCCTCCTGGATTTTGAAATTTAATGTTTTCCTATGAAGTTTTTAGGGGAAAAATGTTTTTCTCTTAGTGTTGAGTTGGTAAAATGAAGTTTCACTACTTTTGGGAAAAAATACATTCGACCACCACCTGGAAAAAAACACTATTAACTCCCCTGGAAAAAAATCTTTCCGACGCGCATGCCTGCGCTATGGATCATTAGTCTCAGACAAACACTTTAATAAATTAAATAAATGAAAAGCTCTTTCTGAAGCTTTGTGCTAGGCTTTCAAAAAATTGTGAGACTATGCATATGCATAGCATGGTTTCATCATAAATATTTGTATAACAATTGTTAAACGCAACAATCTAACTTCTTTGCAAAGGTCAGTTGGACATACAGCAAACAGCAAATCAATGGTCAGAATATGCTTCATCAGCTTATTCCGCACTAAGCAACTCGTACATGTATAACTATGACGGCTTAAACAACCGGTCTATTAGGAACGGAGGATATGGTATGTTCGATACGGGAAACCAGGTAAGTTGTGCAGAAAGCCACACGGACAATGCTGGCATGGAAAAACTCTTCGTTTAATATAGTTCCTGAAGTTCCACGTTATACATGTCAAACGCAAGTGAGGCAGTGATCCGTGGGTATACAAGCTGTTTGCCGCATTGTAACAGACTATAGTCGGGGATGGCAACCTTGTTGCACGCGTGCTGCAGGAGGCAACGGTGTGACTTTATTCATGGCACGCGTAGTGATTGACACTCAAATGAAATTGTATCAAATTGACTTCTACAGCGACGTAAGTCTGCATCGACAAATTCAAATCGCCTTGTGGATTGCGCAGTTCCTTTAGACAGACAGACAGATAATTTTATTTAACATCTGAAAAAATCAGATATCAGGGGGAGGAGAATGACCGCAAGGTCTTCGAGTCATCCTCCCCCTCGAAACAC
>Ga0210059_1007541_pt1 | contig 17267 bp, 8 predicted proteins | sample Ectturendosymbi2_FD_188042 | JGI IMG/M metagenome (GOLD analysis project Ga0210059, IMG submission 188042) | Ecteinascidia turbinata endosymbiont from Florida, USA - Sample 2 (SPAdes) (version 2) | ecosystem: Host-associated > Tunicates > Ascidians > Unclassified | place: Key West, Florida...
CCCTAAATAAACGAGGAACCCTCGTGGAACCCTTAAAACTCACGGAACCCCACCACATGTTCCACGGAACCCTAGGGTTCCGCGGAACCCCTGTTGAAGAGCACTGTTCTAGATGATGATTTGATTTTACAAATATTTTTAAATATAATTTTATATGGCTAACAAAAAGCATCGAACTGATGACAAAATGGATACTTACCTGCTGCAAAAAACAGAAGCGATACAAAAAGGACATGGATATTCGACATGATAAGGAGATGTTTCCAGTGTACAGTAACACGAATAAAATTTTGTTTGAAGCCCCTGAAAAGAGATAAGCAAAAAAGACCACACAGTGACACATTCTATTAATACAACGGTTTTGCAGAACTTTTAAAAAACACTCAACACATAATAATTCTCGTAACGGAAAACATGTCACGGGTAACACCTACCATAAGGTTATCTGATTTGCAAAAACACATTGACCTTTGACTGCTTCATCAAGCAAGGCGTTGAATCACCCTCAGATGGTGGAAAGATTTATCGCAACTAGTAAATCCGATGATATTCAAAGTTTAAGGAGAAGGATTGTCATGACAACATGTGTATCACTTGTGAACATAAAAAGCATGATCCACATCCGCGGCTATGAACACATCTAGCAAAAAATCTTCATTAAACTAGGTAGCGTTTCGTTGCAGAGATCATACGAAGGAAAACTGATTTAAACCGCTTTTTTGTTTCCGGGTGACTTGTTAAAAATCAAATTCTTAATTTCAAAGTCATTTCATGTCATACGTTTCAGGTTAAGAGCTCGCGTCTAGCCAAGACGTTTGAATAACTTAATTGCGCGCTGTTCTGTTTTCACTCATCACTAGGGCAACCAAAATTCAATAAAGTCAAAATTTTTCTGCCGTTTTGAAAGTTCATGAAACGTCCACAAACCAAATTTCACGCTCAAACCATGAGGGAATCCCAAGTTATAAGGTCTAAAAAAGTCAAAATTTATCATTAGGTCAAAATTTATCGTTAGGTCAAACTTTTCTTGCAGCAGAGTTTTTTCCTCTTCATCGATACTTTATGGAAACTATAACAACAGATATTGATATGCTTTTGCAAGTTTAGTTGCAATTCTGTAATAATAGTGGGTATGTTGCGACTTCTGGCGTAATAGTGCTGTTTTGCCCACAGTTGAATGGTATGTAGGATAGGCATGGCAAGGCAAGAAACGTGGTCTTACAGTACTTGGTTTGGTATATGCTCAATCAATTATGCATATAACGTTTCAACTTTATGATGTTCGCAGGTTTGACTCTACTGTAGTTATTTATGTACTTACCAATATATCATCACTAAAGTTAAACAACCAAATAGTATTAAATTTCGAAGCATAGAGTGTATGAATACGCTTCTGGGTTAACCTCAACACCTAAGGCTGAATTATTTTGCAGTTGCAAACGCTGAAAATTTGTAGGTCAAAATAAAGTCAAAATTTGTAAATTATAAAGTCAAAATGTTAAGTTTTTAGGTCAAAAAATTGGTTGCTCTACTCATCACAAATTGCATTTCATTAAGGTTACCTGTTCCTGCAGTGAGTAATAGCAGCAGTAAGGTTTGTTGGAATGTTTCTCTTATTTTGCATGCAGTGTGCCTCTTTTCAACGGGTAAACATTTATCCTTTGCATATTTTTTCGTGTGGCCTTCTGCATATGTGCCATACGATTCGTGTTGACACGCTAATCTTTTTTTACGTTGACAGTCCGAGACCTTTTGTTATTTCTGAACCTATGGTTTTTCTTTAACTATGAATGAAAAGTAATAACCTAATACTTGCTTTTCAATGAAAAGATAATGCAAATTTTAACGGTTTGGTTGAATGCAAATTGCCAGATGGCATGCATTATCCAAAGTGTTTAAAATGTGAAGATTTCTAACTTTGTGCCATCTTCCTGCAGGCTTTCAATGTTTTCAGTAGTCTAAAGAAACGCGTGAAGCATTCTTTTTTCAAAGTTTCAAAGACTGTATAATTTCAGCTGTCATATCCAACAAAACATAGTGCATTTCTCTTCCTGTAAAAATTCGAATTTGGAAAGTGTGTTTTTATGTCATCAATCATGCATGATATGCGTTAAATTCTAAATCTGGTATTGCAAAGATGGTGTACTACAGCAAGCTGATCTTCGAACCTCTTATATTGAAAGAAGGAATCATACTCCTACAAAAAATATGTTTCATATTCTCTTCTTTTTTGCAAGCTTCCAAAAAAACAGATTGCAAATAAATCTCGCGGTCTTAAAAAGAGCATTTCCGGTGAAGCAAAAGTTCCGTTAAAAATTCGAACTCGGAAGCATTGCAATCAGTAGTGGTCTTAGTGAGTTTGCAGGGTGTTCAAAATGGGGGCCCTCATTTTCTATTTACGGGTTTTGAGGACCCCCATTTTTAGTTTACGCGCTTTAAAAAATTTATGAGATTTTTAATAATATTGTGTTTTTTTTATAATGATTACACAACAAAACTTAATTTATTTTGCTATATGTTGTTATTGATAATATATTTTAACACATTTGTATTTTCAACCCGAAGATCAAAAGCCAAACTGAAATGATGTAATATAAACAGCTTTCTATATAATCAAAGGACAAGGGGCCACAGTCAAAATGTTAAAGGCCCTCAACCAAGATGTTAGGGTCCCCTGATCAAAGGATAAGGAGGCCTATTTGTCTTTGGTTAAACATCAATAGCCTGCCTACTTTACATTCAAAGGACAAGGGGCGCCAGACAAAAAGGTAAGATAACCCCAACCAACCAAGATGTTAAGGGATCGTAGTCAAAGAATAAGCAGGCTCTTTGTTCTTTCGTTATAGATAAGGTGCCCAATACTCTTCAAAAAGATATGAGTCCCTCAATCAAATTTTAAGAGGTTTCAAATCAATGCTAAAGAACCTTGCTTTTGTGAATCATTTTGCTATAGTTGCAAGGTTTGATTGGTAGCTTACCATTCTTCCTTTAAATCTACTAATTACCCAGTGTACCAGTGGCGTATATTCAGGGTGTTCAAGGTGTTCAATGAACACCTGGAAATGAAGACAAAAATTAAAAAATCAGGTTTAGGGCATTCGTTAGCGATTCATGCCAAGAACTACCTTCATTTGAGTTGTTTTCGCATGCAGCAGATATATTTCTTAACACGGTGGAACGATTTTTGCTTCTCTGCTCAAGCATGACTGCAGGTTGTTCAAGAACACCCGAAGTTAAATAAATAAATAAGAAAAGAAAAAAAACAGTGCACCCAAACTATAGCGCTTTCAAAAAAGCCAGAGTGTTCACCTATGCTGCTTCACCTATCCCTGAGCTTAGAATCGTTAAAAAATAATTGCAAGGCTCATCAGTGCATGAGATGGCGTGATGGAAAGTGTTAGATTTGTAAAGAGTGAACATTGAATACTATATCATGGGCGTAGCCAGAGCTGCTGTTAGACTTGTAAAGTGTGAAGAGTGAACTTTAAGTACTATGCCATGGGCATAGCCAGGGCTACGCCCGTCGAATAGCCAGGGAGCATTTGGGCCATTGCCCGCAAAGCATATAATCTCCATAATTTGCCTCCTATTTTGCCAATTGTGTAAAAAGGTCGTACTGCGGTTGAGTAAACATGGTGACCTCAACGAAACGCACAAACAATAATTTGTGCGATGACCCGTGACAGGAGCCACCAGATTGCTAAGACCACCACTGATTACAAGTTGTTTTTTTTGTCATACTAGGAACTGCTTAAACGTCCAAACGGAATTTAACGAAAGTTGAGGACTGCCCCGAACTTAAACGTGAGACCTCTTGCACCACAGGCGAGTAGCATGTCCCTAGATCAAAAAGATCAAAACACCTTTCTAATGCGATTCTTTGCAGGCAGGATTGGAAATAATCCATTCACTAGCACAAATCATTTTCGTAGTTGCTTTATTGTTTTACCAAAGCAATACAGACACTCAAACTTGTAACGTATTTGCACTGCAACTATTTAATCACCTGCTTTTCAGCAATAGCTCAGCAGCAACATGTTTTTCAGATACGAACGTATAGACCAGTGGTTCTTAACCGTGGGTACACGCACCCCTTGGGGGTGCGACTGGCCAAAACAGGGGGTACGAAGCACCAAAGTTTTCAGGGATACACGCCATGTAAATTTTAAACAGATTTTATTGAACATTCACCGTGATTGAACATTTCTTATTTTACATAACTATAATCAGTGCAGTGGCGCAACTAAAGGTTTGAGCCAGGGTAGTAAACTTAAATAAAAGGGGCCCACTGGCCACTGTATGGGGTCCACTAGCCAACACTCAGAAAAAAAACTTGAGAAATGATGGTGAATCCGGATGTTGGTGGCTAACTAAAACCCTAAGTCCCCGGAAAATAATCGGAAAAACACAAAAATAAGAACCTACTGAAAACCAAAAGAATGCTAAAACCGAAATAAAAGCTGCGTGAGAGACCGGTTTTTACATTTAGCTTTCCAGGGGGAAAGTCACCCCTCTGCCCCTTGTCAGGTACGCCACTGGCTGTGCTATATTGTATTTACATGCACTGAGCTGTTCCTGCTCAACTGCAACAAGATACGAGTTGGTGGTCTAGCTAGTTTATAGGAGGGCCTGCAAGTTGTCTACGTAATCTATGTTTTGATTGAGTTAAATCTCGGCTGGAAAGGCGGGAATGCTTTCACTTTAATCGTTACATAACAGTGGTAAATCTTTTTTCAATATCTCACTGACTTGAGCATTATGCGCGGACTCCTGACTCCATTATAGATATGTAGGCTACTAGCTTTGCTGATGAACTGTGACACGATGATCAGTGTATTGTAGGCTACATAGCTTAATGTAGTGCTTTCTAGTAATTATAGCTAATCAGTAAAGCTAAAAAATGATGAAATTCGTCAGAAGTATCCCTTTTTCAGAAAAGGACTAAATTATTTTGAAGTTGAGTAAATTACAGGTGGTTGCTTTTACAAAGTTCGCAAAAGATGGTGAAAAGACTATTGTGACTTTGTGGACATTGAGTACCAAAAACGTATTTCTCACAGCGTAACCAAGTGGCAATCACTTTATCCTAGCTTGCCAAGGACGTTTCAAATGTACGCAGCTTCACATTCACACTTCATGTCCATCAAGAAGCCAACTGTTGTTGTGAAACGTTTCTTTTGGAAATTCTCTGAGCGAACTCAATAGACATTAAGATATTGGCAGTGATTTCTGGTTGCTTTTAATGAGAAAGATCAGAATATCGAGAAGTCCAAAGCATCATTTTTTCAGGTTGTATCGTGTTTCGCCACTGTGAAGGCAAAGATTCAATAAAGACAATCAGATGTACATATCAAGTCAAGTTAAATCAGCACTAAGAAAACTCAGAGACTGAGAGAATGCAACGACTGTATTATTCATGGCAGATGTGTCTGTACTGTGCAAGTCTTGTGCTGCACATCTGGCTAAATGCGCCACTTTATTTGTTGAATTTAAATGCTTTGACTAGATTCCTCCGTTTGCAAACAACTGAATGGGAGAAGGTTGAACCATGTGAGTAGTATCTGCTTGAGAGAAACGTTTCTATTGATGAAGTTAAACTATTTGACCAATACCAAAACTTGTTTGAATTCGTGAAAAAAGAGCATCAACTAAATGCAATTTATTGTAAAATGATGGAACATGAAAGATGGGCAATATGTTTTACAACTTGCAATACCACTGAATGCTTCAGCGAACTGATAAAGATCGCACAGTTTTACTTCAGCGTTATGGCGCATTACGCTAATGTAGAACGATTTTTTCCTTGATACAGCCACAACCCAAAAGAAAAAGGTTCTAATTGAACCAGCTTCTAATCTAAAGCTGGTGTGCAATTGAAAATATCTTTCATGCAATTAGTTTCATAATGTTGCTAAAGGCGATTTTACATTTTAAAGAAATTTAAAGAAACTGCAAATATTCATGAGCTAAATAAAACGAGTAAATAAGGATTTAGCTTCGTGTGTTTTGACTGAAACATCGTCCGCACTGGACGTCTTACTTCAATGCTTAAAACTTATCAGTGAGCCTAAATGTTATTTGAATTGTTTAGGTGTAGATGATTGACTAAAGTAAGTAACAGTCGTAAGTTGTCCTCCCTTTTTGCGATGAAAATGTGGCAGCCTTATTGAGCTTATTAATAAATCAACATAAACAGAAGGGGGATCGCCATCTAAATAAGTGTAGAGCTTATCCAATGGTTCTAAACGACGCAAAAAAGCAGAAGGGGCAAAAATGAGAGGAAGAAGTTGCAGCCAAGTCATGAAACATTCATGTGCCTGCCAATGAAGTCCAGTGGAGACATTTCTGCGGAAACTGTAAGAGGATAGAAAGTCCGAGAACATGTTGTGACAGACTTAGATCTACGTAACGATGAAAATAGATCTAGTTTAACCAGCAGTGCAGTAGCAGAAGAACGTCAAGATGTATCATCGAAAAACGCGATCACTGGAGGCAACGATATCGGTCTCTGGGCCCTCTGGCCAGCCAATATACCGGAACAAATGCGAGAATATTGGTTGAAATATGAAACAGGTTATTTTTGACATTGTGATTAAGATCGTTTTTTAAACATGATGTTCCACAACACAGAAAAGACAGAAACTTGTCACAGAAATATGTACCTCAAGTCTTATTCGTCACCAGAACCACAATGGCGAAGTGGTTGACAGTAGCTGGCTTTGTTTTTCTCCTTCACAAACTTGTGATGTTTCACTTGTAGAATGATATGCGCGAATACGACTAAATGTGCGCATTCCCTTGTTAAAAAAGGAATCTTCGATTAGAAAGCAACATGTTTAGCTCCTAAGGAGCCACGAGCGTTCAGCGGAACATATAGATGCCACGATTACATTTAGTCGCAGAGGTAAATAATCACTATGAAGAATTGATACGAAACTAACCAGTCAGGTCAATAAATGCGAACAATATCGGGAATCGCTTCTGCCTGCAACGTTTGGTTTCTGTCGTAAAATTTAGTGCTGAGCAAGGACTGGCGTTATGAGGTGATGAAAACGTTGAATTGCCAGAAAGTTTTTCCAAAAAATTTTCAAAATTTTTTTCAAGAAAATATTAAAAAAAGAAGATGCGATGCTTCCTGCAACTGGTTTTGCAAGAGTTCCACAAATCGCTAATCATTGTCAAATACCATGCTGCATCATGAAGTTTTGTTACAGTTGAGTTAACAAATATGACGTTACAAGATTACGCCATAAAGATCAATGATATGTGGAAATACTAGTGACTTCATCTATCATCCCCTACGTAAACATTTTGTATCCGTACATGGGGCCTCCCACTACGCCTGGGTCCCAGGCCCCCCACCATCTAAATCCGGCACTGTCCGTATCTAGGACTTTTTACTGAATGTAGGTAATTTCTGTGTGCTGTGTAAATGCATTTCATAATTTTCTTCAGAATAGGTTTCTTTTACAGTAGCATGACGCATCAAAAATAGCATATATGTTCTTGAAAGCTTCAAGTCAAGATTAAACCCGTTATTTTTATAATAGTTTCTGAAATATCAGCAGCTTTTTAAAGACTTTCAAAATGTTGAGGTTAAATTTCGCATCAAGTTTCTCCGTAACAAATAAATAAACTTTGCCAAACACAAAAGTGTTTCTTCTTGCTCCGACAGCAAAGAAACTTCCACCTACCCAACTTTTCTCATCACGCGCATGCGCGTTACTAGAACGACTTCCACGTTTATCCGAATCAGTTAATTCACTTTGTTAACCCTGCTCAGGTAACCTCTGCCCAATTTGGGCAAACGGTTCTTCTACTTAAATTAAAAATTAGTTAACGTTCACGTAGAAAGCTGGTTCTTTCAGTAGCTGCATTTTTTCAGACGTTCTTTCAGGCAGTCCTATCGAAACTTGCACAAGTTTTGTAGTATTCGATGGGGAACAAAAATTTGCCCAAATTGACCCATGGTTACCTGAGGTGTAACAAAATTCCTTCACAAAGATCCTCCTAAGGTAGCCTTGATCAATTTGGGCAAATGGAGTAGGTGCGTGTAGGTTAACTAGTAAGCCACGCCAGCAACCTTTGACCGAAGCCAGCGCGGGAGTAGATCACACGAGTGCAAGCCATGACTACACAAATAAATTTGGCGCGAATGGCTCCTGCTCAGCTCGTGGTTTTCATTGAGAAACAGGCAGGAGAATGTATGACGCCTTCTCCGTCAGAGGAAAGAAATTGGAGCCAGAAACAGCCTGCACCGTGTGCACTTGTGGTGAAAGGTCGAAGCATTTTATTGAGGACCTGGTGAACCTCGTGCTTCTCTACCTAATTGAAGTTTCTAGAACTTTGGCTTAGCCAAAAAAAGCTTGCTCCTTGTTGTGCGTGCACTTGTGGTAAAAGGCCAAAGCATTTGTTTGAGGACATGAACTTTGAGACCAGACAAACCTGTGGAATCTGTCCACCATCAAAAAGGAAGAAAACGAGGTTCACGTGCCAACTACCAACGATGGGAGCCCTTGTCTGCATTGGTCGCTTTCACGTTTTCTGCAAAGATTACTCACACCCCTGGAATACTAACCCCGGGTGAATTCCACCCAGACAGGAGTGGTGGCCACCTGGTCCCTAGGTGAAAATCACCCGACGTTATGGTTAATGTGAGTTGGGGTAAAAATCACCCGACGTTATGGTTAGAGTGAGTTCGGATGAAAATCTCCCCACGTCATGGTTAGTGTGAGTTCGGGTAAAAATCTCCCCACGTCATGGTTAGTGTGAGTTCGGGTGAAAATCACCCGACGTTATGGTTAGAGTGAGTTCGGGTGAAAATCACCCGACGTTATGGTTAGAGTGAGTTTTTGGTTTCCCAGTTAATGCCTTGACATTGTACAAATTGAAAAAGCTCCACTAATTTATAGTTTTCATATTTCAATTTGTGGGCGCTTGGTGCATTGTTTGGGGGGGATTAGCCCACCAAACCCCCGTGTTGCGACGGGACTGGCCGTATGTGAGACGTTAAAGTCAATAGCAGTGCCGCGATCAATCTGATTGCCCAACAATGGTCGTAAAGCATTTGCCCATTTTGGGCAAGCTTACCTTATGTGCCTGATTTTCGTAAAAAATTGCCCACTTTGGGCAAGGTTGATTAATGTGGCTGATATTTGCAAAGAAAACAGAACATATTCATGTCTCAACCTAATTTAATTTTACTGCAGATTGAACGAGAAGCTTGAAATAAAGTTCTGGTTAAACCTTAAACCGACCACCAATGACGTCTATTAGCGGAATTTTTGGATTTTTCTTTCCTTTTTCGTTCATTTGTTAAGAGCACTTCCCACATTTTTGTTTGGAAAATTGCGTTTGTTCATCATCATATAAAAATTTTTCCAAAATCAACACGTTGTTTTTTTCTGATCGGATGAGCTTGAGAAGACTTGCTAAGTTGTACAAAAACCCCCGCGCGCGTCTAAACCTGTCGCTGTCAGTTAGTCCAGTATAAGCGAATAAACAAAATCTGCTCATTTTGGGCGAGGACAACAATGGTGTTTGTGTTTAGAGGTTACCTGAGCAGGGCTAATATTTCCAAACGAAGAAATGCTGCTCGCATTCATCACATGGGCAACTGCTCTACTCTAATGCCGCGCTTGAACAATGTTTTTCTGCCCCAAGGTCACCTACTGCACAACAGGGTGGCTTTTGCGAAGCTTTGTGTCATAGAAAACGAGTGTTTTTAATGGTCAGTTGCAGCAAATATCTTTGCAGAGTATTAAAATGATGCGATGTGTAATATTGTTTTAGTCGGGGCCGAATTTATCTATAGATTTGGTACGCTTAAGACAATAGGGCCTCAAGATCCAAGGGGCCTTCCGGAAAGGGTGTTGCGCATAGCGTTAAATTTCTGTAAAAGATCTGTTCGATAAATTATTGTCAACAATTTGTATGTACTCTTAAATATTTATGATATTTAGTTTTGTTCAATTAATGAGATTTTGCGTTGGCAATGTCACGTTATTCTCATGCACAAGCAGTGGTTCCCAACGGGATCTTCACTTAAAATCTGTGGGTTTCCAGAAAAATGTTAATGTGTTTTTTAAATGCCAAGGTAAACAACATATCTGCCTTTTCACAGTAGTGTTTGCTTTTCCATACAAAAGAAATAGCGTAAACATCATGGATAAGTGTAATGGAACACTGAATAACGCCGCGATAAGATTATTTGATCGTGTTCACCCTTATTATCTGGTCTGTTCCAATTGCTTTTGTACGGTGAACATCTTGAGGAAACTATTTTGTGGAAAAATAACCACTTATCCATGACGTTTGCACTGTTACTTTTGTAGAACAACCCAATTTTCACACTCTGGATATCTGTGAAAATAAACGGAACCCTTTAACGACCGCGTGAGCCAATAAATTGGCTCTAGGTTTTTTGGTTATAACTCGCTAGCCGCTATAGCTAGAGAGTTGTTCAAACCCTCTACGGATGCGGCAAGCCTTCTTGGTTCTATTAAAAAAAAAATTTTTGATTTGGGTGAGGGGTTCGCCTGGGAGAGGCTCGCAAAGTGGGGTTGTTTTGTGTTTTTGACCAACTTTGACGGGCCCTGGACGCCAATCCAATGGACCAAAAGTTTCAAACTTTTGTTGGAAACTAGATGATCTCCCGCGTCGATAGAGCCCTTGCTTGACCTTATAGCATGTCTGGAACCAAAGTTATGGCCCAAAAACCCCATTTTACCCCCAAACTCAGAAAATGCATGAGTCTCCCACTGGCGGCTACAGTAGCTCGCTATAACGCGCGATAACTCCCCGCGAGAAGATGCTAGCGAGCTATACGAGCCCTCGAAAGACTCATGAAGTCTTCTAGTTTGCACTGAAAAAAAAAAACATTTTAGATATGGGTTCGGGGTTTTCGGTGGGTGGGGTTAGAAAAAGGGTAGCTTTGGCTTTTTTTTGGTTGTTTCATTATGACGTCATCACCTCCACAAAGAGCCAAAATTTTGGTTGGAATTTGGTTGTATTCTAGGCTGGAATATGAAGCTTTAGAGGCCTAGATAGACCTCGTAGCGCTTCTGGTGCCCAAGTAGGGGCCAAAAGCCCCCAAATCGTTGAGGACATGGCTGAGTAATTTCAGGGGATCTCCTTAATTAAAATCCGGAAGTTTGGCCATAACTTTTGAACCAAAAATGCTAGAAAGTCCATCAAACCCTCTAAAGACTCGTATTGAAGCCTAGAATCCAAAAAAACTTCGAGTCACCAAATCTGATGGATGGTTCAACTCCCCGGAAGTGACGTCATTATCCAAATGCACAGAAATATGCATGAACAATTTCTGAATATGCAAACATTAACAAAAAACCCGTGATCTCAAGCTGAAAATATTTTTTTTCAGTCTAAACTACTAGTCTTCACGAATCTTTAGAGGGTTTGAACAGCTCTCTAGCCTATTCTAACAGCGAGTTATGGCCATATCCAAAAGGGGTGTTATTCCACCCTGTTTACCTTTTTTAGGGGTAGGATTTTTTACTACTTTTTGGTTTTTGTGGCATAAGTTTTCATCCAGATATGCTAGAAAGTCAATCAAGGGCTCTAAAGACTCGTGAGATAGCCTAGTTTCATAAAAATATTTGGGCCAAAACGTGGGCCCATTAGATGGGCGTACAGGGCCGTGCAAAGTAGGCCATAAAAATGCAAAAAAAACCTACTTGTGACGCTCCCCCAAGAGAACCCCAAACCCAAAACTGAAAATGTTTTTTTTGACTCAAAACTACTAGACTTGCTGAATCCATAGAGGGTTTGAACACCTCTCTAGCTATAGCGGCTGACGAGTTATAACCAAAAAACCTAGAGCCAATTTATTGGCTTTTGCAGTCGTTAAAGGGTTCAAACTTAACGTACAAATTAATATTCATAGCGTGATCCCTCCTTTGTGAAACAATTCTTGTACCCTTTTGTGTTGATTGAATTTCCCAATCAGCTTTGCCCAACTGTTTTGATTATTTTCAGCATTGTCTTTTTATTATGGCACCTGTTTTGAGTTTTTTTACCACCCATGCACTACTTTTTTTACCATTGTTTTACCACCCGTGTAGGCAGAGACAGAAATGCTTTGGGGAGTAATCTTTATTGAAGACTCGCTAATTCTGCTACCACTCGAGATGTAACAGTGCACACCTGCACATTACTAAGTCCTACAGGGTTTCCAGAGTCCAACTGTCATTCCGAAGGAATTTCTGTCTCTGCCTGCACGTCAGATTGTAGCACGCAGTATGCAAATAAAAAGGAGGCCTTTTCCAAGCCGCCATTGCTGGCATGATCTGCAAACATTGAGGGACTATCATCCACAAAAGAAGATCTTGCCCATATCTGCAAGGAACAAGACTGCGACACCCTGTGTATCCAGGAAACCCACCGTGGTCCTAACCAGAACCGACCGCGCAACCCAGGAATGACCCTGGTAATTGAGTGTCCTCATGAAAAACATGGGAGTGCTATATTTGTCAAAGCTGGTACCACTTTATAATCAACATTAAATTCTAGCTTTAACAACATCGAAATCCTACGTACCACTTTGAATGGACTCACCATCACTTCCATTTACAAACCGCCCAATGAACCAATCAGCGTAGCGTGTGTACCTACCAGCAATAAGTAAGTTTTCATTGGAGACTTCAATAGCCACAGTAGCAACTGGGGCTACGATCAAACCAATAGTGATGGAGAAGCAGTGAAACAATTGGCCGAAGCTCAAAATCTGAATCTGATCGTGATGCCAAGCTCCCTAAGTCATTCAATAGTGGACGCTGGAAAAAAGGCTATAACTCAGATTTAGTGTTTGTTATCTCCAACATTGCCACACTCGTCAATAAACTCGTTCTTGAACCAATCCCTAGAACACATCGCCCAATTGGTATCAACATTAATGCAGCAGTCGTCCCAAAGACTGTTCTATCCCAAAGACGCTTTAACTTTACCAAAGCAAACTGGCAAGCTTTCCTCGATGAGCAAGATGACCTTATTGAAGACCTGGAACCTTCCCCAATGAATTACGAGAAGGTCATTGAACTGGTGCACATGGCTGCCAGAAACAAATCCCTCGAGGTTGCAAAACATCTTTTGTCCCAAATTTAACAAACGAAAGTGCCAGGCTTTATCAAGGGAACCAACAGCTTTTCGAGAAAGACCCCTTTGATGGACGAACAATTGAAGCTGGCGATTCTCTACTATCTGCTATTTCACACCAAAAGCAGCAATCCTGGCATGATCTTATTGAGACACTGGATATAAGAAGAAGTAGTCGTAAGGCTTGAAATCTCATCCGAAAACTCGGTAATGACCATACTACAAGTAAACAACACACAAAGGTTACTGCTAATCAGGTTGCACACCAACTTGTATTAAACTGTAAGACAACACACCGATTGAAAGCCAAATCAAAGATAGATCGTAGTGTGCCTCCCGCTGACCCGATCTTCACCAGACCTTTGTCAGAAGAAGAGTTGAATGACGGAATCAAGTGTATGAAGAATGGCAAAGCTGTAGGACTGGACAACATATTTGTTGAAGAAGTCAAACACTTTGGACCAAAGACTAAAAACTGGATTTTACAATTTTTCAATAACTGACTTTACCAGGAGAAGATACCTACAATATGGAGAAGATCCAAAGTGGTTGCTCTGCTGAAGCCAGGCAAAGACCCCATCTCAGCCTAAAAGCTACGGGCCAATATCGCTACTGAGTCACCTGTACAAACTACTGGAACGCCTTCTTCTCAAACGACTTATCCCCTTTGTCGAAAAACACTTGATTGAAGAACAGCTGGTTTCCGCCCCGGTAGGTCTACCACTGGCCAACTGCTAAAACTGACCCAACACATCGAAGATGGTTTCCAGACCAAAAAGATTGCTGGAGCTGTGTTCGTAGACCTCACTGCTGCTTATGACACAGTGAACCACCGTCTCCTCCTGCAAAAAGTCTTGATGATGACCAATGACTTACATCTCACTTAATTTCTTGGAGAGATGGTAAGCAATAGAATCTTCTTCGTGTTATTAAACAATAAGTAAAGTAGATTACGTCTCCAGAAGGACGGCCTTCCCCAAGGAATTGTGCTGGCCCCTTTACTCTACAACATCTATGCAAACGATCAGCCACTTGATTTGCAAACTAAAAGTTTCGTATGTGCTGATGATCTTTGTGAAAGAAGCCAGCAGCCTACTTTCAGTGCGGTAGAAGCAAATTTAACTAATACCCTCAATGGTCTGCATCAATACTTTGCAGTGAACACATTCAAAGCCAAGCCAGCCAAAACACAAGTGTGCTCCTTCCGCCTCAAGAACAGAGAAGCTAACCGTCCCCTCAACATCATGTGGAATGGACAGAAGCTGAAAAACTTCAAGAACCCAAAATATGTTGGTGTTACCCTTGATCGTTCGCTTACATTAAAAAACATATTCAGAACTGCAAGGCCAAAGTAAATGTGCGAAACAACATCCTCCATAAGCTCATCTCCTCGCAAGGGGGGGCAAATCCTAACACCCTGAGAACATCTGCACTTGCCTTATGTTACTCTGCAGCTGAGTATGCCTGTCCAGCATGGTCTCTGTCCAGTCATGCTAAATACCTCGACCCTGCACTAAACGATAGTTGCCGCAATATTACAGGTTGCCTAAAACTCACCAACACAAACTGTTTGCACCTTCTCGCTGGAATTGCCCCACCTGATATCCGAAGAGAGGCGATAAGCAGACAGAAAAGGTACAAAGCAATGCACGACCAAGCCGTATGCTGTACGGATCCCAGGCAGGCAGCAAATCAAAGATAAAAATCAAGAAAAAGATTCCTTTACAGCACACCCCTACTTACGCCATCTGAAGAAACTCAGTTAGAGCTGTGGAAAGATCGGTTATGATTCAGCCCTCCGAAACCGGTCCTAAATATCGAGCCAGCTGAAACCATTGCCTCTGGTCACCTGGCTTCGTGGGCATATTGGAAATGTCTCAACCGACTCCGCACCGGAGTTGTCAGAAGTAAAAGTACACTTACTCAGTGGGGCCTCTACAGCGGCCCGACTCTGTGTAGGTGTGGTACCGCAGAAGATACAGCTGGACACCTTCTTCGATGCCCAGTGCTTCCAAGAGGATGCACGTTGTTAGACTTCTCAAACAATAGCAACATCGCTGAAACAACCGTGGAGTTCTGGATGAATTACCTTTAGAGACACGATTCATCATCATCACCCATGTAGCTTCTGATGTTGATACCTTTGGTCACAGCGCTTGGGATTTAATTTACCCTAGAGCTCATCTGCCATCTTACGAATGCACTCCTGACTACGTTTTGGGACAACAGTCTTCTTTGAGTCATAGGGGTGTGGAATGGGAGGTCTACCGATAGTGTGGTCATTTGTTTTGTTCGATAATTGGCGTCAGATAGTTTTCCAGTTTCAATAAAAGCATTTATTTGGGAAAGACGTTGTCCTGTTTGGTGTTATTCTGTTTTCTTGTATTGTCACGAGCACGAGTGCATTTTTGTTGCGCGCCGTGAATCGTTTGGTTTGCGTTGATTGTTTGCGACGTGGCGTTGTTTTTTTGCGCCTCCAGCCTTGTTCAGAAGTCGCTGTTCGGTTGACATGGCTCATGTTGTTTCATTCAGGATACAACAAACAGGAAAACCGGTTTGACAGACCTTTCCGTACTCTGTCTTCCATAATCTGAGATTCCGTAATCTGTCCTGGCGCTACATAGCCCACGAGCTGCAAAGCGCCACAAAAAACAAAAACAAAACAAAAAAGTATAGTCTTGGAAGGTGTCGTGAAAGGATGTGTTTGCTGTAGCCTTTTGTTTGCAATGGTCTTTGAATGTTGCTGCTTGTAACCGCGTTTATTATTTCTTTAGGATGTCTGCGTTTTCCAGTTTAATGAAACCTAGGATGCTGTGAAAGATCCTTCGACTGGTTCACGACAGGTTATCTGATCGAAAATTTCGTAAATGATGGGTATTTTAACCACAAATATGCTGGAAGTGTCAAAACTTAAGATATAGTTCAAAATGTTCGGATTTCTAAGGCATTTTTGTCTATTTGTTCGTGCACTATTTTTTCTTAGACAGGCCTCAATTTGCCCTCATGAAACTTTAAAACATTAGGGTAGTGTTCCGCAACTGGGGTTCCGCGAGTGGTTGCCGGGGGTTCCCCCGAAACAGACCGAAATTACCTGGGACGAAATTCTCAACCACAGTTCTGTGCGGTTGTAGAAATATAGACACTTGTATCATTGCGTAGGGTTCCATGAGCAACGGAAACATTTGGGGAAGGTTCCGCTGCAGCACAAAGGTTGAAAAACACTGCATTAGGCTACTGTTGAACCGTGCAAATTTCTGAAACTTTCAAACTGATTAGGGAAATCTTGACATAACAGTTAGTGCCACGACAAAGCGCTTGTTCTTCTACGACCTTTTATTATTTTTGTTAGGGACAAAGCGGATCACCATTATTAACGTAGTACATTTCTTTAAAAAATGTTGTTTAGCTGCATTTTCGGTTCGAAACCTGATAGTTTTTAACTAAATTTAGCGTGAGGACTGTTTCACGTTTAGTGTCTATCTGGGTTGATCCCAGTACTACGGCTTGGGAAAAAGGCTTAGTAATATATCGTATGAGTGCTAGTCAAATGTTGAACCCGCCTACCTACTAGACCACTTTGGCTCCAAATGACGCTTTACAAGACTCTAACTTTTGCAACCAGTGCAAGCCCTGAAAGCTGATAGCCTTAAACGTGCTTGTAAAAACTTTCACACAATTCATGGACGCCAGAAAAAGCCGTTTTGCCCCAAACACACACGATCCATTATGCGCTAAAGACACAAGACACCTTACCCGTTTTGTCCGAAATGGTAGCATTCAAAGATCCCCTCACCCTTGACATAGCCTGTGCCTCAAGTTTGGGATGTTCATTTGTGATAGAAATTCAAACACATTCCAAAAGAATAGAGCTAGAACGGATTTGCTAAACAAGACGAAAAATAGACAGGTTTACTACTGTAGTAGCATATACATCTGTCACACCAAAGCCATGACTACACTAGTTGAGTACGGAACCAGGTGTTTGTATGAGGACACTAACTTTTACTCTGTCCTGATTATTCGGTCTGCATCTTGATTAAAACTAGGAAAGGTTCTCATTTTCGGAAATGTTGCGAAAAGAACTTTTATCTGTGTGTCAGGCTTATGCAGAATTGCATGGAAATATTTTCAACTGCAGCAAAACTGCTTGTATG
>Ga0210059_1007542_pt1 | contig 17265 bp, 9 predicted proteins | sample Ectturendosymbi2_FD_188042 | JGI IMG/M metagenome (GOLD analysis project Ga0210059, IMG submission 188042) | Ecteinascidia turbinata endosymbiont from Florida, USA - Sample 2 (SPAdes) (version 2) | ecosystem: Host-associated > Tunicates > Ascidians > Unclassified | place: Key West, Florida...
ACAATTGTAAAAAATTTTTGTAATCTTCAATTTTTGTAATCTTGAGTTTTGATCTTAGCAACAGTGCGTAATTTTTTCTTTTGTTTCATATGTCGACTTTTGCGCAGGACTGAAGATGTGTAACACATGAAACTAGTTTCCTTATGCAATAAATTGCGATCGATTCGCTTGGTGTGGGTCACTGTTGTGGCTTTACAAATAATGCTAAAGGTTAAACCATGTGTCACCAAAGATGTTAAGATGTTTTCTGTTTTCTTATGGAGGAGAAAAATGTGTGATCATACATTTGTTTTTCAACTTCATCAGAAAGCCCACTTCGTCGCGTTTTGATCCAGGAAGGAGAACGCCGGGTCCTTATTCCTCAAATTCCTGATGTTGCTGGTAAGCTTTATATGTTGTACTAACTGTTTGTGTAATGATTCTTTTCTTTGTTTTTTACCACCCTTTCTTTCACTAATGCCTCTTTGTCTGACATGTTTGCTGCTGGTGCCCCTTTCTTTGTGATAGTTTGTAACTCCAAACCTTGCCAGCCAATTAAGCAGTAGAGCTGTTCAAACCCTATGCAGATTGAGGGAGTTTTCTTGTTTAGATTTTCAAAAAAAATTTAGATTTTGATTTTATTGTGGCTGATGTAATAATGGGGATTGTTCTGCACATTTTTTGGCTGAGGTCACTGTGCCCTGAGTTCCAAAAACCAATTTTTTGACTCTCAGTTTTTCTTGAAAACTAGGTTATAATGTAAGTTTCTAGAGAAAAGGCGCATTCAAGAAGTCTGTTTGGCTGTCATGGCAGCAGAGATACATGATGCTGATTCTTCACCGATAAGTAGACTTGGAAATGCATTGAATTGCTAAGTTGAGGTGCCCCTGCCAATTCAAGAGCCACATGTAGTGATGTAATTCGTGACTTCTAATATAGGTTGATAAAAACTAGGGTTTTCCTCAACTGAACTAATTTTTCTTTTTTTTGTTTTTTTTTTAGGAAAGAAAGAAAAACCCTAGATTTTGAATGTTTTCATTGCATCATGCAATATAACCATTTTCTGAATTGCAAATCATTAACTTGTTATACCTATTATGGCGTTTATGTTTGTGGGCAAGGAAATGTACTCAATGTTTGTTTTTGCAAAGTCTTACTGTTAATTTTCGCCATCAAAGTAGTGTCTGTTGACAAGGATGCACACAGAAAACAGACAAAATGAATTATCACACAATTAAGGCAGTATGTTGTGAAATTCATGTTCATGTCTCGCTGGTTAAGTATCTGCATGAAATCGTTTCTGAACATATGGTTTGGAATGGTCTGACATTACAAACAAGTTGGGTGCAGAGAAAGCAGACAAGTTTCCATAATATATCGTTACTCAGGGCTCAGAAATATGAGTTGTAATATTTACTCCAGCTGTTTGAATGATTCCTCTGATATTGTTTCAAATCCTTAAAATATTGTTTGATTCGAAAGAAAACTTGCTGTTGACTATGCCAATGTTCTGCCTGTTGTGTCTTATTATAGATTGAAACAAAATTGGAGCGTACTTGATGACTGTTTACTGTTGGGTGTTTCATATGATACCACAAGGAGTTTTTTTTTGGTTGGGTTCTTTTGCATCAACTCTGCATCCGATGTACAAAAACACAAACAATTGAAAAATGTTTTGTTTATACAATTGGTTTTGCATTTCTGCAGAGCAAAGAAGAGGACTAAACAGATAAAAACCATTCTCACACAACTTAGACAGTTCATTGTTATGTTCATATGCAAATCCTACTAGTTCAGCATCTGTATTTTTGAATACATGGTTTGGTATGGACTGACATTAGAAACAAGTTGTGTGCAGAGAAGGCAGAAAAATTTGTAGAAACATTGGGGTGAAACAAAATTTACTGCTGACTGTGTAAATGTGCTGCTGACTGTGCAAATGTGCTGCCTTATTTACTTTATCATCAATTTCTGAATAATCAAATAGTGCTTTTTATGCTTGAAATTGGGGTCATTTTGGCTCATGTTCCGCGTTTCTTTCTTTGTGCTGCCCTATTTATTTTATCCTGAATAATCAAAGAGTGCTTTTTATGCTTGAAATTGTTCCGTGTTTTTTTCTTTGTGAACCCAGGTGGTTTTCTCATTAGGGTTCAATCACATGAACTTGCTTCTAATGTACATAAACCCCAAAATTTGTATTGATATATTTTTTGTATTTCTACAGAACCTCAACAAAGAAGAGGACCTGGCTGGGTGCCAGTACCCCACAATGAAGGTATTTATGTTGTTAATGAGCTAAATATTGCAACAACTGTTGATTTTTCTGTTTTTACCTTTTTCCCTGTGATACTTTATTTGTGTGTTTGACTTATCTTTCCATCCCTTCTGCAATGAATTGAATCAAATACATTTCTAACAAAACTGGTGTTTTTGGTGTTTGTATTGATTATGTATCATGGAGATACATGATGCTGATTCTTGGCTTCACAAGTAGACTTGAAAATGCATTGAGAATGTTAACAAGGTGCAGGAAAAGTTGCTTGCAGACATATGAAACAAATTTTAAATTTTGATGCAACGCTTAAGCAGTGCTTTGTGTGGTGGGAATGCCTCAGTGTTCCTTTTTTCATGAATACAGGTGATTTTTTGGTTTGGATTCAATGCATGAACCTGCTTGTCATGTAGAAAAACACAAAAAATTGTATTCATACATTTTTTTGCACTTCTGCAGGACATCAACAAAGTAGAGGACCAGCACGAGTGCCGATTCCTCAGATTCAAGGTATTTGTGTTGCTGATTATGTGATATTGCAATTACTGTAAATATTTGTTGTTTTTAACTTTTTCCCTATGATACTTTCTCTGAGTGTTTGACCCTTGCTTTCAATCCCTTTACCACTGATTCAATGAAGCACGTTTGTCAGGAAGCCTGTGTTTTTGGTGTTGGTGTTGATTATCCTGTTTCATTGTAATGCATGATGCTGATTTTTGGCTTCACAAGTAGACTTGCTGACTTTTTGCTTCACAAGTAGAGCCACGGGTATCGGTGTAGTGTATGACTCCTAAGATAGGTTGATAAAAACTTGATTTTTTCTCAATGCTAAGTTTTTTTTCGTGTTATTTCATAGAAAAAGGTAAAACCCTAGATTCTGTATTCTTTTTCATGCAATATACCCATTTTCTGAATTGTGAACAATTGGCTTGTTTTACCTATTATTGTGTTTATAATTAAAGGTAAAGAAATGTATTCCATGTTTGTTTTTGGAAAGTGTTGTTGGTCAAATTCACTCCATCAAAGTAGTGGCACTTGGCAAGGAAGAATACAGCAAGCAGAGAAAAGCCACTCCCACACAACTTCCACTTTTCTTGTTAAATTTATATGCATGTCCTGCTAGTTCAGCATTGGCAGATGTTTACATTTCCACACAATGTTTGGAATGGTCCAACATCAGAAACAAGTTGAGTGCAGAGAGAGCACAAGAAATTCCAGTTTTTCATTGCTGAAAAAGATAATAGCTTAATTTACTGAAGCTAATCAAATTCTTCTAATTTTGTGTTAAATTATTCAAATTTTTTAGCTTTTCATTTTGTTAGATTCAAAATACATCTTACGGTTGAAGAGAGAAAGAGAGATGTATTTAGCGATGGTGAGTAAAATAAACACATGTTTACAGAAAGACGAAGAAAATGAAAAAGCGCTACAGTTGACAGCAAAACACAAATAGGCCTATCCTACAGTCTTTGCTGTGTACAGTTGGTCATTTTGATTTATATATATATTTTTTTCTTTTACAAAGCTTGGACATTGACAAACCCTAAGGTTATCTGGTCAATATGTCCTGTGTAATGTCTTAGAGAGCAAAATGTAAATAGTAATATAACAGAAACCCACATGTTCCAAAACATAAAAAATTGCAAAGAAACAAACACAAAACATGAAAGCAATACCTCATGATATTTAATAGGAGCCAATGAAAATGAAATTTGTTTTGCTTACTTAATACTGTGAGAATACGAATTCTTGTAATTGATTCCAAAAGGTGCTTAAGGGTACAGCCTTTAAAGTTTGTTGTACCTTATTCCAAAGAGAAGCTCCTATACGAAATTGATTTTTTACTGGCGTTACTTGAAACTTGATGAATAAAGTAATTTTCCATGTTAGCAAATCTGGTTTGATAGGAATGAACAGAAGAGGTTTCTTAAATATTACTTGTATATTTCTGGTCAATTTCTGTGGTGAAATTAGTGCGCCAATTTTGCTAATTCAAATTGATAAATGTCTTTCAGTTTCAATATTTTTACGTTCCTTTACAAAGGAGTTGTTTGACATCTATATTTGCTAAAAGTCATTATCTGTAACATGTTGTTTTGTGCCACTGACAATGGTTGTAGAAAAGAGTTACACTGTAAGCGGCACAAATGTTCTGCCTGTTTTGCTTTGTAGCAGATTTGAAACGAATTAATGAGTGGGTTTCTTGCTGTGTATTTTTTGATAAGAAACTACAAGATTTTTGGGTTTGGGTTCATTTACGTCACTCCTGCATCTGATGTACAAAAATTCAAAAATAGTTGTTCATACGATTGGTTTTGTACTTCTGCAGAAAATCAACAAAGAAGAGGACCGGCACGAGTGCCAGTGCATCAAAATCGAGGTATTTATGTTGCTGATTACTTAATATTACAAAAACTGTTCATATTTGTGGTTTTTAACTTTTTCCCTGTGATACTTTCTCTGGGTGTTTCACCCTTGCTTTCAATCCCTTTACCAGTGATTCATTGAAGTACATTTGTCAGGAAGCCTGTGTTTTAGACTTGGAAATGCATTGAAAATGTTAACAAGGTGCAAGAAAGGTTGCTTGCAGACATATGAAACGAATTATAAATTTTGATGCAGGGCTTTTGCCCCTTTTGGGAACCATTGAAATCACTGCGTGTGGTGCACCCAATAATTCCAAAGCCACGGGTATCGATGTAGGGTATGACTCCTGATACAGGTTGAGAAAAACTTGTGTTTCCACTCAATGGAAGTAGTTCGCTAAACCACTTGATGCAAGTAGTTCGCTTAAGTGTTTTATTGGAAACTAAGCTGAAATCTGAGTCTTTTGATACATGTATTGGGTGTCTATCATTTCTTGTTCGAAAATTATGGCCTAAAAACCATAAACTTGGTAATTTTACAAAAAATCTTTTTCTGCCCTTACTCTGTATGTACTGACTGTAGTGACCTTACTCTGTATGTACTGAGAAGTTTACTTGCATGGGCCAAAACAGAATTGTTATTGTCGCTGCCTCTGTTTGTTATGTAGAGTAAATGCCCATGCTTGAAGAGCCCAAAGCTTTACACAGGCAGAAGGCAACGATAGAGACTGCACACATATTCCCACATTCATATAGGTTAGCAATCAGACCAGTCAAAGGTTTGAAAGGCCCACTTTAGGTTTTTGTGGCAATGTAAGTAGCCTAAACTACTGAAAATATGTCTTTTTTGTTATCTTGATTTGAACATTTTTGATCCACTTGGTCCTCAGTGCCACTTTGTAACATCTGTACCATATGCTGTGAAATTGGCCATAATTTATGTCGACTGATCCCTTGGTGCAATAATTTTTACCAGTTTTTTTTTCTGCCCTTATTCCATTGGTTCTTGCTTGCCTATGAGATCACACCTGTGGTGTGGTTAAATGTGCCAAATAGTCATTACCATTGCAGTTAGGATTTGAGTGCTCTCATTACTTAGCCTATTAAGTTTGCTAAGATCAAAGTAAGTTGTTCAATGTGCAGCCCTGATTAAGATAATGAGATATTTTTTGGCTCAATCAACAATTATGGATTTGCATAGCTGACAAAGGTGTCAATCTTAGCAGACATTGCATTTGTGAAGCAATGGCATGCAATGCTGGGGACCGATCGGCCTCAACTACACCAACATGGTAAAAACTTACAGGAAAGAGTTTTCAATAAGGTAAATTAAGGTTCAGTACAAAACATTGCGCTGTTTCTCAAATCAATGTTGAGAAGCCACATGAAGTATCCAGAAAGCAAAGCAAGGGAAAAAACTTATTTATGCATATTTAGGACTTCTGATCAAGAATTGCAAAAAATCTGTTGGGCTTTATTTTCCACTTTTTGAGATTGTTTGAAAACACATTTGCAAATCATTTTGTATATCCAGGGTTTTTGTAAAGGCCTTTTAGGGACCTCATTTGGGTCCCTAGAATCGAAGAAAATTATCATCGGGTCTCTAAAATCTGAGAAAATCGGGTCCCTAGAATCAGAGTAATCAGGTCCCTACAGATCCGTACCGGGTACCTAACATTTTCCTTGAAAAAAAACTGGAATATCTGTTACATCTGTCAAATATTGCATAATTAGTTGATGTGTCCTTGTTTGCTAATGCTGCAAAAGGTCGGGCACAACATAATCAACTACCACGACACAACGCCCCGCCCATGCAACCACCCCGAAACAACCCACCAAGGCGTCATTATCCACCCCCGCCTGAACAACCATGCTGGAGGTATTAAGGATTCCTTTTGTGAGGTAAGTAATGTAATTTTACTGGTTGAAATATTTGTTGAGTATGCTGACTGTTTAATGGAAATTTTTTTATTTTGGTATAATACAAGAAATTGTCTTTCACGAAATGGAACGTTGTTCAATAATTAGTTTTTTAACTGTAATTGAAAGTTCAATGTAATTTAGGTTTTTGGAAGTTTGTTATGTCATTCTTTTATCATTGTTTGTTGCTGTTTCTGATATGCTTCATAGAAAAAAGAGCAATTACTGTTGCATGATGTTTTGCCTGCAATAGGAAGAGTTCACACCAGGCACGCAAAATCTATCTTTTGTTGTGCCGAATTTAGTTCTACCATTGCCTTAGATCTGCAACAGAAATTAAAGCCTGTCCTACATTCTTATACAGAACAAATGACAATGCGATCTTTTCTTAGAATTTTTTCTAGGTCTTTCGTGTAGTTGAGAAGTTCTCTTAATTAAATATCTATGATTTCTAGTTTTTTTGTGAAGCTTAATTTTTGGATATATACTTTTCATGCAGGAACGTGTTGCAGCCTTAGTTGTCGATCTAATTAGCTGTACATAAACTCCTTTGTTATAGTAACCATATATTTTACAAACCACACAAGCACAAAGCATTCAGTTGACACAGGGTTTATTTATTCCATTTTTAAGTAGTCATTTTCCAAGCAATACAAAATATAGTGTTTTAATGCTCTGCTATAGGCTGATAAACAGCATGAAGACATGCTTTGCACAGTAAAGTTTTGTCGCAACAACCTCAGCTAATCACATGAAGTAAGCCCAATGTCAACACATTTTTACACGTAAACTGACGAGAAACTGTTCCCGCTGATTAACTAACGTATAGAGCAGCTATGTCCAACCCACAGCCCAGCCAAAGGTTTTGTGCAGCCCAGTTTAGGTTTTTGCTATAGTAAAATTAGCCTACATACCGACAAACTGTCCTTATTTTGATAATCTTGAATTTGACATTTTTGTTGCAGGCAGTTCTCAGTCCCACTTTATCATGTCTGTTACCACTGCAGTTAAGATTCTAACGCTTTCAGTACATTAGCTTAAGCTAAATTTAGTTTGCTAAGATCAAAGTAAGCCATTCAATATGCGGCCCTCATAAATATGTCATTCAATGTGCGGCCCTGGTTAAGATAGTGACATAATTTTTGACTCAGTAAGCCATCTTAGTGGGACATAGCTGGTGCAGAGCTTCAAGAAGCAATCTCTGTTTGTGGGCAATCTGAATGGTAACAACCAAACATAGCATCCAATACTGACAATATTGCATTTAATTTCAGTTCTGCAGTGTCTGGTGGTATTGTGTTGTTGTGAACTTTTTGTCAGTGGAAGATTGAACATCAAGTAAATACTATTCCTTCTTTTTCGATCTTTTCTTGTAACCATCTGACATAGCCAGGGTCCATTAACCCCCAAATTTTTGGATTATCTTGTCATTTTTGCTTTGACAGGCAGTGTCCCGAACAAAATACTGTTGCTTACTTTAAGTCAAAATATTTGCTCCAAAAAGATTTGGGATGGCTATGTTACTGCTTGTAACCACTTTTATGCAGACAGCTTGCCTCTCTCTCGTGCCCAGTCATGTTCATAAGTATGAAGACTTTCACACAGCACATTCTTAATTGATGTTCAACTTTTTGACTGTACATCATTTTATTAAGACATTTGTAAAAACGAAATAAAACAACAATTTTGCCATGATTACTGAAATCCTACTTGTCGAGGACGGCCTCTTCTCCTTTTCGGGAGAGGGTGAAGATAGACCCAACTTTGTTTTGGCTATGTAGATGCGTTTTGGTTGCTGCTAGCTACCAATGATTTTTATTTTGTATTTTGATTTGATTGTTGGTTAGATTTTATTTCACTACACTCCAGACCAACTTGTTAGTTAGTGGGCGTTTGGTTCGCCTTTGTGAAGGAAAGTTTGATTTATTTAGTTAAATTTTAAATTAAATATTTAAATTTTTAACACTTCGACGTGCATCCGCTTTCGAGGATTTTTGAGAAAAAAACTCTGAAACGCACGTGGCTTTGCAATTTCTCTGGTCCAGTCAGTGCTACAGACCCGGTAAAAGGCTCAAAAGACACAGCAAGTCCAAAATGACCCCAAAACTGCTTCACTTATGACTAGGGCAAGTTTTTGTTGCAGTAACAAAGCGAGAAAGTTGCATTTATTTTCAGCGAAAGTTGCAAAAAGTTGCGAAAAGTAACATGCAAAAATCGAAAAAGTTGCAAAAGTTGCATGCAAAAATCGAAAAAGTTGCATGCAAAAATCAAAAGTTGCAATATAAAATTCCTGGAAACAGCTCAAAGCATTGAATTATATATATCTTGAGTATTTAGGAAGCTGTTGGAAGCTGTAAAAAAAGTTGCAAAAGTTGCAAAAACTTGCCCTACTTATGACATAACTAGCAAAAAATCTGCAACCCCCAACCAAAAAAATTTTTTTTGAGTGCAGACAAGAAGACTGGCCAATCCGTTTAAGCCCTAGAACAGCTCTCTAGCGCAGTCGGCGGAGGAGCTGTGACATTGGTGAGGCAACCGAAAACTGCTGGTTTTAGGCCAAAATCTAGGTACAAATATATCTTACGCCAGCTTTCAAAGTGTTAAAATCAAAAGTTTGCTATTTTCGATGTTCATGGTGTAGCAACGCCAATTCTGGGGAATTTGTTTTGCAGGCGACAGCTGAACCGATGCGAATCAAGTGGGATTTACATATACGAGATTGGCGGAAAAAAGATATGATGACAATAGAGTATGCAGCTAACTGGCGTCATGAGACAACAATGTACAAAGTTAATTATAACGGTATGGGTGCGAACCAGTGGGTATTTTAATAGGTGAGAACAAGTATAAAAGTACATAGAGACTGTGAGGGTGCAAAGAATACATTTGTGATATAAAAGGTGTAAAAATGCAATATATAAAAAGGTGGAACAGAAAATATATGTATAAAAATAGTGAATTTTCTGTTGCACACAACCGTGCAGAAAGAAGGCAACAAGATGCGTGCCCAGTATTTTATTTTCCCAATTGTTTTATAATGTTTGGCTCCATTCCCAGCACATAATGTCTCTATTGTTCCGGTTGTAGAAAAACATGAAAAAAAGCCACTTGCTCCCAGTGCTATATGTGGAAAAAACGTTTGTTGCGGTAAAGAATCTGTGGGAGGTGAAGACTTGAAGGTTGAACTTTTCTTAGTTCAGACCATTACAATAGGTCATCGCATCTCCAAAGCCCAAAAAAGCTTTATTGGTGCAAGACAACTGGCCATGGAATTTACACTGCATATACTTGTTGCAAGCCATAACTTGTAATGCTGTTTTTTAATAAGTTTGTGTGGTTTATGATTGAAGGTGACTTACTGTTTTTTCTTTATATTGATGAAAGGTTTAGACAAGCCCAGCATTTCCTTGGTTACATTTTGTCGACAAAACTCTCTTTTTGCATTCTGTTTCTATTCAGCAACATGTGTACATTCCTTCACAGGAGGGATTATGCTGAACAGAAGGTAGTTTTAGTGGTATAGACATCATTACTAGGGTTGCCAATTCAACGCAAAACATGCTAGTATGTGAAAGTATCTCAGTAGCTTGGTTACGTTATCTATGTTTTAATGTGGCTTACAATCAAAGGCTGCCAACGAATAAACAAAGAGGGTATACATACAGCCGCAGCATTCCTTCCATTGCAACTCCGAGCGCAACTCAATGTGGCAATGATTGTAGGGGTATTGTAGGGGGAATTCTGGTGAAAAATTGGATCAGAAATAAAAAAAATTTTTTGGCATTTCTTGCCGCAGAGTTTAAATGTGTATAACTCTGCTACTTGAAACATACTTCGTGTCCTTATTGGTGTACATCAACCAGGTGCATTGATTTAATTTTTTAACACTGTTACAGTGGAAAGTGTATCACCATTATATTTTAAATCGTTTCGATTTTGTTGCATTCACCAAACTTGGTTGCATCAAACTCTTGTTTGAAGTAGTGTGTTGCCTTTAGCCTGCAGTTTGCAGGTGCAAAGCAAACGTAATGCGTACTGAACTTCAAACGAATTTCCCTCCTCACAGATACATTGACAACAAATTCTTCCTTTGGACGTGTGACACCATTGCAGTGTTTTATAAGTTTGATGCATTTTCTCTATCGTGAATATTTTTAAATATGTGAAAACAGTAAATATTTTGAAATCTGTGAAAATCTGACAACTTTATACCATTTTCTTCTGGTGACTTGACCTTGCTTAAAAAAACATATAGATGCATTGCACACATTAAACTGTTAACCACTGTTACAGTCTCACCAAGATTTTTTAAATTACTGAAAAATGAATATCCTTAAGGGTGCTGAAAGTGGGTGGAAACGTCTCATTGGTGACAAAAGTCTGTAAAAGGGTGCGAACAAGAACAAAGGGGGCAAAATGCTCAGCCATGTGGGTTTTATCATTTCCCATGTCATATATATTTCCATGTCATTGAAATGGGATTTTTGCTATGATTTAATGCTCCCAAAGCAAGGAAAGCGCTTGTTGATTCATACTCAGGTTATTTCCAGATATTTCAAAGCTCAGTGACAGTCCCCAAGCACATCCATCATATTGAACTAGGGGCCATTGAATGCATCGATATCTTTAAACAAAATTGTGTGAAAATGTTACCTTGTGTTTGCTTTATCAGGCTTGGGGTGAAACAATGGCAAGTCTAGAATGAAAAGGGGATGATGGAACAAACAAGCTAAAGAAATATTGTCCTAAAACAAAGAAGAAAAGACTTGGGGTTCACCACAGTGTTTGCATAGTCATGTCAAACTTGTGTAAGTGGGTAGACTAAAATAAATGTTTTTTGTAACATATGCTTGTTTGCACTTCATTTCCAACTTGGTAGGAGACAAGCTTCAGAAGCACTTATTGACAGCTTGCTTTGTGCATTCACATTGCAGATTATTTTCCTGAGCAGAATTCATAGCAAACACATTTTTAGGAAGTGTTGAAGAAAAAGCAGGCATATAAAAAAGGTTACTAGTTCTTGCATTTCGTGCTTGTTTGCAATTTAATTCCAATGAAAGTTATGTAAGAAGCAGAAATGATTCGCTTTTGCCTACTGATTTGCTTTATTATTAGGGACATTTTCATGACCTAAAAGCAAACAGCACCTCAGACCTGGTGATATAGCATTTCCACCTCATATTTTGAAATGGTCTTAATAGTTTCCCTATTGATTAGGTTGAAAATATGACTTTTTAATGACTTCAAACTTTTTTCGTAGACTGAGTCAAGGGTGTAATTTTCATAGCTTCCTGAAACACAGAAAAACTGACTTTTATGACTTCAAATGTCCTTTGTTAGTAAGCGTTATAAAAATTTTGGAGCAGAAACCAACCCAACTATATCAATGATTGGTGAATGTAGTCAAAACCAGTTTTTGTCTTTTCTACTTGAAAAGTTTACAAATATATGTATGAATGATATGAAGAGAAATAGCTAAATGTTACTAGGCACTTTGTTGGAAGTATGTCTGCAGAAAAATCAACAGTTTTGCTCCACTGAAAAAGGGTAGAAATGCTGCCAAAAGTGAAAGCTTGATGCCAGTTCTCCAAAGTGAAAGCATCTGCTTGATGTGTCTGACATCTGCAGAAGTACCCCGTACTAAAAGGATTCAAAATCCACATGTGATTCACAGCATAATGGATGATATCTAGATTCTCTATGCAGCCAAAACCTTGGTAACCTAGAAGACCAATGTGTAATACACAAACTTAATGTGGATCAAATTGCGGCAGAAGCAATAAGCAAAACTTAATGTGGATCAAATTGCGACAAATTGACCAAGATCCAAATTGCTCATGTCAATGTCAACCCAAGGTGCCATGCAGCAACATATAAAATTTTTCATAGGCATGCGCAAGGTGCTAGTGAATAAAGGGTCTATTGTCTCTATTTCCACCAAGCTATCTCCAGACCCAACAAATGAGCCCATGTCTAAACATGAGCACCCTTTGTCAACGTTAATGACAGTGATAAGACAGTAATGATGCAACATCAACAGTGTGGATTATATTTGGATAAGAGCTGATGATGCCTACTTCATAGGCAAAACGCATACTCTGCAAGATCTTCAACATCTGATTCTTTGCTGTGAAAGGATTTCTTTCGATTGACAATCAACAGGTGTTGTTTGCATCAGAGTGTTTTTTCAAGGTGTTTTAAGAACCTGATTCACATCCCTAGAATTGAAATTCGGGTCCCTACAATCACAAAAAAATTATTGTCGGGTCCCTACAAGTCCATACCTAACATTTTCCTTAAAAAATCCTGGTTAGAGTTGGCAATTTTTGTTGAAAACGTTTATCCCATCCATTGGTGCATTTGATTGGCGCATTCAGTAGTTTAATCCACAGTAGTCTACTCAAACTGTTGAAAGAAAAAAAACAAAGGAATAATAATGCAAACAAAAACACTATTATTTTCAATGTTCGTCCAAACTGACTAACCAACTTATCTCCTTTGACATGTTTGTGTTGAGGAGAAATATATGCATTGTTGTGGACAACAATTTTCAACCCAACTTGAAAAAATTGACAAAGGGGAGAAGGCCAAAGACTGCTTAGAGACCAAAGAGTCCACTCAATTTTGTGCTGGACGAAGTTCAAGCGTAAATGCGTAAGCAGCCTTATTGAAAGTCAGGTTGAACCATTGTAAACCTTGAAGCTTTTCTTGTGTATCCACTGCAAGATTGTACCTATGCAATGGCAATCTTCTTTGGGTCAGGTTCATAGATAACCTTCAATAACAATTATTGCTATTAAGATTTAGTGATTCGAACCTAAACCCCAGGTTAACAATTATGGTTTGTTGATGAAAGGATTCACTGAGCTTTAAGTAAAATCTAACAACAGCATTCACAAATTCAAACTGCTTTTTCAGATTTTTCAAAAGTTGTGGAAAAATGGGATTTTTGATTAGTAAGCATGTGGTGAAGTGAATGTGAATGAAACACACGAACATCTCAAAACTTCACTCTCTCCATCGCAACAAAATACACCAACTCATTGAGAATTTAATTAGAATGTCAGATCACTTGGTAATTTTAAAATTTTGTTCGAAAACAACGTCACATCATCCACAGAAGTAGAAACTAGTAGTAAGTTTAAACAGGATGGTTATCATGTCACGTGTCACTAGAAGAGTTAACATTAAAACACATTTCAGTCAATGAAATGGACATAACTAACAAAGCGGTCGAAGAAGGATGTTTGCGGGATGATCCATGCAGTTGTGGTTTATGTAACAAAACACATTCCATGGATCCCACACAGACTTGGCTACACATTTCTCAAAAAGAGATTGGTCATTCAATGACTTTTAAACTCACACGATCTGGAGAACATCAATATCCTCATCGTCCTACAGTGAAGAGCAACTTGCATTCATACAGAATCATGCACTTCGAACAGTTCTCCACTTGTTTTTATTGTTGGTCAGATTTTCTAAGTTGAATGGTAGTATGTTGTACTTTGTCAGTATATCCTAAAACAGGGGTAACCAACCTTTTTGAAACAGAGCTACTTCTTGGTACAGATTCATGCAAAGGACTACCAGTTTCATGCACACACTTTTGAAATAAAAATTAGCTCAATTTGTCTTCAAATATGTAATCATTAATAAAAATCAAACATATTGGCCACTAACAGTTTGAAGACACTAATCATATTTATCCTATTTTCAAAACAAGCCTGCAATCATGTGGTCCCAACAGGTGACCTGATGCCCATGGGCTCCGTGTTGATGACCCCTGTCCTAAAGTAATCTTATTTTGTCAATTACATCCTAAAGCAGGGTTTCTCCAATGGGGCCCCCTTGGAGGCCACAAGCTGAGGCCTTTTCTAGGTAGCTTTGCCTTGATATTGCATAACCAAGTGTCACGACATATTATGAATCTTTTGAAAGGGGCCACGGCTCACGAAAGTTTGAGAAACACTGTCTTAGATTAATGTTATTGTGTCTGCCAGAAGATTGCTTCATCAGCTCACCATGGAGCAGGAGCAATCTGCTGAATGGCATATTTACAACATGGCCGAGGCACCTGACCTACCATTGTATCACTATATTTTCCAAGAAGGTGTGGCCAATCTCCTGCAGTATTCCATTGTAGACTTTTTTCCATCAGTAGACGTAAGTATTGCATGTAGGCAGCAAATATAAAAATATTCCAGACACATAATGCATGATGGTATGGTGTCCACCCTGCACAACCATACAGAAGGGTAGAAATGCAAAAAGCATTGCAAACCTGCATGGCTTGATGTTCCATTGAAGAAGAGGCTTCATTTGTGCAGCTTAGTGAAGACAGTTTCCTTAAGAAGAAATTTCATACAACACAAAGAGATGGCCCTGTCCGTAGTAGATGACCATGTCTATAGCAGAATTTTTAGGAGTGATTTTGCTTGTGGTTGGCCTGTACTGAGGTTAGCCACATGCACAACAACAATGCATACCACTATCTTGACATCAACTGCACACTGTAAAATCAATGTCTCAACTTTTGCTTGATGTGGCAGAAGTTTTCCATCATCTGGTTATGACATTTGTAAGACAGCAGTGGAGAATGAGGTCAGCGAGGACTCATCCATTCATTTGCCCATTATGAATCAGTCAGTGCGAAGTAACAGACTTCCTCCAGGATACATGTTCCCTTGTCAGTTTTTAGCTCAGTTCATATATTGCACCTGATAGTTTTCAGTTTTCCATGATTTATTTAAACAATAGCATCAGATTGGTAACTGAACATTTTCGAGAGGTATCGACATGATGTTATATTTTTCATTTTTATCAGAATAAGAAATAATCTATGCACCATTTAATTTAATATCATAACTTAACAATTTGATTGCATGCCACTGTTGTTCACCAAACAAAATTTGGTTGGGATATTTCGTCGTCATTATCGGCTCCCGCTTGTGTCCGAGCACAGGATTTGTCTGCAATCAGGACTTTGCCATCTGTGGTTGGTGACGATGGCGGATGTAACGTTGAAGGCCCAACCTGTGATGGAATAGGTGTTGGCATTGGTCACATGGTATAGAGGGAGGGGTACGTGGTTGGTTCTGTTTTTCGTGTCTTTGTTTGCATCTGTCTTCGTCCTTTTGTTTCCTGCCTGTCTCGAATGACTCTACACCATCCCTGATTTCTTCTCCAAGCTGCCCTGTCATTGGCAAGCTGTTCCCAAGACTAGATTTGTGCAAGCTTGTTTCAAGGAGCATTTTAGCTGGTCTTCATACCGCAGCTTTGGTCTTCCATGGGGTCTTGTTCCTTCATTTAGTTTGCCGTAGAGGATGATTCAAGGCAGTCTGGAGGGGTCTATCCGCATGACATGTCCTGCCCAGCGGAGACGGTGTTGCAGTATGGTGACTTCCACACTAGGCAACTGAGCACGCTTGAAGATTTCGTTGCTTAAAAGTCGCATCTCCCATCGAGTGTTGAGCAGTTTGTTGGGATATTTAGATCCAACCAAACTTCCTCTAGCAGTCATTGGAGTAGAGAGTAGAAAGTTATACCAAGAGCTTATTTGATCACCAGATGAGCAAGCTGTTTTGGTATGAATTTTGGTGCACGAAGTAGGTTTTGTCACGCACTTTCATTGGTCCAATATCATGCAGGAGAGTTAGTCTTATCTCACAAATTTCATGTGTGGAAGTTTTTTTTCTTCCCTATGCTGAACAGTAATTGCTGGGAAGTAGGGAAAGTTAGAAACTCCAATTCAATATTCATGAAAGTGACTTTGGGTAAACGTTTGAAGTTTCAAGAAGTAAATTTAGTGAGCTTGTTATACTACAATAAAGTATAATTCATTCTGTAATTAACTACTCTTACTGTTCGAGCCTTCATTTCAGCATTACATGGAAAGCCGATGCAACAAAAAAGAAAATGCATGTGAATGAAAGGCAATAATATTTCTTCAACAAAGAAATCGAAAAAACTCGCATTGTTGTTTAGCTGGTGGCTTGTTCAAGCTTTGGTTGTTGTCATGGAAAACCTTAACTCCACAGTTGAATGGTTTTCTCCGTATAATCAACGATGAGTTCACTTATGTCCATGGGTGTTTGGCTGTTGTTCAAACTCTTTCTTATCTCGTCTATGTTCTACACAACACAGTTAATATTGAAATTAAACTCTTGTGATCCATAATGTTGGGGTGTAATTTGGCACTCAACACCAACCAATCCTGAAATAATTTTTGGTGTCACTTCAAAATTCCTCCCATGAGCCAGTCATGCTACTTGGTGTTGCCAGTTGGAGATACAACCACATTTTTGTGACCCCCAGTCATTAAATATCATCCAATAAACTGCAATCAAGTATCAATTCAGAAAGGGTTTATTTATTTTATTTATTTGTTTGTTTATAGCAGACACGAAGTCCATAGTATGAACACACACACTCTGCAGAACGCAGGTTGAAAAAACAGACAATACAGAACGGAGTACAAGACATTGAAGCCGGCGAAATCACAGGGTTACAGACACTTTTTGCAACTGCATTGAAGACAGAACCATAGGGTTACAGACACATTCTTAACACTATTGTTAGCTAACACGTAACACTTGTTACAGCACTACTGCGGAGTAGGGCGCTAATTCCTAACTTGGTCTAGTCTAGGTAAAATGCGAAAGCGTTGTGGCTTGACACGCCATCGATCAAACGGACACTGCAAAGTTCGATCACTCAATCACAGAG
>Ga0210059_1007543_pt1 | contig 17263 bp, 10 predicted proteins | sample Ectturendosymbi2_FD_188042 | JGI IMG/M metagenome (GOLD analysis project Ga0210059, IMG submission 188042) | Ecteinascidia turbinata endosymbiont from Florida, USA - Sample 2 (SPAdes) (version 2) | ecosystem: Host-associated > Tunicates > Ascidians > Unclassified | place: Key West, Florida...
CAGAGAATCACGATGAATGTTCAATAAAATCTGGTTTAAATTTCCAGAGCGTGTATCCCTGAAGACTTTGGTGCTTCGTACCCCCTGCTTTGGCTCCTCGTACCCCCAAGTGGTACGTGTTCCCCCGGTTAAGAACCACTGCTGTAGACGATAACGTCGGCGGAATTCACCCGTACATTTTTGTTCCACCCAGATCGTGGAAATCCTGGTTCGATCAGGAAGCGCCCGAAGAGTGCGACATCCCGGATGGTTACACGAAATCGCTCGACGTCTTCCGCAAGTTCCTCCTCATCAGGAGCTGGTGTCCTGACCGCACAATGGCAATGGCGCGCTATTTCATACTCGACTCGCTCGGAAAACGAGTAGGTGGTAGTTCGCGATTCCCACGGTTTGCTGACTCGCTCATCTGACGTAATTGCTACTGCTCCTTTGCCACGCTTGGTACGAATTAATATTGATACAGAAAACCGTGAAAATTGCTCTCATCTGTTATCCTGATTGTTTTTCTTCTGCTCTGCCCGGTTCTACGTAGTACGCCGAGGGGGTCACACTCGACTTGGAAGCCATGTATGAAGAAAGCAGCCACTTCACGCCAATGATCTGCTTGCTTTCGATGGGGTCTGACCCGACGGAACAAATCGAAAAGCTTGCCAAGAAGAAGGGAATATGTACGTTTCCCAAAATTTTGATTGCTCCATGAGCTGAAATGAAATAATTTTTAGGTGATTAAACGCATTTCCAGGCTGCCAATCGATCTCAATGGGCCAGGGCCAAGAGGTCCACGCCCGTCGTCTACTCCAGCAAGCAATGGCCGAGGGAGGTTGGGTACTGTTTCAAAACTGCCATCTCGGATTGATGTTCATGGATGAATTGCTTGAAACAGTGAGTCTTTTGGCTGAGTAGTGGTTGCTTTGCATATTATGTATCTTTGCACTATAAGTATTTAGCTGCACAAAGCGATTCTTCGTTTTATAGAAAATAAGCTGTACCTGTAAAAAGGGAGTAGTGAAAGTTTTATAGTAGGTCAAATTTTCGTTTAACAACCTGCTTTGTTTATTCGAGCATAAGAAATAAGTGTTGTAGCAACATTTCGCAAAAGTTTGAATGAGCTTTATAACGATTGTGCTTCTGCGCAGTTTAAGCTTCTGCTTAGTCGCGGGAGTTGGCTTCCAAACTTTGATGATCACAACTGGAATGCATTTCTCGAATCATTACTGGATCATGTAGCGACAATGCTTGTCGCATTGTGAAGTAGGGGGTAGCTTTTTGTGCGGTAATAAGCGAGGAACAGCAGGAGCGCATGACTCCTGAAAAAAGTTTTTGCTTGAAACCCACGAACACTTGCTAAATACTTTTGCGACTGATCAAAGGTTTGCGTTTGTTGAACTAAATGTATTGCTGGGTAATGTAAAAGTATTACTGAGAAGCTTATGTCCCTTGAAGAGTGTTGTGTTTTCACTCAAAGCCTGTCGCAATTTGTGATACTCGAATTTTCCCTCTTGACCGCTTTTCCTTTTCCTGACCTGAATAACTTTCGAGAGCGGAATCTTTGAAAATCTTCTCGCAGCTTCAGACAGCCAGCGAGTCGAACACATCGATGCGCATTTACATTACAACCGAAGTCAACCCCAAATTCCCCATCACCCTGCTACAAATGTCAACCAAGTTCACGAACGAACCTCCCCAAGGTATGAAGGCAGGATTGAAGCGGACCTATGCTGGCGTCACGCAAGAGCAGGTGAGCGTCACGTGATTGGGTATGTGTAAGGTGTTTAAGCTGATGATGTTTAAGGTTATCCCATTCGGATGTTTTTTTGACATTTCGACTGCTTGCCTGTAAACGAATTTAGATCATTTAAAATCGTGTAAGGTCCTTACTCCACTTTCGAAAGGCTCTAAACCAGGGTCACCAACCTTTTTGAAACTGAGGGCTAATTCTTGAGTACCGATTAAGATGCACTTCTGAAATAAATAATTTGCTCAATTTTCCTTTCATTACATTATTGTTGCAATCGACGATATTCATCTCCGTGAAGATACTGATCATGCCCACGCTATTTTTAGAACAGGCCCGCTGGTGACCCACGTGGTCCTCATAGGTGACCTGGTGCCCGCGGGCACCATGTTGGTGTCCCCTGGTCAAGAGTGTGAAGAGGAAGAGTTCATCACCTAATAATACTTTCATGCACTGGTTGCTGCAAAATGTCTCTGATGGACATCAGCTTTTTCAAAACAAGTTTCGAAGTTTTTAAACAAACACACGAGAATTGGCTTAAACTGCGAAAATCTGCGCGAATTGCTATATTTAGCTGGGGGGACGTGATCTTGCAACACCCTGTTCCTTCCGATTTTGAGGCAGTGGAACCTATCAACGTTTTTTTTATCTTGTGCACTTCGAAAGGTTCGGTTAAATTATGTTTGTTTCCATTTTTCTTAGCTTTATACAAAATTGCTGGCTAAAGTAGTCGCCATCAGTGAAATGATGCAGACACATTGCGGATTACGATAATAATGTTTACAATAATTATCATGAATACAGCTTATTGACAACACGTTTGAACTACCGGTATGTCGTTTAGGCCGACTATCCTTAGATTAGTTATGAAGCTTTTAGTAGTTACGTTCTTCGTTTACCGGAATCAATTTCACAAAAATTCGGTAACGAAAAAGTTTTAGAAAATGCTAAATATCGTAAAACTTATTTTCCCTGTTTGGAAGTGCATCTATGACAGAATTTGCTTTCTTCTTGCACGGTCTCAATCTTTTTAACCCAATTTCCAGCTCGAGATCACTAACATGCCTCAGTGGCGCCCTCTGCTCTACACGACCGCTTTCCTCCATTCGGTGGTGCAAGAGAGACGGAAATTCGGACCTCTCGGCTGGAACATTCCTTACGAATTCAACCAATCAGATTTCACAGCCAGCGTTCAGTTCATTCAGAATCACCTGGACGACATTGATCCCAAGAAGGTGACCTTTGCTCCACGCTGTCTGCCAAACGTTTAATGTTGTTGGTAAATGTTGTACTTGAAAAATCCTAGCACCACACACGTAAGCAGTGTTGAATAAGAGGTCATGTTAAGCCGTCATTGTTTTGCAAAAGAGGGCGTATGGTGCACGCATTCATATCCGTACGAAAATGAAGATGGTAATAGCACATCGTGCTAAGGGAGCAAAAAACACCTGCGCAAAACTGTCCTACTCGTTTCGCAGCTTATCGCGTACGGAAGTGCAGTAACGTATGTAAACCCTCAGTCACGAAACAAAACATACATGTCCCTGTGGAACGCGTGATTTAACCTTTTCGACTGTTTGGCTTTTGTCACGAGACAGACTTATCGTCACGCAGTTAGCTGGCTGTTGTTCAGGCTGTGACGAGCATCCAATAGTTGATATTTACCAAAATCAATTTCTCGTTCGTAAACTCACTGCCAGTTTTCAAAGCGTGTTTTAAAGAACGTTAAGTGGAAAAACCTTCGAACAAAATTTTCCTCTTGTTTGATAAAAACGTTTGTTTGATTTGTCGGTTTTTGAACAGACGCGTTGTCTAAATTTGTCCGACCCGATCATAAGACGAAATCGATTTAAAGGAAAAGGCTTGTCGGATCGGGATGTCCAAATTGTAGAATTTTCTTACGGTTCTGTCTGCAGCATATTCTAAAACCCTGCCAAGATTACCCACTACCAACTTCTTCGCAATAATTTCAAAAGATTTAAACCTTGCCTAAAACCCCCAGGGCTTCAGATGTTTTTCCCTGGAGTATGTCTGCAAAACTCAGAAAGCTCGAAGGGCCAAAACTGACCAACATAAATTCGCCGCGGACCGCAAAATTAATTTCATTTTGTTGTAGTTTGAAGGAAATTCTGGAACGACAATTAATAATATATATGAAGTCGGGCTGTTGCATTATTTTCTGCAATTGCGAAAGCTCTCGCGGGTCGCAGCGGAGCTATGTTGTGCAGGCCTGGTCTGGAGTATTTCATTCCTTTTTATTGGATGTAGAGGTGACGCCAAGAAATGAAAGCGCCCAGGGGTGTAGTCGGGTGGGAACGGCGTTGCCACACTTTTTTCATGTTTTCGGTTTGTAGTGCAATGAAAGTGAATACTTCATTAAATAATAAATACTGACTTAAAAACGGGTTTGAAGTGCTGTTGAAAGTAGTTAGCTTTGTGTGTGCGTCCCCACACTTCTTTTGCAGCACTAAACCCATGGAAGTACCCATTTCCTTGTTTGAAAAATTATATACGTTTCTGTGTTTGAAATGTTCCGTGTTCCGTATGCTTTGAACTTTGCATTTTACCTTAATTTTAGGTCGGGTATCATGATTTTCCCGATGTCTGCTCGCTGTTGCGTTTGCCTCGCGTGCTGCATTATGTTTTTTTTTTGCCTTGCCGTGCCGAAATCTGTGTTTTTCTTGTTTTGCCTGTTGCAGGCTGCCGTGCTGTACAGTAGTCTGTATGTCATTGCAGTCTTCCCATGTTGCAATGTGTGTCGTTTTGCAGGGCGTGTCGTTCAAAACAGTCAACTACATGCTCGGTGAAGTAAACTACGGAGGAAGGGTTACTGACGACTACGACAAGAGGCTGCTGAACACGTTTTGCAAAGTATGGTTCGGGGAACATATGTTCGATCCCAAGTTCGCCTTCTTCGCTAAAGGTTAGAAAGTGCTGCGGGTCTTACGACGGACAGAGTTTCGTGTAAAAAAATATTTTTTCACCCTGTCTTCCTTCGTTCACTTACTACATATTGTTCTTGTTTGTTTACTTTTTTACCGTCGGTATACACTGCATAACACAAACTGTACTTGGACTTGATCTAGGTGGATACACAATACCGAAAGGCGCCATAGTAGACGACTACAGAGGGGCCATCGAGGACTTGCCGGACGTTGATTCCCCTGAGGTGTTTGGACTCCACCCTAATGCTGACATAACGTACCAGACCAATACGGCCAACCAAGTAATGACTGATTTTGAAGTCCATTATAAATGATTCTCTGTTTGTTGAGCTGATGGTGAGTGACTTAGACTTAATGCTCAATGCCAATGCCTGTAGGAAAGCATCAGTTGATTCATGAAACGTGGCCATTGCGTCACGAAGGAGCAATCGATGTGTTTGTTCGAACATTGTGTCTGAAAGATTTTGGCCTGGCATTTTCCTGATCAGAAAAAGAAACCAATCATTTGTGTTAAGTTGAACTTCGGGAAGAAAAAGACCCACATTCGATTTCCAGAAGTTGGGTTTTATGAAACCGCTTTTCCGCACGTCTGCGAAACGATTCAGCAAAAAATTTTTCCATTTATATTTTTCCAGGTGTTCACCACCATTCAAAGCATCCAGCCAAAAGATTCTGGGGGAGGTTCGGGAGAGACACGAGAAAGTGTCGTGGACAGACTTGCGGCGGAGATGCTGGAAAAGCTCCCCTCAGATTATCTTCCTCACGAAGTCAAGGATCGAATCATTAAAATGGGACCAACTGAACCTTTGAACATCTTCCTGAGACAAGAGGTGAATTGTTGCATGAAATAGTCACTGCAGTGTTGGTTTTTCTGTGTAAATGATTTATAATTTAACAGCGCAGCCATTTTTTCTGTCAAAGAAGGAGCTGTTCCGGTGGATATATTAAGATTGAGTTATCTGCTGCACGTCTTCTTGCTCAATGCTTGTTCGCAGTGGTGATGTAACTCATAAAAACACTTTGCTTCAAGTAACATTTGGCGCATTCGGTGCAAAATACCTGTCAAGCGCTCAAATTTTATGAATGTTTGCACTATTATGTTTATCCTTTTGCTTTTTAAAATCTGCTCTCTAGCAGACCTCTAATCTACAACCCAAATACTAGTGCTGGCTATTGATTAAAGGTGAACAGAATGCAGAAGGTGATCTCGTGCGTGCGTCTGACCCTCACCGACCTTCAACTTGCCATCGAAGGCACGATCATCATGAACGAAGCGCTGAGAGACGCTCTGAACAGCATATTCGACGCTCAGGTGCCTGCGGCTTGGACCAAGGTAAGCGGTGACTGAGTTGGAAACCCTTCGATTGCAAATGAACTAACTTGGTTTGTTTCGAGGAAATATCGATTAAAAAACAAAACAAATGCAATGAAAAAATTTTGATGGATTTTGTCGCCGGAAAGGTTGGTTAACATGGAATTTCTGCGCTGCAGGTCATAGCGACGAAAATTAGACATTTTAAAAACTGCAATTTTCGGAATTTTGACATGCACAATCGGCACGTTTTTACCGTCAACTCGTTATTGTATTGGGTACGCGACTTTTCGGTCCGACCGTTTCGGTCTGGGGACATTTCGGTGGCGATATTTCTGCACATAAATGATTACCTTCGTTTATTGAAATGATGATATAGGCAGGCGAAATGTGACGCTAGCTGGTGTTATACCAACTCCCCTTTTGAGGAGTCATGATGGCGATTAAATCTGAATTGTAATTATGAGTTTGAAGTATTTGTATTTTTAATTGCAAAATGTCGATAATGATTTAATTTGCTTGCTGATGACAACGACAATCATATTTTGATGCTGATTAACTGTTGTATCTTGGAGCATGTTTGTAGTTTTTATAAATAAAACTTTTCGTTTATTGAAACAAGTTTGCATTCAAGAGTTAACATGTAAGATTTCTACAAGATTTCATATTCTGACCGAAACGGCTCGCACCGAAACGGCCAGGCCGAAAAGTTCTGCTCCGTATTGTATTTGCACAAAATGATTCAACCATTCGCCGACCATGATATATGCATAAATGCTTGCAACACCTTAGGATTTTCCAAACGATAACTAGTACTTAGATTTTGTCTCGTTGGAATACCACTGCTTGAAATGATACAGTACGTGAAGGAAAAATTACCTCAAGCATTAAAATGACGTAAGCAGGAAAACGCTGTGTCCCATTGATATCAATTAAAACAACGGAACATTGGCAGTGATGTCGTTTCATCTTTGTGACCTAACGCTTGGTGGAGACATTGATTCCGTGTTGATGTTGCGTTGCCCGCTGTCCACAGATTTCATGGGAGTCGGCGAGCATTGGCTTCTGGTTCAGCAGCTTGCTGGACCGCAACGCACAATTCCACACCTGGTTATTCGACGGCAAACCGAACCAGTTCTGGATGACCGGGTTTTTCAACCCCCAGGTATCACGAAGACACAGCCATTGCGTCATTGATGCATCATGTCGACGTCATCGGTTCCATTGATCACTCACGCACATAATAAGGTCATTCACTAACTAAATACTGACATCTCATTTAGCAGTTTTAGCTTCACTGTAGCTTCCCTTGGGGTAGAACCGTACGCGTCTGGAGAGCTGGAGCAAGCGGGTGGAAATGCGACGCACATTTCAAAGTACAGCCTACAGATGCAGTAACTTGTTCGCAGAGAAGTTCTGGGTTGCTTTTTTGCAAGATTTCGGTAAATTTCACGACGTTTTGCCCCTCTATCAATACGACTGGTTGATGCCCTGTAGTTAGACGGATGCATGTGGATTTAATCTTTGTTTTTGTCATTGTCATGCTTTGTTCTCTGTCTACCCCGACACAATGTCTTTTCGACAAGCTTAAAGCCTGCTGTTCTGTTGCAGTTGACCGCTTGCCATGTCTTCTTGACAATGATTGCGTGCTACTCGCACTCGCTTGCGACAGTGGTGCGTGCTACTCTTCATTTTAAGGTTCTGAAAACTTTACCTTTTCCTACCTGTACATTTTCTACAGTGCCAAGCACTAGATGAACCTCCGGACTTCGTAAACGTAAAAGCAGTTTCTTTATGACTTAGAAACAGGCATATGACATGGGTAATGTTAGTTTGATCTCACTTGGGTATCATGTCAGATGGTTTGATCTCCTCTAGCTGTTACAGGAGCACTGGTTTGTGACATCTTCGGGTCCTGTACGACTTTACTGATAGGTACTGAATGGCATGTGGCTTCAGCCAGGTGTCATTAGCTTCGAAAGTAAACTTTGATTCACGCTCGCATATTTTTTACCAGCGGTGGGCGCCCAAGAGTGAAATTAAACATGGAATGACTTTTCGAGATAAAAACGATCTTGCCTTGAATATATTATAACCATGAAAAAAACGGATAAGAAACAGCCCATCGTGTTATATGCGTTGGCCGTTTCGATGAGAACCCTTTAAACGGCCCGCGGGATGGCCATAAATATAGATTTTGGGCCATAACGTGCCAACCACAAACGTTGGATAACCAATCAAGGGCTCTAAAGATGCGGATTTTCGCCTTGTTCATTTTCAAAGAAAAAACAAGTAATTTGCCATTCACCACTTCAACTTCACAGTGCCCCACAAAATTCTCTAAGCCAAATCTCCCCAATGTTTTTGATCGGAACTAGACTTTCTGCATACTTAGAGGGTTCGATCAGCTCTCTAGCGCTATCGGATGGCGAGTTATGATTGAACAAGTCCGCTTTTTTCACCATTGTCTCAATCAGTAGAAAAATGCCGCAACTGACTTCGTGAAGTAGTTGCAGCAGAGTTTTAGGCTTCATATAGCAGTGCTCACTCCTATTCCAAAGTCGCCACACTCGATTTTGTTCACATTTGGTCGAAACGCGAAACGTCATTTCATCTGGAAACCGACGAGTAGCGTTTGTCTTCGCGTTTTTCACAAAATCACTGTTCTCACCTTTACTTGTGTCGGTACTTTACTTTTTTTCTTCTGAAAAGCGATTTTAGCGCAATTCGTCGCAGCTGCGTAAAAAACAAGTTTCTGTCACTGCGTGGTCGACGTCACCAGCTCGGTGTGCATGTGACCCTTGGTAAAAGATGGGAGTGTCAAGATTTCAACGAACGTTGGCTCTTTTTCTGAGATTTCGAGAAATTTCTGTCCTTTAGCTTTCGCGCTCGCGCGAAGCCCACCCGTTTTGCAACTAAGCCGCCCGTTGTAGAAAGGAACCTTAACCTCTGACCCCTGATGACCTGTCCCGTGCAGGGATTTCTGACCGCCATGAGGCAGGATATTACACGTCACCATCAAGGATGGGCCCTGGACAGCGTTGTGTTGCATAATGACGTCACTCGCATGACGAAAGAAGAGGTCGCGTCGCCACCCGAAGAGGGAGTATACATTTACGGCCTGTTTCTGGACGGCGCCGGTTGGGACAAAAGAAACGCGAGGTTGACCGAGCCAGGAAACAAGGTCAGTGTTTCACACTAAAAATCTCGAAACCATGGCATGAACAGCGTGTCTTGTAATCCTGGTTGCATGAAACTTTTTACTGCAGCTGAGACTTGAATCATGCTTTAGATTTCAGTTGCCCTTTGAGTTTCTGGTGAAGGGGATTTATAACTGCAAATGTCGCTTTACCAAGTTTCAGTTTGACGAAAATCATTGGTTTAAATTTGTGAAACGACCTACCTATTACAATATAGCCACTTTCTTATGGCAAGCCGTCTGTAAATCCAACTTGTTCAAATCGATTCCAGTTTTTTTAGAGATCTGTTTAACGTTTCGTAAAGACAAGCTTCTGCTCTGCTAGATATTTCTCACAATCGTATAATAAAAGGAACATTCAAGTGTCCACCTAAAATCTTACAATTAACAAAATGTTAACAATGCAATTGATGAGATCTTTATTAGATTTTTCGTATGTACACAGCGGTTATAAACGTTTTTCATCTCATTGCCTTTGTATATTTCAGGTACACTGATAAATGAAACGTAGTGTTAAACAATGAACAAACCCTTGTAAAAATGGCTACAACCTCAGCCAAACGGCTAAATATATTGTATCGAACAAAGATGCGGACATCATTAGCTAACTCGAAAAATCACTGGTGTTATTGCCACCATTGATGAAGCTATGCTACAGCAAACATGTCTAGAAATTGATTTATGTCTGGATGTGCTTCGTGCAACTACGGTAGTGGTGAACATGTAGAGGGCGTGTACTGAATGAGGCAAACAAATTTCAACTCTTCATAGTAGTTCCCTCATGTTTGTCTTTCAATTTGTTTCTGTGAAATACTTTCTGAATTCCAAAGATATTTGTAGACACTCTATGTTTAGCGAGAGATTTGGCAAAAGAGAGCTCACCATCACTGAACGTTTTCTTTGCAATTTTATCCGCAATTAGTCATATGCAGATCAACATTTGGGTGATTTAAATATTGATCTCCAACTGTCCTTCTCAGGTCCTTTTCGCCAACTTGCCAGTCGCCCACGTCTACGCAATCAACGCCAGCAGCAAAGACTCCTCAGTAAAGGTCAAAGCAGGTCACACGCACTACGACTGTCCCGTTTACAAGAAGCCCAAACGGACCGACCTCACCTACATTTTCCCCCTCAAGCTGAATACGACACTCTCTCACGGTTCAGACCGTTGGACACTGAGAGGCGTTGCATTGCTCTGTGACACGAAATAACGCTGCGGGACCGCTCTTACGACCTTAAATAACCTGTATAGTGTACAAATACGTTTGGCAAGTCATTTGCGCGTCAGTGTTGCCTTGCCGGTTCTTGAATGATTTTTCAATCCTGACAAAGACATGCCTAGCATAAATCATTAACTATTGCATCATATTTTGATGCTGTGTTGATAAAACCAGAAGCATTCGGTCATATTCTGCTAGACCAGGGGTTCCCAACCTTTCTCTGGCCATGTACCCTTTCAGCATTTCAACAGATGAGCATGTACCCCTAAGATTTTTTATGACAAGATATTTTATCATGACTAATCATAGATATATTTAAGAATAAACATATGAATGATTTTTTAAACTAATGTTTGCTGATATACGTATAAATATTATAAATAAATATATAAATACATTTTTTCCCCCCACTCTCCAACTATTCTGCAGTTCATTTCTCCGCACAAATATTCGTGTGCAGCACCACACAGAGGCGTAACGAGGGGGGAAGGGGGCGCGTTCCCGGGGCGCCGAGTCAATGTGGGGGCGCCTAAATGTCCCAGCAATGTCACAAGCACTTTCTTCAGTACAGTACATTTACTTCCGAAAAAACATAGATTCGAACATGGGGGCACCAAATTTACTTCCTTTCCCGGGCGCCATTTAACCTTGCTACGCCCCTGGCAACACAGACATGCAGAAAATATGAACGAAAAGCAACACCGCCGTTGTGTCCCTGTTCAAAGTAAACTCAGTGAAGCTGTTCCACCCAGTCATAGGTGCAGCCAGGGGTGGGCCAAAGGGGCCATGCCCCCCCCAAGTTTTTAGAATATATAGCCATTTTGTGCTTTGACAGGCGTTTTTCTAAGCAAAATAGTGTTATTTGCCTAAAATCAAGCATTTTGATCCCCCCAAAATTTTTGGGCTGGCTACGCAACTGCACCCAGTCTTATTTTTTTCAGGTCATGAAGACTAAGCTTTAATTAACTTTATTGAAGGCGAGTTGAAAGCCCGTCAACTGCAGATGTATCAAACATTTCGGGGTCTTTTTTCGAAATCCGACAACGCAGGATCCTAAAAATTGAATCTGTCAAAACTACAGAATCAGCTTCGTAGAGCGGTTGTGCCACAGTAGCAGTTCCACTTGAAATTTCTATTAGTTGCTCTTTTTTATCACGTTTGACGTGCTGTAGCTAAGAGCGTCGTATTTACGTCGTCTGATAATTGTAAAAAGTGCGTAATGTCGTAAGCTGCTGACATGTAGCATATTAGGCCTACATATTTTTCATGATTAGTGTAGGAAACGCTGCTGCATGGAACTTCGAGAACTTCGCTGCAGTCGCTTTCTGCAAAGCAGGTCGCCGATGGTGCCGCCCCCATTTATGATTTGTGCACCCCCCCATTTGGTGCTTGTTGTTTTTGTGTACAAACTGTATATTTGGCGTATTTTGGCAATTGGAACTATTGATTCGGCTTTTCCATTTTTTGGTGATTCGCCTGCAACAAGCTCGCGCAAACACTGGGAAAACACTGTCTTACTCTTCTTGTTTATCCTACTGGTTGTTTTTCAACGGATTGGATTGATCAGGAACTTCCAACAGCAGCAACCTTGTGGCGCGCTTTCATTGAAGCATTCGTTGCATGACGAAAAGAAGTATATTCTCTTAGTACACTGCCGCAACAGAGGAGTATGACACATTTGACAAAAACGGCGTTAGATCACTCAAAAATTTCGCACGAAAATTTTGTTTACACGCGGCCTCATGTTCATTTTGGAGATTTTTTTCGCCCTTGAACAGTCTGGTCACGTTACTGCTTTTCAATTTACCAGTTTGATTACTGACGCAGTTGCAAGTAAGTGGGTCCGGCTAATCGTCACAATTTCACCGAAATTTGAAGTTCACAAGCAATGGTTGAAATTTTTAGAAAGTTTTCTGTTGCTTCGCTTGAAACAGTTAAAAATTCATTCGTTTTCGTGCCCGCTTTTCTTCTTGGGAGTTTCGGGCGAGCAACCCAAGGAGCAGTCGAAATATCTCAAGGTCAACAGCCATCTTAGATGGTTCTGTTGTCTCCACACCAAGACGGGAGTAGGTGAAGTGACTACATCACCGACCAGAGTTTGCTGTGGGGAGAAGCTTTGAGTGATTGCGCATATCGCAAAATAATATTACTGTTTGCGTTTTGATGACGTCACCATGTCCAGTTAACCCTAGTACGACCTTTTTGTAAAATTGGCAAAATGGGAGGAAAATATTTTGTTTTGGTTAAATTCAAGTTAACCAACAATTACCTACAATCTGAATTGTAAATCTCTGCACTGTGTCTATTGATGATCCTATTACAATGTCTGTTTCTTATTCCCCGACTTTATGCTGGGAGCTTTCAACAGTAATGTAACCACGAAATTTGTAGTTACATGGGGCACAAATAGGCCGTAACCTACTTGGGACACCAGATGGGGCGAAGAGTTTTCTGACAGAGGCGCAATTTTTTAAACCATGTCCAATAGTTTTAAACTATGCCCAACACATTTTTCCAGAGGGGGTGGAATTTTGCAAGGGGATTTTGCCCCCTGGTTTCGGTCCTGGGCACAAAATGTATCTTGTCCAAAATTTTAGGGCACATGTCCCCCGTGAACTCTGTCCCTGTCTCCAACCAGCAAGGTCAAACATGTAGTCACTCCACCTGGCCATTGGACGACCTCTGGGCGCTTTCCCTGGGTGTAACCAGCAGGGTTTGCATCGCCAATAGTTCCTGGGACATTCTGGACAAATGGCAGAACCAACGCAGCCGAGATCACTCGATTCGGAAAAGAAGTGGCTCGGCATTCAGGGCGTTACAAACTTAACAGCTGCACACCTTGTCGCGAATTGTCACACCGTGAACTCTGCAAAAATCGTATCACTGCTGCTTTTACGTGGGATAGTATTCTTTCAGTCAGTAGCCAAAATTCATTTCTAAAGGTAAGGATCGGAACAAAGACCAATTTACAAACTTTGCAGTATTTGAAAGGTCATGCAGAACTACGTTTGCTTTACCAATCCATCTTTCAATCTCCCTGTTTCCCCTTCTGTCACTGGTAAACACCAAGATACTTGAACTTTTCCACCTGCTCAAATGTACAAGGGCGTAACGAGGGGAGAAAAGGGCCACAATTCCCCTGGCGCAAAATGGCTGCGGGAGAGGCCGAAAAGTCCTAACAATGCCGCAAGCACGTTCTTCAAAAGAGAAGACTGCTTCCGAAAGACATTAGGTTTGCACATGGGTGCCCCAAACTTGCTACTTGGCCGGGGAGCCAGCTAACCTCGTTACGCCCCTGCCAGTATATGCCACTCACTTGCAGCTTCACGGTTTGGGTTTCAGGAGAGACAAACGTTGTACCAATCATACAATTATTTGAAAAGAAAAATTAAGAAGATGAAAAGCAACCAACATTTTGAAACAGCAACTTTTCGCTGTTTGATGAGCAAACCTTCACTTTTACAATTGTAATTGACAACCGGATCCGAGACATAAGCTTAAAAATCAAAGCCATGAACTTCTCCAATTCTAGTTTGAACTAAATTGTAAGTTTTTAATAAATAAAGATGCTTAACAAAAATTTAGATTAATAACGAAGGAAAACTTGAGTATATTACAAAGTCGATACATTAGCAATGCATTTTTCAAGTAAATGAATTTTTTCTTCACGAAAAAGTTTACCATGTAAATGATCCATGAAACAGGTGGCAGGGCGATAGAAGGAATATGCGTCTAACTCTATAGGCTACAAACGGATTTCTGAAACACTTCCTTTTTGTCAATAGCAGGAGGCAAAAATGTCACGGTCATGATAGACCAGGGGTTCCTAATCTGTCGTATGCGTACCACTAGTGGTACGCGAGGAACGTCCATTTTTTCATGGAGAACGTCCATTTTCTCATGGATGGTGTTAAAATCTAACCATTGTTGCCAAAAAAAATGGCCAATGAAAAACTTGGTGTGGCAACAGAACCGTCACCAGAAAGTCTTCTATAGGGGAGCTTTTCAGTACGTTTGATATGTGCAGTGGGGCTTGACATTCTGAAATTTGAACAAACATCACTGTTTTATACTGCTTCATATTTCAATTTGGGAGGGGGGATTGGAGCTTTGTTTCGGAGGGGCTAAGCCCACCAAAGGCCCCCCGTGGTGACTGGACTGTGTGGCAAAACTTCAGTTTGCTTTTTAATGCAACTGCTTCGGAAAAGTACTTGGGGTATGCAATATGTCAAGCTTGCAAGAGAACATATGTCAAACTTTCTGTTTACAAGCATGACAGGGACCAAAGTGATACAACGCATTCAAGTGTCTACTCTGCTTCGAGGCAAAATCTGTGCTGGAACTATTTTGCCTTCATTTGAACACAATTGGTTGAAATAGTCATATGACAAGCATGATACGCAGAGACAATTAGTTGCGATTTAGGAGTTTGTGGTTAGTGTTCAGGATCAGGGTTTATTGTCAAGTTTTAGGTTTAGGGGTTCAATGTTTAGTGTTAGGGTTTAGCCTACAGGTCATTTAATGCAAACAAGAAGCTGCTAACTGCTTGCCATCCCTGAAACCATGACAACCATCATCCATGCATGGGACTGAGGTTTTACAGACGTCGTGGTCAACTAAGCAGGACATGCGTTCCAAACTTGTCATGTGACTACTTCAACCAATCGTGTTTAGCTAAAAACAAAAATGGCTCCAGCTGTTATTTTGCCTCATGAGACAAAATAGACACAGCACAAAAATGTATGTTGTGCATCGCAATACACTTTCGGATAGTTTTGGGATACGGATAGTATGATTTCAACCAAAACAGGATTCGGATCGGATACGGATATCACTTTTCAAAAACAGTATAGGATCGGATAGTGAAAATCCACTGTCCGATCATCTCTGAAACGCACGTGGCTTTGCGCGGGAATTTCTCCGGTCTGGTATGCTCTACAGACCCGATAAAAGTCTCAAAAGACGCGGCAAGTCTTTTAGTCTGCACTCGAAAAAGAACTTTTTGCTTGGGGGTGCGTTTTTTTGTGAGTGACGTCATAAGTGGAGGACTTTTAGGCCACCTTGGCCCACTTTGTCTGGCTCTGGGCGCCAACCGTTAGGTGGTAGTATTTCGCTGAAGTTTTTACTGGAAACTAGGCAACAATCCGAGTCTTTTGATACTTTGGATGACCTGCTAGGGTTTCGGGTTCAAAAGTTGTGATGTAAGATAGTAAAAATATTTGACTAATTAGATGTTTAATTAATTTGTTTATTTTAGATCATAACGTCTGAACCAGAAACGTTAGAAAGTCGATCAAAGGCTCAAAAGACTCGCACTCGAGCCTAGTTTCCAATGAAAACTTCAGCGAAACACTTTGGCCTAGCGGTTGGGCCCTAGGCCAGGCAACATGAGCCAAAATGACCTCAAAACTACTTCACTTATGACATCAGTCACAAAAAATCAGCACCCCCCAACCAAAAAAAATTTTTTAGAGTGCAATCTATTAGACTGGCCAATCCGTTTGAGCCCTTGAACAGCTCTCTAGCGCAATCGGCAGAGGAACTAGAGCGTTGGTAAGGCAACCGAAAACTGCTGTTTTTTAGGCCGAAATCGAAGTACGAATATATCGCACGCCGGTTCTCAAAGTTAGTTATGGTCTTTTATTGCTTTTGATGTGTATTATTCTTCTGAATAATCTAAGATTCGATCAAATTCGCTGTTTGGAAGAAGTGGTACGCGTTGACAGCACGGGGTGCCCAAGTGGTGCGCGATCGTAAAAAGGGTGGTAACCCCTGTAATAAACCTAACATGAAGATCGCGGAAAGACGTGAATACCAGGGAAATATCGTAAGGTGAATCCCCATCATAGGCGTAGCCGGGAGGCAGTGCCAGATGAGGCTTTTAGGGGCCCTGAGACACAATTTTTCGATGGCCTCCATCTTTTCTACAAAACCCAAGGTCGCATGGTGCCCCCATCATATTTGTGTTCTGCAACATCAAATTAAAAGGGTAGATGTGCAATGCGAAAACGAAAACATTTGTCCTATCATAAGCCCAGGAATACGAAAACGTACACAATTTTTCCCACCACGTTAGCCACTCAAACTATATTAGTACATTGCGTGCTTTTTTGCAAGTAAATTCATGTATCAGCTTGTCAAAGCTTTGATTCCGTAGTAGCTCGCTCTTAATACTCATCAGCCACAAATAATTTAAACGTTGCTGTGACGTTGATGACCTGAGGTCATTCTTTATCCGTTTCAGTTTCGAAAATGACCTTTCACCACTGCAGTTTCAGCACATTAAACAAAGATATGTTCGCAGAATAATAGCAATGTTTGGAAAAAGTGATATCAGGCTTCTTTCCTGATTTAAGCGATGGAGAAATGTTTCGTGTGTCTCATCTTCCTGTTTTTCGTTGACACATAACTTAACAAAATGAGACAATTGGAGCAATTCACCACCAACTCAATGTTCCTCAATATCACTGGAATAAACAACAGCAAGTTTCTCACTAGCTGTACGCATGTCATCGATGTTCGCTGTATCATTTCCAAGCTCATGGAGAAAACTAAAGCGATTACTGAGCATCCTATAATCACCCGTCTCTTTATCTAAGGCCAATAATAATATAATAATGATATTTTATTGCGGACTCATGGTCCATATCACAGACATAAGAACACAAAAAGTGGTTAGCTATACATCAGCGCACATTACAGAAACGGTGTTAGCACATGACCAGCACTGGGAGGAACATAGCAGTTTATCCTCTCCACAGCTGTATCGTCATTCGCAAAAGCACAGAAAATGGATAACCATACAGTAGGGCATTACACAACCGGTGTTAGTACGTGTCCAGCCTTGAGACG
>Ga0210059_1007544_pt1 | contig 17262 bp, 20 predicted proteins | sample Ectturendosymbi2_FD_188042 | JGI IMG/M metagenome (GOLD analysis project Ga0210059, IMG submission 188042) | Ecteinascidia turbinata endosymbiont from Florida, USA - Sample 2 (SPAdes) (version 2) | ecosystem: Host-associated > Tunicates > Ascidians > Unclassified | place: Key West, Florida...
AACACAGTTTCAAGATCACATCCACCATGACGATGTATGTGCAGTCTACAGCACTCTTGTTTTTTTTCAAATAACTAAACCAAGAAATATGTTTGACTGACCCGGCCCCGTCCGGGGCAAAGTTCAATCCCCGGTCCCAGCCGGGGCCCCTGCCCCGGTCGTTCACTACTTGGGACACGTGGTCATTAAATATATGATCAATGTTTTTCAGCTCCTGGGGAAACAGACAAAATAAATTTGCATTTTCACGAATTGTTTGACGTGGAATTTGAAGTAATTTTGTGATAAATACAAACAATCGCAATTTGAATGTCTTCCACGAACGTAATATGCTTTGCACTTGTTCTGCTTCTGAAGCAGGAGGTCATCAAATATCATAAGATTTTTATGCTCGGAGGACAATCCTGTTGGGTCAGGGACATCATCAGCAGATTCGCAAAAATTACACTCATTAGGCTCTTATGAATGTTGGAGTTGATTTTTTGCTAACGCGTCAATCAAGACACTCGGTGAAATTTGTTCTCGTTGTATTTCATCACGATTTTCAAAAACTCTCATTATCATCTCTTTTGGCAATTTTTCCTCAAAACCTTTTCTCAAAATTTTATATTCTGGTTGAAACAAACTCTTAACAAAAACTGACAATTTTGAATAGTCCAACCAGCCAGGCCTGAGAAGAAGGTTCAGCAACAAAATAGTCTTACCACAGCCTGACTTTCCTACAATCAGACCTCGTAGACTATTTGGCAAAAGATTATGATTCTTTTTATTTGCTATGTGTTCTTTCCAAGAAAGGTTTTTGACTTCCATTTGTTTAATGAAAGCATAAAATAAATGGTTGAAATATATTGTGTAAAATGTCGAAAGTTTACTGAAACGAAAAACGTAGGAAAACTTCAAACTTCTAACAACCGAGAATTACTTCAAGGCATATGTGTTGTTTGTGGAACGAAAAAGAGTAAGTTTAGCGGCAAATGTTTCTTGAACAAAGCAATCAACAGTCTTCCATTTGAAATGCACCTTCCAGGACATAATTTCACAGGGCCTGGCACAAAGCTGAACAAACGTTTGAATCCTGATCTAACCCCAAAAGCATGGTCAAAACCAATCAACAGAGTTGATCAAGCAGCTTATCATCATGATATTTGTTATGTAAAAAACAAAGACATAAAAACTCGCAACAAAGTTTGTGATAAAAATATGCTGGAAGAACTTGATGGTATTTATAACCCTACACTTCGAGAAAGGATTGATCGTGGAATTGTTAGACCGATTATTGGAACAAAGAAACGCTTCGGGATGGGGTTGAAAAAGGGCGAGTGCATCTCTTAGAGTTCACCATTAGCCACAGAACTACACAAGCCGGCCATTAAAAACTTCCCTAAGCGAAAAGTCTATGTGAATGGAATTGATAAAATCTGGACCGCTGACCTCGTAGTCATGCAAGCATTCTCAAGGTTCAACCGTGGTGTCAAGTATCTCCTGACTGTGATTGATGTATTTTCAAAATATGGTTGGATGCTTCCATTGAAAGATAAAACTGGAGTTTCTGTCGCGAAAGCGTTGAAAGAGATTTTCAAACAGAGAAAATCAGAAAAGCTTTGGACAGATAAAGGCAAAGAACTTTATAATAAACATGTGAACGCTCTGGGTGTTGAACTTTGCTCTACTGAAAACGAAGAGAAATTGTCAGTCGCTGAACGCTGGAACAGAACGATGAAAGAAAAAATGTTCAAGTATTTCACGGCAAACAATACCAACAAATATATTGACGTTCTTGACGACTTTGTTGGTAAATACAACAACCCCTGGCATTCATCAATAAACATGACTCCTGTTGAAGCCAGCAAAATGATAAATACTATAACTGTTTACAAAAGTTTGTATCAAGATTATCCGGACTTAACAAGACGACCAGTACATCCTAAATTCAAAGATGGAGACAAAGTTAGAATTTCAAAGAAAAAGAAGTTTTTTGAGAAAGGTTTCACCCCAAACTGGACAGAAGAAGTATTCACCGCTTCAAAAATCAAAGAACCAACCCAGTTACTTATAAAATAAAGGACCTCAACGATGAAGAAATTCAAGGAACTTTCTATGAACAAGAGCTTCAAAAAACAACTCAAGAAGTTTTCAGAATAGAGAGAGTTGTGAAGAAAGGCAAAACAAGGACATTGGTTAAATGGAAAGGGTATCCAGCAATTTCCAACTCTTGGGCTGACAACAAAGATCTTGTTAAACTTTAATATAAAATGCCAAAAGAAAGTCTTGGAATCAAAAGCTCAACCGCCACTGCGTTTCTGAACGACAAACTCACACAAGCGCAATGTAAAGAATTGCAAAAATTTATGAACATTGATCCAAAGCTGTACAGAAAAGTTTTCGTCTATCATGGTTAGCAATTTGGACTGGGTCAAAAACATGCGCTTCAATTTGGACTAGGTCTAAATCAATTTTGGACTAGGTCAAAATCACACGCCCCAATTTTTGACTGGGTCAAAAAAAAGCGCTGCAATTTGGACTAGGTCAAAATCAATGTTGGACTGGGTCAAAAACGAGCGCTGCAATTTGGACTAGGTCAAAATCACATGGTCCAATTGAGACTAGGTTAAAAACAAGCTCTGCAATTTGGACTAGGTCTAAATCAATTTTAGACTAGGTCAAAAACATGCGTTGCAATTTGGACTAGGTCTAAATCAATTTTGGACTAGGTCAAAATCACACGCCCCAATTTGGACTAGGTTAAAAACGAATTTGGACTATGTCAAAAACGAGCACTGCAATTTGGACTAGGTCAAAAACGAAATTGGCTATATCCAAATTGGCTCTATCCAAAAATGTAAAGGTATAATAAATGAGTTTCTTAAAAATAAAAGATCCATCAAAACGTGACAAACTTGTCGCTGAATATCTCAAAACCAAGAAAAAAATTCAAGATGATTTTCGCTCAGAACGATTGGGTGAACAACCACTTTACGAAGATTTTGGAAAAATATTCAAACCAATAACAGAACAACAACAAATAACGCCTGAAGGAATTGATTCCAAACTAGAAGCGATTCCTCCGGCATTACCTTGGGGTCAACCTGAACTGGACGCGGTGCAAGCCTACCAGGTGCTGACGCGCTTCTTCCAACTGATATAGGGCAAATTGCAAGAAAATATTTGACTGATTCATATGCAATGGCAGGTGATAAAACCTTTGGACTTAATAACAGAGGTGGTGAATTTTTTCTTGGGAATGCTAGTGTTGATTCTGATGGAGATGATTTAATAATTGGTGGAAATAAATATAAGGGAACGAAAGGACTTTGGGATTTGATAACAATGAAAAAAACAGTGCTTGGTCTTGCTACAGAAGAAGACATGAGAAATTATGAAGAAATAATGCTTAATTCTGAAGCATTGAGGAACAGGAAAAATCCACAAAGACCAGCTGCAAACAAATGATATAAATGGCAAAATATCATAAGATCAATGTGGAATTAATATGAGAAAAAAACAAAGCAAAAAGTGAAATGTCACAGAAGGCAGGTTCAGGCTTTCTCCCAAGTGATCCAAACGCTTTGTGTGAAAGACTTGAACTGTTAATGGCTTCAAAACAAGCAGGAAACACTGGTCTTCGAAACGAAATCGTTAGCATTTGCGACGAACTGTTGAGACAAAAAATGTTGCCTAGTGATGCCTACAAAAAACTTATGCTGACCTTAAATAAAGATGTTAATCATTAAACGCGGATACCAAAGAAAGTATCAAGTCGGTGGGTCTGGAATTTTTTCAAAGCTCAAAGACTTTTGATCAAAGTTGATTAGTAAAAAGCAAGTCATTGATACGGCTTTGAACATCGCGCGCAGCGTGGGACAAAAGGCTGGACAAAAAGCTGTTGCAAAGTTGACCCCCAAATCACAATAAATTTTATCAAAACTTGTGTTGCCCCAAGGGACGTCGCAGGCTCGAACAACCCCAGCGACTACTCCAAATTTGAACAATTTGATGGCTGGCTCGGGGCAGCCTGCGATCAAAATTCAAGACCTTGTTAGACGATTGAATAAGCAAAATAAATAATACGTAATATAAAAGGACATTCTTAACATTACTGAAAAACCACAAATTGATGAAACCATTCAAGAATACGAATATCACAGTAACGAGCCAATTGCTGGCACTAATCACAACAATCCTGTTGAAATTAGATTAAATATTGAAAAGCAGGATTTGTTCACACACCCAGCTGAGTCGTATCTTGTTTTTGACGGGAAGTTGGTAAAAGCCGCTGACGACGCTTAATATGCTAACGCGGACGTAATCACGCTAACAAACAATGCAATGATGCACCTTTTTAGCAACATAAAATAACAACTTTCAGGACAAGAGATTGAATCGGTTTTCCACCCGGGACAAGCAATGACGATGCTCGGCTGTTAAAATATCCAGATGATTTTCAAAAATCCAAAGGGCTCAACCAATTGTGGATGAAAGATTCACACACAACAGCACATCTTCAAAATAACATCGGATTTGCAACCCGTCAGGGTTATGTCATTCAAAAGCCTCACCCTAAAGGCACATTTTCATTCAGAGTTCCACTTAAACATATCTTTGGGTTCTGTGATGACTATGAAAAGTTGTTTATGGTTTTAAGCATCAATTAACTCTTGTGAGGAAGGGTGATAATGACGCGAGACTCAGAGCTGCTGCAGCTGATGCTGGAAAGGTTGTCTTATCTAAATTGTCTTGGTATGTACCTCATGTGCTTCCAAATGATCGAAAAAAACTTACACTCTACAAAACAATCGAGTCAAAATCAAGTCTCTCATTTGGTTATCGCATGATTCAATGGACTCAATCACAGTCCCACAAATGAGAAATTTCACCTGGCAATTGTCGGTAAAATCAGCCCCTGAGAAACTTCAAAGGATAATTGTAGTTTTTCAGACAGATAAATCAGGGAACCAGGAGCGCATTCCATCAATTTTTGATCATTGCAATCTCACTAACAGGTTTGTGATGTCAAACTCTAGGAGATATCCAGAAATTGATTATGACAATACAAACTTTACACCGCAAAAGTATTCAAGGGTTATGTCGATGCTGCAGCGTTCCGAAAAAAGTTTTACAATGTAGAAAACTTAATTTCAAATCCAATATAACCCCAGCAGACTATAAAGAATTACTCCCTATGTTTGTCTTTGACGTGACAAAACAAAGTGAGAAACTAAAAAACTCTGTGAATAACGTTCAGATAAAAGCTCAGTTCTCAGAAAACGTAGCAGCAAATACAGAAGCTTTTCCAGTTGTGATCAGCGATAAAAGTTTGATCTTCCAGAGTGATGGTAACAAGATGCGTGTAGAATATTAATACTAAGAAAAAGTTTATCATAGTTACAATTAGAAATAAAAATAAACTTTAATAACAGTTCATATAGTTACAATCAAACCTTCATAATAGTCACAATTGAACTTTTATAATAGTTACAATTAAACCTTTGTAATAATTACAATTAAACTTTGATACTAATTATAATTAAACTTTTGTAATAGTTACAATTAAAGCTTTGTAATAATTACAATGATTAAGATAAACTTTTATAATAATTACAATTAGAAATGAAAATAAACTTTTATAATAGTTACAATGAGTACGATAAAATATTTTTTTGCATTTCGATTAGCAAAAATACTATCAATTTTATGATAAATATTGACTTAAAAATAAAGTTATATCATATAATAAAATATGGATCTAGGAAATTTGACTAAGTTTAGTGTCAGAATAATTGCAAAAAGTAACAACATTCAGGTTAATTCAAGAAAAAATGATTTGATAGGTCTTCTTAAAGATAAACTTCCAAGTGGGCAAGAGTGTTTGACAGTGTTTCTTGCTGATGAAAAAACAGAAGAAGCAAGGCGTTTTTTAAAAGAAATGAGACAAAAATTGAGTCTTGCTGATGACAAACTTTTAATTTCTTACAAAGATGAAGATGGGGAATTAAATATTTCCCAAAGCATTAAAAGAGTACTAAGATATATCGAAAGAGATTGTGAAAGAGATAGAATAATGAGAGATATTGAAAGAGATGATGAATTGGTATTTAAAATGAGAAAAGATAGATTTAAATGGATTGAAAGAGATAGTAAATTAGCATCTAAAATTGAAGATACTGTTAAAATGATTGAAGATACCACCATCCTTCTTGCTGAAGATAGGACTGATTACCCACTACCCTTTTTAAAAATGAAATCAAAGAGAGTAGAATTGAGAAGAAATTTTAAGCTTATTGAAAGTGATGCTGAGGAAGAAAGTGATGATGAGGAAGCAAAAGAACCTGTTACATGTGGAATTTGTTGAATTAATACCCCAAAAGTAGTACTTACAAGTTGTAGGCATTGTGCATGTATTGGTTGCACAAAAAGATTGGAAAAATGTCATATTTGTAGAAAAACAATTTTTGAGAAGAAAAAAATATTTTTAAGTTAAAAAATTTATAGTAGTTGCAATGATAGTTGAATATTAATTTTAAAAAATTTTTATCTATATATGTAAATGGCAACTGTTAAAAATATCACAAGACCAGCAATGATGGAAGTATTGAAAGATAGTACAAGATGTATTACACAAATGAATAAAAAACAAATGCTTAAAATTATCGAAGAAAAAAGGATTGTTAGAACAAGCAAGAAATCTAAGCAAAGAAAGAAAGCAGAAGAAAGGAAAAGAGGTCAAACTTGTTGACATGCTCACAGGCGAAGAAACAATTTTTAATAGTATTTTTGAAGCTTCTAGAAAAACTGGGAAAGGAATTTTATTTTTAAAATACAACAATGGAAGAACTTGGAATAACAAAAAATATTATTTGAATGAGTTGAAGAAACAAGAATAAGTTAAAGAAGTAAGAATGAGTCAATATAATAATTGAATTAGTTAAAAAATAATAAGAAGTTGATATAATAATTGAATAAGTTAAAAAATTATAAGTTAAAGAAATAGGAATAAGTTAAAGAAACAAGTGAAAATTCTTTATAAATAAAATAAGTTAAAGATAATTTTATAATATTATATAAAGAATGAATACTGATAAAAACTTGTGATAAAACATTTAAAATGCAGATGTGTTAATCAACTAAAAATGTTACATAAAATGTTTGGTGAACGAGGGGAACTAATGAGAAAAAAAGGCTATATTGGATATTTAACACCAATTTTGTTGAATAATGTTTATAACAGAAGACATGAAGTAATTGCTAATATTTTTTCAGTAAATCTAGAAAATCTTGTGGACTTAAAAAGAATGATACCAAGACTATGTCATGACGAAACTATAATTCCTGAATAAAACTTAAGAGAACTTGTAATTTTTTACCAACATACTAGTAATCAAACACCTCAAAGCGAAATTGTTAAAAATAAAATATTGTATAAATTTCTTTTTAAAAAAATAACTATAATTACAATAAAAAGATATCTTTAGTCTTTGGATGATGATGATGATGATGATTTTGACATTTGGCTAATGATTCATTCAGTTGATTTCCGCGAATTTCCAATAATACCTGACCCTGATAGGGATGTAGTTAGGAAGACTAATATATATAATTGGTTTAAATGTTGGTTTAGACGATTTAAGGAAAGAATAGTCTTGGAAATGATGATAAGACAAACTGTAGTAATAAATGAAGAGTTAAGTGATGAAGAAGATGAAGTATATGTAGTAATACATGAAACGTTCAGTGATGAAATAATAAATGAAAAGTTTAGTGATGAAGTAGATGAAGAAACAACAGAAGAAGTTATTTCGTGTAAATTTTGTTTAGTAAATACCCTGAAAGTTGTTTTTTTCCTGTGGACATTGTACATGTATTAGTTGTGCAAATAAATTGAATGATTTTCATATGTGTAGGAAAAAAATTTCAAAAAAGGCTAGACTATATTTATAAGTTAAATAATTGAATAATTTTTATCAGAAATTAAAAATAACAAGAAAAAAATAATTGAATGAATTTTCCTTATAAATAAAAATTAGTTAAAGATAATTTTATAATACTATATAAAGGATGGAAAGTATACTTGATGAAAATGTACCACACATTAATACTAGTATTCTTCAAGCAAGTCAACCAAGTAAGTATGCTAGAATACCTAAAAGTAGTATCCCAAAGGTTAAAAGTGGATTCAAACGATTTAATGATTGGCTGTTACGATTTGTACCAACACCAGTAAAAAGACCAATCAACAACGAGTTTGAAGCTTTTAAGAAAAAAGTCATGAGTTTATATCCTAAACAATTGAAATTTGAAGAAAGCAAACGATTAGCTTTGAAAGGGTTTGCAGAAGAACATAGTATCAAACCACCAACAGATCAAACGTTTGACCCTAAGACGTTTTTGCCCCTAACTGTTAAACAAAAAGCTATGGAAAAGTTAAAACCTCAGACAAAGGTAAGACTTGTTTTAAGGGTAAGAATGAAACAAATTACCAAGCCTGTGATTGTAAAAAAAAATTTTCAGTCAAAAACGGTGGTTATTTTAGCATCAACTGATTTAACTGAGTTATGGACAGAAATGACTGAAATAATTTTAGAAAATATTTCGATTTTTCAAATGAATGGATCTGGGTGGACATTTCACTCAATTGTGAGTGTTGATATTCACACGGTGAGATATAAGCCCTTGAGGGGAGGAACTTACGTTAGTCTACCAAAATTTCTAGCAAGTAAAAACACATTGATAAATATGACATTTAAAAACATGAAGCGGAGGAATGAGGACGTTCAATGCTTTAAGTTATGCATTGCAAGAGCGTTAAATCCTGTTAAAGATCATCCTGAAAGAATTACGGGAAATTAGAAGAACAAGCAGAAACGTTAAACTTTAAAAATATAATCTTTCCAGTAAAGCTTAGGTATATAAATAAATTTGAAAAACAAAATCCCACTATTTCTGTAAATGTTTTAGGATATGATGATAAGATATATCCTTTGAGGATTACAGAGATGGATAAAAGACTACATGAAGTAAATCTTCTAATGCTGGAAGATAAGCATCATGTATTAATAAACAACATGTCAATGCTTTTAACTCGTGAAAAGACTAAACATGAAGTACAAGACATTTCTGTTTGAGATTTTTGAATTCTTTTACAACTGAGGAGGTTTTGAAAAAACATAATGAATATTGTCAAAAGAACGGTGCGGTTAAGATAACTTCACCAAAAAATGGACAATTTTGGAATTCAATCATTTCAAGCGATCAGCTAAAGTCCCAGTCGTAGTATACGCAGACTTTGAGTGCATGGCAAAAAGAATTCAAAGTTGTCAACCTGATTTAGACAAAGCGTTCACTGAGAAGTATCAAAAAAATGAACTATCTGGATTCTGCAATTATGTACTTAAAAATGGTGAACCTGTTAAAGAATGTCTTTATTCTCAGCGAGAAGACGGTGAAGACATAGCAGGGATTTTTATAGATAGGCTTGAAAAAGACCGAGACAGAATTTGGTCGTTGGAAAAACGCAGCTGCAAGCCGATGGTTATTAATGAAAAAGATAAAATCGATTTTGAAAATGCAAAAAATTGCTATCTTTGTAAAAAACATTTACTTCTAACGATAAAAAGTGTAGAGATCATGATCATAAAACTGGAAAATATCGTGGGGCTGCCCATAATAAATTTACTTTCATAAATTTACTGTAATTTACTTTATCAAGAGCCACAACATATACCAGTGATTTTTCATAATCTTTCTGGCTATGACGCATATTTGTTCATTAAGAACTTGGGGGACGAAGTCCAAAGACATCAGGAAGATTAAATTGTATACCAAAAACTGAGGAAAATTATATAAGCTTTTCAAAAAAGATTTATGATAAAGAGCAGGAAAAAGAAAAATTTGAGATTAGATTTATTGACAGTTATAGAGTCTTGCAATCACGTTTGGAGAATTAGTGAATAATCTAGAAACAGAACAGTTCACTCATCTTCAAAAAACATTTGATGAAGAAGAATTGTTAAGACGAAAAGGAGTTTTTCCATACGACTGGTTTAACAGTCTGAGTAAATCTGAAGACACTCAATTGCCTCCCAAAGAGGAGTTTTACTCAAAGTTGAACGATAGCGATATATCACTTGAAGACTTTAACCCTGGAATACTATCGCGGGTTTGCCAGACATGGGTCAAATGAGGTCATTCACGTTAAACTACGGAAGCGGAAGTCGGCTCGCTTTAAAATCTTCAGTAGCTTCATGTTTTTGTGTGACTAGTAATATTGCGGTAATCCACGTTCTTCTAGACTTTGCAAGGGAGCAAGTTCGTCACGAATCGGGTCACGCAGACCCGACGATAGTATTATTGTGAGGCGGTGGGGTGCGCATAACCCCACTATATGGTTTATGGGGGCAAAACCTGTAAAAATTGAAACTCACTCAGGGCATGCTTCTATGGTCGTGTTAGCAGTATACAAAAGGAGAAGCTGTTTACGCCCATAGTTTTTTTTATGAGAAATTGACTTTTAGACATGCCTGACACCTCCGTTATATTTGGTCTACTTACTTTTCATCAAACATCGTATCATATTAGAGTGAAGTAACTTTGTAAGTGCTCAAATTGATCAGTGAGACTTATATTTTCAGTGCAGTTTTTGTGATAAACTGCAGTTGAAGGCAAAGGTATTTTTTTTTAAAACCGGGTCTGGCAGACCCGACAACAGTATCAAAGTGACAAAAAAAACATAGTATTCCATGTTTAAGCATGCTCAAAGGTTTAGGATCGTTTTAAGATGAAAAGTTTTCGTGAATACCATGATCTATATCTTCTCACAGATGTAGTTTTACTTGCGGATGTCTTTTAAAATTTTAGAGACGTTTGTTTAAAAAATTATGAACTTGATCCTTGTTGGTATTATTCAGCGCCTGGACTAGCATGGGATACATGCTTAAAAAAGACTGAAGTTCAACTTGAATTATTGAGCGATCCAGACATGCTTCTGATGATAGATCAGGGGATACGTGGGGGAGTCTCTATGATTTCAACGCGATATTCAAGAGCAAATAATAGGTATATGAAGGATTTTAATTCAAAAGCAAAATCAAAATTTATTCAAAATCTTGATGCTAACAACTTGTATGGTTGGGCAATGAGTCAACCATTGCCGGTTAGTGACTTCAAGTGGATGAAAGAAAAAGATTTAGACAATTGGGAAGAATTTCCATGCATTCTTGAGCTTGATTTAGAGTATCCAAAAAAATTCATGATCTTCATAATGATCATCCTCTTGCCCCAGTGAGGATTACTGTAAATAGAGTAGAAAAACTTATCCCTAATTTGGAGGACAAGAAAAAATATATATTACATTGTAAAAATTTAAAACAGTATTTAGACCTCGGCCTAAAATTAATAAAAATTCATCGTGGAATTTCTTTCAAAGAAGAGCCATGGATGAAGCCTTATATCGAGTTAAATACAAAACTAAGAACAAAAGGTTCAAGTGAGTTTGAAAAAGATATCTTCAAATTGATGAATAACTCCGTATTTTGAAAGACAATGGAAAACATCAGGAACAGAGTTGATATAAGACTTAAAAAAGATAGTAAATCCGCAGAGAAGTTGGCTGCAAAACCTAATTATGAACGAACAACAATATTCAATGAAGATCTTATTGCGATGCATGTGAAAAAAACAGAACTTGTATTCAACTAGCTAGTTTATCTCGGAATGTCAATCCTGGATTTATCAAAGATTCTTACGTATGATTTTCATTATAATTACACCAAGAAAAAGTATGGACCAAAAGCAAAGTTGCTGATGACTGATACGGATTCTTTGATGTATGAGATCGAAACTGACGACTTTTTTGAAGATATCCGAGAAGATATCAAAGATATATTTGATAACTCCAACTCTGAGAATTACAGTCTTCCGAGACTTAACAAAAAGGTCCCTGGTATGTTTAAGGACCAGGTTGGTGGGAAGATCATATCTAAATTTGTAGGTCTACGAGCAAAATTGTATTCCTACGAAAAGGAACTAGATGAAGAGAAGAAATGTAAAGGTGTAAAAGGAGGTGTAGTAAAAAATAATATTTCATTCGATGACAATAAATTGGCTTTTCTATGGCAAAGAACAGCGGAGAACAATGAACGTAATCAAAAGTCGACAGCATGAAATGTTCACAGAAACTGTCAACAAGGTCGCCCATTCTGCCAATGATGACAAACGAATCATTCTTCCAGATCGAATAAATACCTTAGCGCTTGAACGCTTCACTGGCAAAACTGAAAGAGCTTGAGCGCTAGACGGTAAAAACAAAGAAATCGAGCTGGACCTGATGCGCTGGACCCGTAAACATATACAGTTTGATACGGGAATGGCGGTAAAAACAAAGAAATAGAGCTGGACCCTTCAAATGCGCTTGACTAATAAAATGGCTGTAAAAACAAAGAAATAGAGCTGGACCCTTCAACCTACATTTATATACTACTTTTCCCCTATTGTTTTGGGCCAATTTTTGTCGCCCCCGACGATTCTGCCGCCCGTGGATAAATGTAGAATGTCCAAGTGGCTGCTACGCCACTGTCCAGCGCAGCAATTAATTGGAACAAGCCAGATAATAGGATGACAGCGACCAAATGGCCTTACAACAACACTACATAGCGGTCCATGACGTCATAAACGACAACCTATCTATGAAGCTTACCTTGTTACTTTTGTAGAACAACTTAGTTTTCACTCTGTCTTCCTGCGCAGTTTAACGGTTTGACAAACGTATCGCATACATTAATTTTCAAAGCATGCTTCTTCTTCGTGTGAAATAATTATTGTAGAACAGTGGTTCTCAAACTGTGGTACGCGTACCACTAGTGGTACGCGAAGACCTTCAAGGTGGTACGCGAAGAGGCCTACTTTCTGTTTTTCTTCACAAAAAATATATTCAGAGGTGTAGTTTTTACTTGTCAGGTTCTGTTAATAAATTCCTGAATTTTTGTGTTGCCTATTTCCTTTGCTGTTTTCTAAAAATGGCCATTAAAATTTCTCGCAGTCATTTTGTTCACGTTGCATATGTGTCAATTCTTCTTTTCCAGACTTTTGATCGAATTATATTTGGCACATTGACTTTTCCTGGAACAAGGTGGTACGTGATGACAGTACGGGACACACAAATGGTACGCGATCAGAAAAAGTTTGAGAACCACTGTTGTAGAATATGCGATGTTCAATGATTTTCCCATTCAGATTTGCTGACTTGTTTTGATCTTTCCTTACACCACTCATGTCGCAATCGATTGACACTTCCCTTCAGATTGTTTAGCATTTAATACAGACGCTCGAAGCTTGCAGCTCTACATACAACAGAAGTAATATAAGTTAGGATAGGAAAGTAAGTTATTTTCAAGAATATTTCTGCCTTTTGTAGACACATATGATCCTGAAGACCAAAATGTCCTTATGATTTAGCTCATGAATAAATTAAAATGTTGCAGAACAATGGTGCTGCCACATGCGCACTTGTCGCACGTGATGTACCCATACCTATATTCGTCGTATAACCTTTTGTTACTCGAAAGGTATCCATCAGGAAAGATGGCCATATATTCCTTTTTTTCACGACAATTGCCCAATGCCACATTTGGCAAAACGTTTCGTTACAGGTCAAGAAACCATGGACAGATTGGCTATTTACCCCACTCCCCAACCCGAAAAACACGACATTTATACAGATTGTGATAGGACTGCTCAAAAGAGCGTGTAAAAATCCAGATACTGAAAGAATCAGCTTCAAACGATACTTCTAAGCAGGCTTGTAACCAGCTTGGGACGGCAAGGGGGCGACGTGTTTTCTAAGAGGGGACCAAATTTTTAAACTATGTCCAATAGTTTCAAACTATGTCCAACGCATTTTCCAGGGAAGCGAAGCCCGTTGCGACACCTAGTGACTTCTAAGTAATTCTAAAATTAAGTTGAAAACTGCTTTGGGGCAATTCAGCCACATGCTCCAGGCAGGGATTTATAACTGGTTTCCTTAAAGGTGTCCACAACGTTTAGCCAAATCGGCCAAGGGTTCCAAAGTTTGGGAACCATTGGTCTAGCACAATTTATGTTTGCATGGAATTTGTTTGTTAAAGGCTTCACCGCAATCTTTCCTGTCCTGTAATTTCTGGCTATCTTAATCTTGCTGAACTTCGATCAAGACGTTGGTAGTTTCACGAACAAAGTTATTTCAAGGTTTTGTTTAGAAATGCCAGCGTCGATCTTAGCTTAGGTTTATTCGTGCATTTTTTCTGACTCAAATCATGAAGTAACAAAAATGCAGTAAAAAGAACAAAATTCATGTGAGCAGAAAACTTCATTGCATACTGATAAACATAAAATCAGTAAAGCAGCTGAGGGATTAAGAATACAGCAGATTGGTTCGAACTACATTGGTGAGGCACAAAGGCTCGAAGAAAGAATTTTAGGATCAGCTACTCAGCTAACACAATTTCCAGTATAAATCAGCGCTAAATTGAAGACTGTTCAACTGTGGGGTGAGCACTATGAAGGGTGGCGGTTACTACAGAAAGAAAAGGAGTTATATATGTAAACTCAGAGAAAAATGAAACAAACATAGGAATGAAAGATCAACTGGCGTATTGGCAAGAGAACAAGATAATTTTGAATTGTTTTCCAAGTAAAAATATGAAACAGATTTCAAGTTATCAGGAATTTCAGACCAAACGTTGGACGAAAGCTGACCCACGCAGAAATGTCTTCTTTCTGGGTAAATGATATTTTGTGAAAAAAGCAAGCTTTGTTTCATGATTGTGATGCAATCTTACAAATGTTATTGTCGAAATGGTCACGCAGTAAAAAGCCATCAAAAGAATACATAAATATTCTAACTGATAATTTAAATAAATCAGGAACTTTTAGAATACAGTACTTACAATCGAGAATATCCTTTTCGGTTTTGTTATGATTAAAGGTTTTACAGTTCTGTGCTTAGTCCAGACAAAGGAAGTAAAGTCATTTTGTTGGTTCTTCCTTAATTCAGTATTGAGTAATTCAGTCAAAAATTAAAAAGAGCAATAGAGATAGATTTGAGCATTGGAATACTGATGTAGTGTCTTGGTTTGAACAGAATTCCACATTACTTAGAAAGTTGTGTTGCCAATTGGTTTGAAGCTTCCAATAAAGTTTATTTTCAAATATAATGCCAAGTTATTTCAGTTACTTTGTTTTGCTATTGGTTGATCATTATAAACCGAAAAAAATTATTGCTGTGGTTATTCAAGAGCATGTAATTACTTTTGGAATGGTTGAGAGATAATTTTACAGCACGAACTTAGTGGTCAATGTTTTGAAGCTCATCGCTTACACGTTTTTGAAGATTTTATAGTTTTTTATACTGAAATATGAATATTGATACCATCAGAATATAAAAGAGCATGAAAGGCATAGGCGTTTACACTATCATTAACATATAATTTATAAAAAATATCAAAGGTCAAAGGACAGTTTCCAAAGAGATATCGCACGTTTAATGTAAGAAAGAATATTTTATATCTGTTATCTTATTGTATAGAGCAGTGGTGCCCATCCTTTTTTGTCCCAAGGTCTACTTTTCAAGTAGCCACCCTCCCGAGATCTACCAGTCTAGTGTCAATATCGCATACTCATTCACATCGTTTTCAGCATGCAGTATCTAATTTCACAACATTTTCTTGCTGTCGCCAAACTACCCAAACCTCATATGTCACATCACAAACCTTTCCATTTTTAAACACATACATACAGAACCGGATTAACAATAGTAGCAAATGTAGCAATTACTACGGGCCCCGCGCTTTTGGGGGCACCGCGGTCTTCTGTAATAATCTTGGTTATTACATTAAATTGTAGTATTGTGAGATATTGTAAAGCGTTACTGCTCGCAGCGTCTCGCTGATTTATCCCGCATGTCACGTGTGTTGATTGATTTTGCGCGTGCTGCTGATGATGTGCCTTGCCGCGTCCGTATTCTGTTCATTTGGCTAGATCGTACTTGTGGAGATGGCAGCTAGGTAGACGGTGCTTGTGACCTAGTGAGTCTGATACTTATCAACGCTTAGCAGCGTTTTCAGTAGATTAAACTTTGCGAAAAGGTATGCTCTGATTGGTAGTATCACTGCATAAATACATTTTTTCAGTCTAGGAAGCCAGTATGTTGCTAAATTTGTCGTAAGCAGTAGGCTAAACGAAGATTTTCAATTGAGCGCTCTCTGTATCCAGAATTGCTTGTTTCATATTTTATGTGCACAGTCACATAACAAAAGACATAAGATTCAGTTAGCAGTGTTGCCATTTTAGCTGAAATGCTGCTAGTTCTAGCATGATTTTCTCACTGTTAGCTGCAAAATGTACAAACTGGCATCGAGCTGATTTTTCTTACCAACCATTTGGCAGGTTCAGCCGGAAAAATTCCTGATCAGAAATATGTTTCAACACTTTTAAGATGAAAACTTTCACACCTTCATCAAAAATATACTTCTTTTCATGACATTCTTAATTAGGTAAAGCCAGGACAATGCATGATCAACTGCCTGCAAGTGCAATTATTAGAAATTTTTATTATGATGCAACGACGCTGCTTCAAGTGTATAATTGCATCATAGTAACAAGTAATTAGATGGCTTGGTGAAGCCTAAATGATTTGCTTGTGCGCTTAGTGAATGCGTTAGGTTAAAAGACAGCATTGATTTCTATTGGAATAAGAGCTGATGATGCCTGCTTTGTAGGCAAAATATATACTCTGAAAGATCTTGGTGTCTGATTCTGTGCTGAGAAAGGACTTCTTCCCATAGACAGTGTTGGTAGAATATGTTTTTACACCACGGCACGTGATATTTCGAAGTGGTTCAGTCACGCTAGGAAGTAGTAACGTCTGGTAGTAGTAGTAAGTAGTAATTATCTTTTTATCCCACGACACATGTGATATTTCCAAGTAGCTTAGTTACGCTAGTAAGTAGTAATGTCTGGTAAAAAAACTTCCTGGCAAACCAAAGCTTCCAAAAGTTTTGACATATCTGGTTGCAAGATTCAGAACGTGGCTCAGTGCCTATGGCCGTAACGAGGGGAGCATGGGGACACATTTCCCCGGGCGCCGAATTACTAATAGAGCGCCAAATGACTGCGGGGAGCGCCGAAAAGTCCCAACAATGTCACAACTCACAAGTAATTCCTTCGATACAGTGAATTTGTTTCCGAAAGACTTCAGGTTCTGACATTGGGGTGCCAAAGTTGCTTCTTGTCCCG
>Ga0210059_1007545_pt1 | contig 17260 bp, 8 predicted proteins | sample Ectturendosymbi2_FD_188042 | JGI IMG/M metagenome (GOLD analysis project Ga0210059, IMG submission 188042) | Ecteinascidia turbinata endosymbiont from Florida, USA - Sample 2 (SPAdes) (version 2) | ecosystem: Host-associated > Tunicates > Ascidians > Unclassified | place: Key West, Florida...
ACAGAGTGTCAAATATGAGGATTCACATCACTTTTTAAGTGGTAATCTATGAACACTAGGTACTGCAATTCACCAAATTGCAATTATAACCTATTTCACAAACTTTTATGACACATTTTATGCTACTCTATGTGTTCCATTATGAACTGAGGAAATCATAGCACCATGACTGGGATACAAAGTTCAAAGTGTAGCCTATACTGAAGCCATCCACTTCCAATATTACATATTTTGCACAGAGGTTGAATAATTCTACTACACCAAGGTGTAATGAAAACCTATTAATCAGTATTGGTGTAATAATCCTTCAGTCCAGTATCTGATGTCTTGTAACCTACCGAATAATCTTTCAGTTTGGTCAACCGATTCAATTTTGCTAATTGTTTCCCTAACTAGGTGTAGTTAGCCTAAAGGCAAAACTATGAAATAAATGAATCCGTCATCTTTGCTAAAGACTAGCTTGAATAGGCTAATCTGTTCCACGGTAGTGGTTTCAACACCAAACAAGTACAGAAAAGGTTGTCCAAGACTTAATACAAACCACCCAACATCATTTTCAATTGAATCCCTTATTATCGGATTCCCAATCTACCTCTGCTAGTTGGATTCGCTGAATCGCATATGGTTGAGAAAATGCGTGCTCAAGCAGCTTGGTGAGACACTCAAGGTCGTGCTTGAGTGATTTGTGTGATTCCCAATCCAGCGCGAATCTTATAACAGTGCGGTGTAAAGGGGTAATTGTTTATGGTGCTGTGCATATGACTGATTCAACAAAATCTTGTGATCTCTGTTGTCTAAGTAACAATTCCTATCAAAGCAAAGCTAGCTATCAATGAAAACCCTCACAGTGCATTGGTGTTTTTTGATCTACCCATGGCATTTGTTGGATGTGACTACATTGCCCAGAAACAGTACTAAGCACAAAAATTTCTGGCAGAAGTTCATTGTGGTATGCTGTGTTGCTAAGCCTGCGTGTGTCACTTTGCCTGTTAACAAAATTACAGCGAAAGCGGCTGCATACCTTTTTGATCTTTTAATTGAGCTGGTGAAACCTTGAAGAGGCAATGAATGACATAGCATGCAAACTGAATTTTAGACATTCTCATAACCCACAAAAAGCAATTTTGCATCTGACCTCTGTGCCAATTTAAAAATTGGTTTGTGTGTGAAATTGATTCAGCTAGTTGACCTTAAGATTTTCTTTACTGAGTAGCAAGTCCAACTTTCGAGTATGCATTCTAATCGTTTCATGAAGTCCATAAATCTGCAATGCGTGATCAGCCAGCAATTGTTAACCACGTGAACGTTTGTCAGCACTGCTTGTTTTTGAGACTACCACAGGTTTTTTTAAGGAAAATGTTAGGTACCTGGTATGGACCTGTAGGGATCCGATATCTCTGATTTTAGGGACCCGATGATAATTTTCGCTGATTCTAGGGACCTGATTTTCAGCAATTGTGAAACATTTGGTACCATGTATTTGTTATTTTTTCAATAGCAACCACAAAGTGCACAGTGCTCACATGGCCTTGAGCCACCTTTGATTTGCTTTCGTGTCTTGTTTAAAGCAAGGTCTTTGTAGTTTGTTAGTTTTTGTCCAATTATGGTGGGTCTTTTGTAGGTAATCATTGCCTTCGGGTTTAACTTCTTTTCTTTTTGTGTTAGAGTAAGCAGACGGGGAAAAGATGTAGCCCAAACCTGTGGGTCTTCTTTCTTGTCGCATTTTGGGGGCCGTAGTCTATCTTCCCAATTAGATGCCAGTGCTATCATGTCATTAGTCATGTTCAAAGGAAATTTTGAACGGATCGCTTTTTCTTTGAGTCGGTTTAAGTAGCTGAAGTAATTGTCTTTTCTTTGGATGAGGCGCCTCAATCTAATAGCTTCTCCAAACAGGATTGACTTGAATGTCGTTTGCGGGTGGTGAGAATTCCCAGTTATGAATTGCCTTCCCTCCACTGTGGGTTTTATGAAGTCTTTAGTGACAAAACCAAAATCATCTTCAGTGGTTACGCAATGATTGACGAAGATGATTTTGGTTTTGTCACAAAGGACTTCGTAAAACCCACAGCGGAAGGAAGGCAATTCATAACGCCTCATCCACAAAAAAGACAAAAAAACAACGAACTTAACAAAAAATGAAAAATTTAAATAGTTTGCACAAATCTAAGCTTGACTCTTGAGATTAAGCACAATTCAGACTTTAGAAGAAAACAACAATCTCTGGTCAAAAATTTTTTTCCTGCATGTACAATGTATTGACAAATGATTTAGGATGCGTATATTGAGGTGCTGAATTCAAATCTGATCTCATGTTTGCGCTGCCTGCATGAAATAGTTATCAAGGAAGGTCAGTATGGGATCATTTCATTATAAAACAACAAAGTAAGCCAACCCACGGCTGTGGAGTTTTACAGTTTATTCATGTGTTTTTGTTTAAAAAATTCTAAGCTCAACTAAAAAACGATTGTAAATCGGATGTGTGGTGCATGAGTTATGAGGGGAGTATTTTTTAGAAATTACTAAGTAGCAACATTGATAAGCTTTTCTTTGTTATCCAGCAATGCCAGAAAGGTGATCAATTCCAACATTTTAAATGCCAAGGATATCGAAAACCCATGCAATTTAACCTGTCATCATCAAAAAAGTTATAGCTACTTTTCAAAAATTTAGTGGCTGTCCAAACTTGTCCGAAAAGCTGTGAAGTCAAACATTTATACATAGCCTTTCTCAAAAAGTTATGATTACATCTGATGTCACCAAACAAAAATTTTTGTGGCGCATTGTAATTTTTTATGTAAATAAAGATTAAAAAATTCCATTTTTTCATCTTTGTGTCTGATCTGATGCCTGATCAATTACTCGTGGCAAGCGAATAGTATTATTAACAACTTTCGAAGGGCATGGATTTAATTTGAAACGTGCATCATCGGAGTAGTGACAGATTTAACCAATTTTCGTTTAAAATGAATTATCGAAGTCCGGCGAAGTGGCACTGTGAGTGGAGCACGCAGTCAGGTAATACCGAAGACTCGGAAAACGGTACATGCGGTCTGTATAATTTGCTCACATAATATCGGTAATGTTTACCTGTCGACGTGAGTGGTTGTTACTTGTGAGCTATGCTGACTTTCTCAATCACAAACAAGATGCACTTTCCAATAGAAGATATAGCATTCACCAATCACGCCATGCTTTTGTAAACAAGTATGTCCAAAGAATAAAAGATTACGATTCCATTTTGTGTAATTTATCAAATCAGTCAAAACTTGTTTGACTAGTTCGAGCAATTGAATACGCACAACTGCCTTTGAAGTTACAAGCTATCCAGTTCAAATTGATGCACTAGGCAACTTTGCAAAACTCTTTTTGAAAGCTGTTATTTCGCAATTTTTAGCATTTTTTAAATAAAATCACCTTTCTTTGTCCCCAGCTAATCCGTTGAATTCGAACAGCAATATCTATAACCCATTTTTACCAGCTAACGCGGAGCTGCATATCAGGATGATGTTGCGTTGCTAACAAAAGATCAGTAATCATGCTGGTGTGGGAAGCTTACATTTTTAAATGACTTGCATTCAGTTTTTTGGTTAGCAACATCTTTTCGAAAAATGCCCTGGCAACAGAAGCAAGTTGAAGAAGTATGCCAATTTTTTGATTTTCCAAACGTCAATATGCTGAACTTCTGTCTTTCTAAACGTCAAAATAACGTAGACTTGTAAGCAGCGTAACATACACTCGTTAGTTACACGTGGCAACCGGCTAAAACTTTGTACGCGCAGGGGTGGCCAACCCGCGGCTCGCCAACCGCATGTGGCTCTTTGCCCGGTTTCATGCGGCTGTTACGTAATTACCAGAAGTCCCACTAAATAACATGCATAACAACAAATGGCTTGTAAAGTTTTGTCATGTTGGTGTGTGATATTTACAACAAATGTAGCTGAGCAAAGGTGTGTGTGTGAGTGATGAAGCGATGGGCCGATGTTCATGTGTGCCCATGGCCATGTGTACAGCATGCTGTGGCTCTTGGTCTCTGATTGGTTGGCCACCCCTAAACGTGCCATCAAGTACATACGATTTTTGTTTCGTTTTCCACGTTTTAACTTTAGAATATTTCTGAATAAAATCACAAATTGTAACAACTATCAATTGCTATCCCATAGCAATGCTTTAATAGTGCAGATTTTCGACGCTCCTCTGCGTGATCACCTTTTGTAAAACGTTCGCATGTACAGTTAGTGTTTTGATGAAAGTTGTTTTGTTTACATTGTTAAATGCAAGCAAATGTTGAATATTCAGCAGGGTGTTTCACTTTGTTTTGCGTTGTTGTCGGCTAACGCTACACGGGGAAAGCCTTTTAACGATAGAGGGGCAAGCAGCAATAGAGATCCCATGCCATGGTCACTCTATACTGCTTAGGGTCATTCTTTATTATATACTTTTCAACTATCTTCGATATTTATTCGTGGTGACTTTCGTACTATTTTATCATGTGATGGTACTTGTACCATTACATCATGTTTATAGTTTAATATTGAACTTTCATAGATACGCGTCGCAACGATGTGCGTACTCCGTTTACTCTAGGCCAAGCATGCCAATAAATAGAGTTGAGTTCCATGCGAGATTTATGTTTTGTATAATACCCGTTTAGATTTGCTACACCACAAGTATTATGGAACCACCACCACCCCCCTTTACTTTTAGATGGACATTTGTCATCCGTCTTATCATTGTCAACTGTACTAAATTTACCATGATGAAATGGAACTGAGTTATCATCTAAGTATGTTGCTGACCCATACGCTGGACCTATATCATAGGTGTAATATCGTTGTTCAGCTGAAGAAATAGCAAATCCATTAATTTCAGTATACAGCTGTAATCCATTCCAGTCTTCAAAATCGATTCTTAACCATGGAGTATTTGACTCAGGTTGACTAAATTTTGAAACCATTTGGTTTGTTATTGAAAAAATGTTTTCCAAACCAGCCCAGTGTTCTCCATCCAAAGTTCCAAAACCTTTTGTGTATTCATTCCAATTACGATTAAAGTTTTCAATACCGTTAAATCGTTTTTGTAAAACGGTCCATCCCAGCTTGTTGGTCAATTCACTAACGGTCTCCATGTCACAGTAAAATGAAGCAAACTGATATCCTTGTTTTAACCACATGGGATAAATTCCACTAGACCGATAGCCGTGTTTGTAGAATTGTGAACAATCTGACAAAAAAGAAAAAAGCAGAGAAAGCATTGCATGAGCTACCTGTTTGAGTCGTTTAATGTAAGATTTTAACATTTACGTATCAAATTATGCAACTGTTACATAGTGGTGGTTTTAGGCTCAGAAAGTGGGTAACTTGCCCCAACGTCTTTGACAGAATGTCAAGAGATTTAATACTCAATCTTTTGGTTCAACAACCGACTTATTCACAGATTCCCTGAGCGAAATTATACCAGGGCGTACGAAGACCGATATCGGGCTCCCTAGCTTCATTGAGTACCTCACTGGCCTCGTGTAATATGAATTATAGGTTTGGGCGTTTTGTTCCATACATTATACGAAACAACAACCAATTCTCAACGTCATAAAAAGAGAATGCTCGTCGTCATTCACTTCAATTTTTGATTCCTCGGCACTCATTCTTCTAATCTATAGATATTTTTGTTAGCGGCATAGCAAAAAAAACGTGCGTTGAACCAAAACAAAACTACTGCTTACAGAAACGCTGGAACTTGTCCTTACTCCCAAATATTGCCCCCCCCCGAAATCGGGTGCCCTAGGCTTGAGCCTTTTTAGCCTAATAGTAAATCCGCCCCTTGCAGTGGCTCTTAACCTTTTATCTACCACGCCTCTCTTAAGTAATTGTCCTGTGTTTCAACTCCCCTGACCTTAAATATGTAAATTGAACAGAACACTTTCCTGGTGAAAAACTTTCCGTATCCGTGTTGTAAAAAGCGTAAGGGCTCGCGCCCCCTGGTAATTTATTGACGTACGCTTGGGAGGCGTGACCCCGGTTTAGCACCACTAGTATAGAGAATGTATTTTTGTGAGCTGACTGTAGAAATGTTTCCTCTTGTTCGGAAATACCATGCTGGAAAACACACAGGCAACTTTGTGATATATTTCACAATGTTTGGTAATAGTGTATAGTTAGGTATTTAAGAATAAATAGTAATTTTGCTGGATATAAACAATAAGAAGAAATTGTTTAGTTTCGCTTGAAAACCATTACCGAAGTGTAACCGCGTTATGGACTAGTGGTGATTGATAACATCTAAGTTAGACATAAGTGTGTCGCTCTAAGACCATCCTCAATGTCTCTGAAGACAATAATACAAAATTCTGTGCAGCGCTCTGCACAAAGACAAACTCCCTTTAATGTAATTGCACCCAGTGACCTCTTGGGGTATTTTGATCCAGAAGTATTACACTCAATATCGGAAGACTTATAAAATGCAAATAGCATTCGGAAATGTTGGCATTAAGCTTTGTTGTTTTTTTGTTAGTTTTCCAAATTTTCATTTTCATAATTTAAAACATTAGAATTGCGCCCAAGCATTATTCTGGCTGACATTGAATAAGATGGGATGACGACTAAAAGACGTGGACCACGATATCTTAGTGTGTTTTGCAAACACAACTTAAAGTTTAGGACCGGCAACGCTTTCTGACATATCTCAAACCACGTTTTGTTCATACCACGAGAAAAAGAATAAAACACATATACATGGGCGTCGTAAGAAGGGGATAGGGGAGGCCAATGCCCCCCTGGATTTTGAAATTTTCAGCAAAAAAAGTTTGTTTTCTTAGTTTCGAGGGAAAAATATCAAATTTCACCACTTTTTCCCCCCTGGAAAAATTTGGGAAAATCCCCTAGTGCCCTCCCTGGAAAATATCCTTCCGACGCCCATGAACGTATATTTACGAAAATCCAGGCAGGCGTCGAGTATCTACAAACCAATATCAAGCTGTAAAAAAAATCTCAATGAGGCAAGTTTTTTATGCAAAAAACGATACCTCTAAAAACTGCGCAACACCATCATAGTCGCTCCGACAAGTTCAGTGATGGAATTAAGACGTGAGCCTCCGAGACCGATATTCGGTTAAAAAATAAGAACAAGACTCGAAACCAAGACCTGAATCTCCAAGGCCGAGATTTGAAATATGAAACTTTTTTTGCTGAGAATTGATATGCTAGAGTACTTCACTTCCAGTTATTCAAAAAGATTTTGAGAACTTTTTCAAATTAATCAAAGTTGATATAAATCATACTTGCCTCCTCTCATCAGCTGCTGCAGCACTAAATTCTTCGATGCCATTTTTGCCAAGGAATTTCTTGCTTGCTTCACCTGGTGCAACTGAGAACAACATGAAGTTAAACATGCGTGCTGATTGACATACGTTTGGCTTGCTCTGTGATAACCGAAACCGACGGCTTCGACAAGGTTGACCGCTTCAACAAGCACCATCTGCACCCTATTCACAGTAACAGAGGTACAAAAAGCGAACAAACTCGTAGGAAACAAAAGTTTCGACAAGAAGGTGAAGATCATTTTTTCTTAGATGCATACGACACTCTATGTTCTTACGACGAAACCGGTATTTACGACATTTATGAATTTGATTTTAAAATTGGGGCAGAATAGCAATTCAAAAACATTGACTGTATGTTTTTCAACAAAAAATTAACCCATTTGTTTTACAGCCTCTTTCCAAACCGTGCTCATCAATGACACTGGTGGAGATATGCAATTTCCTTTCGGAAGCTTGTGCTTAAATAGAACTCCTCTTTTTTCTCTCACATGGCGTTTTCCGAAAAAATCATCTGGAACGCTGTACCTCGCTGTTAAGCATTTCAACATCAGGTAAGACTAGAGGCAATGCAGGATTAACCATTAGGCTGCTAAAGCTTTAGGTCCTGCAAAAATTCGTCCCTCAACTTTTGTTTGATTTATTGTTTTGATTACAAGTAACTACCGAATTATCTCCTAAAATTTATCAAATTTGACAAAATATCTGACCACACTAACAAAGCAATTCAATTTGCTTGCAACACTCTTGCATTTAGCATTACATTTCAAAAAAGAGACGGAGAATTATATAAAAATTTCTGATTTTCTAAAATTACGCAGGCTCTATTTTTAGTAAACAGCCTCAGGCCTACAGTACCCTTAATCCGTCCCTGACTAAAGGAGAAATATTACTTGAAATTGGTCTTCTCCGCTGAGTAGCATGTTACTTATAAGGCTGCTAGCAAGGCTCATAGCCAGGATCTAGCTGTGATCGCTGTCTTGTTGCCAAAATTTTGGGAGCACAAAGGTTTGTGAAAAAGTGCTTGCGTCCACCAACAAACAAATCTTCCCAAAAAATCACTGAAATCATCCATAGCAGGATGTTTTTCACTCAGTGTGTAAAAATTCTGTATGATGGTGAAAGACTACTGGAATCACAAGCGCATTTTTAGGTGTTCATTCCATTGCGATTGCGCTTGTGTTCACATCACATCAGCTATGCTGGATAGTGTGCAAATGTTCTTTTTTTTAGATTTTTTGAATACTACTAACGCGTGTGACATGAGCTCAAGTCTGATGCAGGGTAAAGTAATCAATAGAAATTATAGTTTTTAGTTTTTATGCTTTACATGGCATGCAAAGTGGAGTGATGCCGTAATTTCTACGTGTTTTTGAAAAAATTGGTCCATTATAATTGAATTAATTCAGTTTTGAAAGCTTTTCGCGGTTCTACAGCTTTCTCCAACTTCATTTATTGCTTATCAGAAACATCTTACAAACTTTTCGTTTTCTCATTTCTTGTTTCAACGCACATTTTCATTAAAATATGCGGTAACGTCGCCTCACAAAGATCTTAGTAATGCTCAATGAAATTTAAGATTTTTATGAGTTTAAAAGTTTTTCTTGTTTTTTAGTCATGTTTCTGTTCTTGTCACGCATAGTCATTTCTTACCTCAAACACGATCTGCCGATAATAGCCGCTTCTTTTATGGTTTCGTTACATTCAGTAAGTTTTCGGATTAAGGTCAAATACGAGTTCGTCAAGATTTTCCTGAAGACCTTGTCTTCACTTCTTGGATGTGAAGGTTAGTGAGAGATCAGGTTAGTAAGATACGCCATAGATGTAGCTAGGGGGGCCAATGGGGCCACGCCCCCCTAAATTTTTAGCATATGTCATTTTGTGCTTTGAAAGGCGGTGTCCCAAACAAAATACCGTTGCTCGCTTAAAGTCAAAATATTTCGCCCCCGAAAAAATTTTGGGCTGGCAACGCCACTGCAATGCACCTACTTTGTAGACAACCAGGTGGTGATAAAACGACACTTTTGTACTCGTTTCCACGTGAACGTTAATCACGGAAAAAGTGGTCCGTGAAACAATACAAAATTTCAATCAATAAGTTTGTCCCGAAGAATCTTTGTACCGGGACTTACCCAAATCGTTGTACAAAAGAGCGTTTCTCAAATATATGTACATACATTTTTGCAGCCTAGTTGCACAAAACTATTTCCATTTTCATTTTAAGTTAACGCTATCATAGCTTCAACACTCTCATCCTCTCACAAACTACAGTATCACCACCTAAATGAGCGCTGAATTTTCCCAGAAAGATAACTTGCTCTCTAAATTTAATTCTTGGAATGGTTACTTTTAATCAAAATTTACTATATTTTGCTTTGTTTCTTTCGCTAAAAATATCCGTTTGTGAACTATATCAATTTGGCTAGTATCACAAAGAAAAGCCACTAACAAACATATAAATCCGCATGACAAAAGGCCCACTTGGTCTGAGTTACCACAATGTCTCGGTTGGTCAGTATATGTTAAAAGCTATAATGTGCGTGTAATCACACCTCATACGCAAACTCCATAATGGCAAACTTGTCTCATGCGAACCATAAATGTCCAGATCCGATGATATAAAAGAGTTATTTTAAAATTTAAAGTGGAAATAAATTGGCTAAAAAACATCGATAAAAATGTGCAAATTGTTTTATACCTGATATTTTACAGTTGCTCAGGAACTACGTTCAGTATTACTCGAGCCACGTCCAGTTACTGTCAAACTAATCCTTTGGAAAACTCGTTTTATGATGATGCAGTCGACATTGTATTCAAGACATCAAGCTGTTCTAACCAGTTCAAAATTAACTACTATTACACAAGTATGTTTTGTATTGAGACTTACGTGTGCTTCAGCAATTATTCCTTTTTCAAGTTTTACAGTTAGTCTATACTTTTGTTGCAGGTATTACACTCACGACAGAACCGCAGGAACTGGTTTTTGCAACGAATAGCCGTATTACATTAAGAACTGTTATATTGATACCTTCAGAGGAAGTACCTTCCATGAACTGTTTCATACAACCATATAATGGTACAAAATTCCCTGTGGCAAGTAATGAAAGCCAATTGATGGTAGTAAATGCGTTACCTGGATTAAATGTGCAAAATTGTTTCTGCGAACCATCTAGGCAAAGTACTTTGTCAACCCGATTAAATGTAATAGTGGAAGACAATTTATCTCAGTTTGATCCTCAAATGAACTGCACTGTTTGTAGTGGAAGATACCAAACTGATTTTAATGTCACTTTTGTTCATCAGTACGTATTTCCTGTAGAATACATTCTAACAATAGAAAGTCTTCAATTGACAAACTACGAGAAGGTTTTAGACGAAGGTTTGCATTTGAACAAGTCTTTGAAAGTGACAAAACTTTTACTTTCGGTTTCTGATCAAACTGAGCTTAGTCCAGGCATTCACAGAACCACACTTATCTTATACAACAATATATCCGCAGCAAGATTTTTGTTCAATATCGTTTTGAATCAACAGCTGACCAGCTTGAACATCGGCTGCAAGAAATACATTGGTTTATTTCCAAGTTATTTTAGCTCCAGCCTGTCGCTAGAATCTGGAGCTCCAGCCCAAATTTTTGCCACACTCAGCTCTGTCAATAACGTCGTGGCGTCGGTAAACACATCGTGTGGTGATGTTACGAATTGCAAAAGTTTTCAAGTTGAAATTCAGTCACCGCGTGAAGTTGAATTATACTGGATCAAAGCAGTAGCCAATAACGATATCAATTCTGTCAATGCACAATGCGGTCCAGTAGAAAGTCTTCCTCAGGTGTACAGTGTATATGCCACAACGAAAGAAGCCTATGTTAAACAGATTTCAGTGATAGACATGTTTGTTCACGGTGATGTTGGGTATTTTACGATGAACGTTTTCGCTGATGGCCAGCGATTTAACAAGTCTTTTGAAGTAACAGGTTTCAACAATCAGCACAGCACAAGACTGCCTTTTGATGGAAGGTCATACAAATACGTTGAGCAAACGATAACGTTTCTCAGAAGTGGTTATCGCAACCTTATCATCTCCATCAATAACACAAAACAGATTTTTAATTTCACAACAATAGTTCACGTGAGAAATAAGAAATCTTGTTTCCAAAGAATCAATATTCGTGGAGGTTCCTCCACTTCGACAACTGATCCATTGGAAGTGGAAAACTACGTCATATTAAGTGCAAATGCTACGATCCCTTGCCTGGAAAACACGCAATTTTTGTACAAGTGGAGATTATTCAAAGTTGAATCACCTTCAGAGTTACCAAAACCAGACAAAGAAATCACGTTGAAAACAACCTACAGTGAAACAGAAATGGTTTTCAAACAACGTGAGTTGCAACCTGGAATTTATTTGGTTTTTGTTACATTGTTGGAAAGTGGGACCAGCTCAAGTGAAAATGATCCAGTCACTGAAACAGAAGACTTTGTAGTGTTCAAATTTGTTCAAAAGCGTCTGGAGACATTCATCCGGGGAGGAAAGAGAAGAGAAATAGGTGATATTCGAATTGAGTGTGTAATGTCAGTACTGTTAGCAGGTAGTGTTTTCCAAGAGGCTGTTGCAAATGCTGCTTAAACAGTTTAAAATCAATTTAATTTATTTGAGTAAACATGTGGCACTACTGACCGCATAAACAGTTATACAAAAAACTTCCTCATTTAAGGTTGTAGCCAAACTCTAGGTGCATGTTAGACTCAATCGCGTATTTTATTGACTTGGCAATTTTTAAAGTTTTACAATTAAGCTGCTGTCGCGTAGACAGAAGCAAAGGTTCTCATATTGATGAATGTAAAATTCAAGCACTAGCAGGCTTGATCTCACTGTAAAGAGCAATTGTTATCACTAATTTTATTAGTTTTCAATTATTTTTGAGTGTCTCAAGTCCATTTCATTTTTTGTGTTAGTAAAATATGCGAATAGACAGAAGTTGACGCAGTTTAGTTTAGTGGACTTGTAACAACTCTGCATTAGCATTCTTTAAATTGAAGATTTGGGCGTATAGAGCGGTCGCAACGATAGCTGGTCTGTCATTCGTTTCACTCGAGACAGCGTTGATGAATATAATTGCGCGTACATCTGGACAGAAGAAGCGGACAAACTATTTTCTTCAACTTTGTTGTTTCGTTTCTCAACCAATAGCTTAGTCTCTATCACTAAAGCTCAATCAAACAACATTATTCATAATACGTTCGAATAACATGGGCAGAATTTGACGAACCAGTATATTTGCATTGCCAGGAAGAGCAGAAAAAAACTTGTTGCTCGAGTCTTACGTTGAAAGTGCTGCTAGGAGTGTTACTTATGAATGGTTCTGTTCAATCTCATTCCATGATTTGCCTTCTGATCCGGAAATCGGAAAAGTATCGCGGAAAGGTATTTCGCTTTGCTGAAGTTGTTTCTGGTATCGGTCAAAGGAGAAAGCCTGTGATAAAATATGTGCATCGTCTGGTTTCATTGCAGCAACTAAGAAAATTGTTTGCTTCTAGTTTATAAGAGTTTTCAAATGAAATGTTTTTACAATCAAAGTGATGTTATTCCTTTTCTCATAAGGATATGCCTGAAACGTAAAAGATCTCCTAAAAAATGCATCCTACAAGTATGTTTCAAACATATCTTAAACAACGTAAAATTAGTGCGAAAATGTTTGTTTATGCTTTATTACGTTACAAGAGTTCATGTTGCACTACTATATTTCAAGAGTTTCATGTGTACGAGCTGACATAAAGCGGAGTATGAAATTGTTACTCAAACATTTTATTTTGCTGATTTTCCAGGTTCGTGTTTCGCATTACAATCGGGATGGATGCCGGGATACAAGTCCAAAGTCGATTTGAACATTACAAACCTAAGACAAAATGAGAGATACTTTTTTAGACTCTTTGCGAAAGCTCCTGGATATAATCCTAGTTTTGACGATCAAGAAATTGTTGTTTTGCCCCAAGATGCGCCTGCGGTCAAGTTAAGGTTCAAAATCATTGCATTTTATTTCAGTGACAGACAACTTACTTGAATTCCGTGACGTTCAATGCTACGATTTTTATTAAAACAGATAAATAATCTGAAAGACTAGTTTTAGGGAGATTGGCGAAAACGGGAGGTGTATTCTGGTTGTTGTTATTTAGGTCTGAAATGTGCACGTGTGAGCTGCACAGCGTTTTTAACAAAAACGTTTTTCGTTTACTACGTGGTGCTTGTTTGTTAAAACAATCTGGTAAATGATGGACATGAAGTTTTAAAACGCACATCGTTGCAACACAATGCAATTTGACTTCCGTCAATGCAAACAAACTTTCCACAGGACACCAAAATAAGATACGCAAGTGCATTCTCTTGCTAATTACCATGCCTATCCAAAATATTGGACAACGTCTTACACAGTGAAAGTATGTAAAACACTGTGAAATGCTGACCCTTATTTGTAATTTCTCAGATGATATCCATATTTTCTTATGCAACGACTCTACAGATGTTGGTCCAACTGCAAGCAAGTAACACTTACAGCCGAAGCCTTGGTGCTGCAGTTAGAATGTTCAAAATGTTCCAAGAGACGATGGGAAGTGAAACACGAAGGATTTGCCACCACAGCAATATGCAGTAACCAGGAATGGTGCAAGATTGATCAAAAAATTTTCGAAAGAAAACCTTCAAACAAAAACATAAGCATCGTCGCAACAGGTTGTAACAAATATTTTTAAGGCGTCTTGTTGATGAGACATGCAATCTTGTTTTGTGTTACGCAGGTGTTTCTCCCAATAACACAAAGGCGTCAGTGACTTTCAGTGTTAACTTTCTCTCACCGCCCACTGGTACTTGCTCAGTGTCGCCAAAACTTGGATATGCTTTAGTGACAAAGTTTGTCTTTAACTGCACTCATGATGCTGGAAATAGGCATTCTCTCAAATACAGATTTTTTATTCAAGAAAAAGGTAATTTTGTCGATAATTTTGAGTGTTCAGCTGTGCGTTGCATTTATTATTCACTTTGAATTATGTATTTGCTGTAACAATTCGTATTTGACTGAATCGTCTATAGAAAGAACAGTTTTCTTTTAAGTCCAAGATAATTGTTTCGATGGTTTTTGCGTTGTTTATATATGAAACATTTTGCCAAATACTTTCCTTTGTAGGCAGCTGTTGTTATGAAAAAGATCAACAGTCGTCGGCAAGCGAACATGAACAAATAAAAAGGTTGTTTGCAATATCGACATTTGATGTTTTCGTCTTTCCCCACGAAATCAATTCTCAAACTTTAATCCAGATTCTTAAAAAAGTTTCGTTTCAGCCAAAGCTTATGCCCAAGCTCTGGTATCTATCTGCATTGTTTATGAAGTAGTTTTATTCAGTATAACTTTAAATGCGCTGTATACTGTAAATCTCGAAGACGAGGATATCATCTCAGGGTGTTTGGTAAAGTTGACCGGTGCCGTAACGAGGATAGATGGCGCCCGGGGCAACAAGCAAGTTTGGCGCTCCCATGTTCGAACCTGAGGTCTTTCGGCAGCAAACGCACTATATTGAAGAAAGTACTTATGACATTGTTGGGACTTTTCAGCGCCACTATAGTGATTTGGTGCCCGGAGAATTGTGCCCCCTTTCCCCCCTCGTTACGCCCCTGAAGTTGACCGACGCATTTTTTGCTTCCCATGAAATTTTGCAGTTGCTGTTGAATAAAAAGTAGTTCGTTCACAAAATAGTTGTTTTCAGAAAATTTTAATCTTCAGTTATAAACTTCAGCCCTTAAAAGTTACTAGTCCATGGATAATATTTTTTAATAGATACATTTTTTGTTTTTTATACTAATCAACAAAAATGATCTATTTCCATGATAAATTCCAGGAAAACTTGAAACGCTTCTTCAGTACACGTACGCCAGTGACGTATATGATCTTATTCTTGCACCTGAAGAAGGAACTCACTCTGCGTCAGTTGTGGTTGAAGTTTGCAATCAATATGAATCATGCAGTAGGGAAGTTATCAAAGTGGAAGTGATCGATCTTGAACCAGAGACTGATATCTCTGCATTGGTTGAAGCGAACATCAAAGCGAAAAATTATCAAACGCTTTCGAATTTGATTACTTTCAGTTCCCGCCGAAACTTGATCAAGAATGATGTGGTAAGTAAGTGTTGATTGTTTTGTGCAATGAGAGCAATTTCAAAATCTTCGCATTTACTTCACTAGTTTCTTCTGGAAGGATCATGATGTTAAACAACAATTAGATGCAACAGCATTATATTTTGTTAAGCTAAAACAGATGTAAAATTTTGTTGATATGTTTCTGCTGAGCTTTCCGTATAGCAATCATTTCCTGCTGAAGTAAGCACAACAAAATGGCGATTAAGATATTGTGTAATTCGTTCATTCATTTTAATGTCCGCTTTTCCTCTTGGGAGGTCGCGGTGGCAGCAGTCCTAAAAGGACTCAAAATACCTCACGGTCAACAGAAATTTCAGGTTGCCTAATTCTGCTGGCTCTACACCAATACGAGACCAAGCAAGGTCGGAGATGTAGTCACTCCACCTGGTCCTTGGTCGACCTCTGGGCCGCTTTCGTTTAGCCCGCAGGACTTGCCTCGCCAGACTATCATTGGGCAGTCTGGACATATGGCTGAGCCAAGGTAGCTGGGATATCTCGATTCGGAGGGGAAGTGGTTCGATATTCAGGGCTGTGCAATTTCACAGCTGCGCACCTTGTCTCCAAGTATTACACCGTGGACTCTTCGCAAAAATCCCATTTCTGCCGCTTGCACTCGAGATAATTTTTTCAGTCATAACCCAAGATTCATGACTATAGGTAAGGATCGGAACAAAGACCGATTAAAAAAACTGACCGCTTTGCGGTGTTTGAAAGTTTCCATCCATCATCCAGTTCAACAGTGCTAGAACCACGACGCTTTCTCGAAGAGATGCCAACAACATCCAAACAATATCGTTTGGTTTCTTCGACCAGTTTGTGTATTTTCCCACTGACCGACGTGAATTTCCAGTTTCCAATCACTGTAGCAGACACTCTATGGTCTGCACATGTTCTTTATGAAACTCCCATTTGTTAGGAATCAACAATGCAAAACAAATGACTCTCAACTTGACGAAGCTGCTTATTGCGGCCAACAACGAACAAAGTAATCTCTCATATCAAACTCCAAGACGTAAGAATGAGAGAAGACCCAGAAGAAGAATCAAAAATGCAAACTCATTCTCTCGCCTAACTCAAATAAGAGAGAGAGCCAAGATTAGAAGAAGTTTGAGCAGAATGTGACTGTAATTTCTATTATTGTATAATGACCTCAATTTTCGTGTACTGTTCTGAGTCGTGGGACCAGCAAAGCGCATACGCCCCAAAAATACTAACCAATTAAATAAAGACATTCTTACGTCATAGGTTAACACCCCCTGTCTTGTGACATGTCATGTGACTATGATATAATCACTAACCAATCAAACAAAATGATTCTTACATCATGGGTTAACGCCCCCAGTCTTGTGACCCATCACATGATTATGAGACAATCAGTCACATGATTGATACATGAAATATTAAATAATGATACTAAATTCAGTAACAATCGTGCGATTACAACGCTAAAAATTGCCTATAAAAGAGGTTCGCCCAGCCCACTCGAGAGTTCAGTTTTCTGAATTCCTTCTCTGGTTTGCCCTGCCTTGAGCTTGTCAGCCTTTGAAGTAAAATCTACTAGCCAAAGCCAATGGGGAATGACGAGTAAGTCTCGATTTAGAGCCTCCACTCCAAGCGTGCTAAAAACTTGACTAGTACCACTTGGTCTAAGCCAGGGGTCTCCAAACTTTTTTGTCCAAGGGCCACATAAGCTATTACACAACAGTTCGAGGGCCGGACATCTTGCGTAATTTGATTGCTTCAGGATATGTTAAATTATATAT
>Ga0210059_1007546_pt1 | contig 17258 bp, 9 predicted proteins | sample Ectturendosymbi2_FD_188042 | JGI IMG/M metagenome (GOLD analysis project Ga0210059, IMG submission 188042) | Ecteinascidia turbinata endosymbiont from Florida, USA - Sample 2 (SPAdes) (version 2) | ecosystem: Host-associated > Tunicates > Ascidians > Unclassified | place: Key West, Florida...
TATGAGCTTGCTACAACATATTTGCAAGTTTTTTTGCTTTGGATGTTCTGTTCAGAACTTGTTCTTTCATTTGCTTGCGTTTATTTTGTCATAACAGGTCATTTCCTCCCTGTTTGAAGTCTTTCATTTTTACGCGCGAACCTCGCATCCACTGAAAAAAGTGCGGCTGGAAAAGTCGGGCTCACTTTACCTAGGTGTGTGCCAGGCATATGCAGAATCGCATGGGATTATTTTCAACTGCAACAAAATTGTTTGTTAGACGTTTAAGGCTAAAAGTGCAAGAAGCCCAGCCACTCCAGTCTTGAAATTGGGTGGTCAATACGTAAATTCTGTTGACCAATACAAATATCTGGGGATTTTATTGGATACTGAGCTCTCAGATGACAAAGACATTCAGAGACACCTGCGATATCAATATTGTGCAGCAAACAAGCTGCGAGCCTCTTATTCCCGTTGTTCAAATGCAGTTAAAAACGTACTTTTTCGTTCCTTTTGTACGCCCATGTATGCATCTTATTTATGGTGTAATTTCAGGAAGTCATGCATGCAGAGATTGTGGGTGGCATATAATTTTGGTTTCATGGCTCTATACAACTTGCCCTGGAGAACGAGTGTTAGTAGCCACCAAGTTCAATGTAACATTCCTACCTTTGAGGCTCTGCTACGTAAATACAAGCACCTGTTGTTTCTCGAAAGATGCAGAAAATCTAACAACGTATGGTTACGTGCTTTGATGCAGTCAGATTGTTTGTACTCGTCGCTATTCTTTGAACACTATAATCGCATTTTACTCTGTGACTGAGTGATCGAACTTTGCAGTGTCCGTTTGATTGATGCGTGTCAAGCCACAACGCTTTCACATTTTACCTAGACTAGACCAAGTTAGGAATTAGCGCCCTACTCCGCAGTAGTGCTGTAACAAATGTTACGTGTTAGCTAACAATAGCGTTAAGAATGTGTCTGTAACCCTATGGTTCTGTCTTCAATGCAGTTGCAAAAAGTGTCTGTAACCCTGTGATTCCGCCGGCTTCAATGCCTTGTACTACGTTCTGTATGGTCTGTTTTTATCAACCTGCGTTCTGCAGAGTGTGTGTGTTCATACTATGGACTTCGTGTCTGCTCATAAACAAATAAATTAAATTAAATTAAATCGTACCACTCCACAATTGTCACCATAAACCGCTTTATGACGTAATATTCGCTCACAGGTTTTTGCGTGAGCAGTAAGCAGATGATTGCCTGCGAACAAATCAGGGCAACTACCGTATTTTTCAGACCATAAGGCGCACTTAAAATGCTTTAATTTTCTCAAAAATCAAAAGTGCACCTTATAATGCGGTGCGCCTAATGTATGTATCTGGTTGTGCTTTCTCATCTAGAACCAGTTTTACGTGGTAAACGGTATCATTTATTTTAATTGCTAGTTACAATTTTTTTGTAAACAGACATAATAAACCAACAACAATTGCAATGAGCAGCACACGAGAGTAGCTAGCACGTACCACAGATACTGTAACTCAGCGAGGCTCCTGACTACATTGGCGCACGCCGAATCAAACACGCGTACAACTTTTATTTTATTCTATTCGTGTCTGGCGGATTAGGCATGTGTGACAGATTAAACTCCCAGTGGCGACTCGGCACTCGGGAGTTATTGGGAAGGAGTTGAATACAGTTTAACTTATCGAAGTTATGCTTCATTTAAGCACCTTATAATCCGGTGCGATTTATGTATGAAAAAAGAACAGCCAGCCTTCAATTTTTGATACTGCAGCTTAGGATCCCGAAAATATGGTAACTACAGTCAGACCTCGTTTATCTAAACTACTTTAACTACTTTGTTTCATCTAATAATGTCGGTTTAGCGAGGTATCCGGGAAATCGGAATCAGACATTTTGTGCTCCAAATTTTGTTTTGCCACGAAATTTTTTATTAAAAAATATAATAAAAATAGAAGTCTTGACCCCCTAAAAATGTTTTATGCCCCCCCAAACCTTCAGACCAAGGCTACGGGTCTGTCCTAAGCGAACGTTTAAAAGGGAAACAGAAACAAACTGTAGAGTAGTCTCAGACGAACTGTTAACTTAAGAGCAAATATGTAGACTGCATGTGGAACATGACCAAATGAAACTCTCAGTTGTTTTTGTTTATTAGCAGATCCGTATACAAAAGCAATTATGCAATCAGAATGAGATTTAAACGCGAGACCTATAACTGCTTCCTGCAGGGTCTGCCGCTGTTACATTCATTGTGCGTAGAAAATAAACTTTCACCCTTCTATTGTGATTTAATAAACAACTACGTAACAGTTCGCGCAATCCGGCATAGCGTTTTTGTTCTATTGACATGACATATTCGTTCCTAAATTTCCAAGTTGGTGTCGGACAGGGAGGTTTCCGGATTAAAGGGGTGAAATGCGTTGGGGGAAATCTGTTCTTAGCAATTTGTGTCGGATAGCGGGGATTCCAGTTGATCAGAGTTGGAACAAACAGGTCTGACTGTATTCGGAATAGATAGTGGAATTGATCTTATTGTCAAAACACCTAAGAAAAAATTTCCAAATTATCATTGTTTTTGGGCACAGCGCATTTATTACATCACAATCGCTGTTTGTTCCTATGAATACGGCGCTGAAAAGATACTTAGTTTGTCAAACATCAGCAAATGTCAATCGTACAGCAATGAGAGCTGTTTATCCGAGCATACATGCACTTATCAAATCGATGCTGACAACCAGCTGCACAACTGCGTCTGTGGAGCGCGCTGTCTATCAAGGTGGCGGTGTTACAAATATACTTGCGAAATCACTGCGGAGAACAATTGCATTGCAGTTGCTCTGGTAACTTAGCATCGTAATGTGAAAGTGAATTACTCGAAATCAATTTTGGACTTCTTGCGCAGAAAACAACATCGTCAACTGCTCAATTCTAAAAAGGCTATTTTCGAAATGCGACGCTAGACTGATAGTTTGTTCAGATAATGTGACCACGATTTTTGAGGCTAGCTGTCGCGCCTTTTGATATGAGAAGTTGCTTATAAAAATATAGCTTCAGTAGAAACGAACCCACGTTACTTGGCGTGACGCTGAGGAAAGCCTAAACTGAATTTTGTCATAACCTAGGTGTAAACAGCAGATAAAATTAGCCCGAAACTAAAACGAAACGATCGTGATGGGCGACTGTCCTTTCGCCATGAAGCGAAATATTACAAAACAGCTCATGCGTGTGCGTGGCAGTATATGAGATTCTGACAACATTAGAGCCGGCACTGCCAGAGGAGGAAATTCAGAAACACGTGCGTTCGACACAGTATCAATTTCGAGTGTTCAAAAACGTGGTTTGTTTCATGTCACTGCGCAGGCACTATTTAGACAAGGCAGGGACGCTGTTGTTTCGTAATAGCACTATGCAGCGTTACAAGAGAATTGTAGGCTGTTGCCTGTTCTAAAACAGCCGCATTAAGAGACCTGCAGTGGCAGCGTTTGATATTTTATCAGCTTTAATGCGGAGTACCTGCGGTGCAAAGGTGTCTGTCAGGACAGCCAAACAGACCCCCTAGATGCGCCCCTGGCCCCAAGGGATGAGTAGTTGACTCACCCTGTTGCATAGTTGACTCATTTTGAATAAGTCATTGTAAAGAGAAAGCACTGCATATTAGCGAACAAAAGCCAATCGTGATGGACAAATATAATAAGTGACTGCAACTGTTAAAGCAAATAAACGAAGGTTTATTTAAAGCAAATAAACGAAGGTCTGTTAAAGCAAATAAACGAAGGTTTCATTTATCCATCCACTTTTCGCAGCACATTCTGTAGAACCCAACGGTGCCCTTGCTAGCATAGATTCATTATTAAGTAACAATATATTAAATTGCGTTTTCTCCCAAAGAAATACTGCGTGAGTTCAACTTACCATTAATCTTTATAATTGAGAATGGTATTCAGCACTCTTTAAGAAATGCAATGCTGTTTTGTTTCATGAGGTAATTTTACATCATGCCTCACTGAGTGAATTGTCTACTACGATCACAACTGAGTTAACTAACCTTTCGGTGCAGTAAATCAAGAAAATGTCAACCCATAAATAATTTTCTGCTGAGAAACAAGCTACCAAAATTATGCAAAATCTGGGGTGATCCTTAAGCTATAACCTGCCAGAAATATTGTTTTATACATGCACCTACAAGAAGAGATACAACCTGATGAACCAAATCTAACAATATTTACTTTTTTGGATCAAAAACATACTTTCTGTCGTAGCTTTTTAGCCCTTCCATAATGACACGTCAACTTTACGTGGCTGTCATTATAGAATATAAAAACGAAACAATGTAATATATTTTGCGCCTTCAAGCATGGCTGATTAGATGCTGGCGGTGAATCAACTATGCTGCTGAGTCAACTAACGCGACCTTCCCCTACACAGCTCCTAAATTGTCACACATATATTTTAGTTTCTCAGTCAGGAACTTTTCAAAAGGCCTTGGACATCGAACAGTAGGCTAGGCCAAATTTGGACAGAAAAAGCTAGCTCTAAACAAGACTAACAAATCTCTTTTATGAGTTAACATTTTTTGCTCAACTGCACGGTAATGACATAAACTGCTGATTTTTCGAGGACTAACTAATGTTCTCTACCTTAGTCTTTGGACTGGGGCATTGTATTCAGCCTATTTATCGGACACTAGTGGCCATCAAATAATATATTCGTAAAGATGGGTTGGGTCGCAGCGGTTTAAGTAATCTGCAAATCTGTAGGACCTCAGCAGCAGTTATTTGCTAACAGTCAGATTCTCACAGCCTTGGACTTAAATTCGTCTCAGACAGACAGGGGCGTAATTGGGGGCACAATTCCCCGGGCGCCGAATGACTGCGGGAGGTGCCGAAAAATCCCAACAATGTCATATCACAAGTAGCCTACTTTCTTCAATACAGTACATATACTTCCAAAACACCTCAGGTCTGAACATGGGGGCGCCAAACTTGCTTCTTGACATGGGCGCCATCTCACCTCGTTATGTCTCTGCAGATTCCGACTAATATCTTCTTGCTTGTAATGCAGCAGTAGGGACTGACTTATCCTTTCTTATAGCGTGAGAAGGACGACTTCTCCTAGCTATGGCATCAGGGGCGTAACAAGGGGGGCACAATTACCTGAATGCTGAATCACTGCGGGGGGGCCCAAATGACTGCGGGAGGCGCCGGAAAGTCCCAGCAATGTCACGTGTACATTCTTCAATGCAGTAAATTTGCTTCCGAAAGATCAAGTTCGAACGTGGGGGTCCCAAACTTGTTTCTTGCCCAGGGAGCCATTTAACTTTGTTACACCCCTGTATGGCATGCGAGCGTTCTTGTTCTGCCACAATGTCTGACCGTCGTGTTATGTCGCAATACCACAGTTCGGTCATAATTTTAATTTTTTCAAGCAATTTTTGCACCCCCGTCAAAGTGGCACCCATGGCACGTGCCATTGCCATACCCTAGATAAGCCACTGCCCTCTAAACCTCTTTATCAGCGCAGCTTCCTAGGAAATGCATTTTATTTATGCTTCACTGCTACGTGCCAGAACTTCTCTCTTATATGTAGTACCACAGGCGATTAACCCTTCTCAATAAAGTCACAATTACAAATGTCATAAAATGCAATTTTTGCCTACAAATGAATTTACCTTTGCTACACATTTACCATTATGAACAGTATTTTTATGTAAATTTAAAATAAAACACAAAAATAACATCACATATTTGCCTTATTTTTTATCCGATGAGCAAAGTTTACTGTAGTAGTCTCGACCAAGGTGAATGAGTTGAATCCATCAACAAAAAATTTTAAATAAAAAATCAATTTCACATAACATTACGCATCCTCAGTCCTAAAGCTTATTTCATAGTATCAGGTAAAAATGAGGAAAGTCATTTTTATGACTCCAAATCCACTCCTGTTTTTTTAAGGACTCTAGTTCAGATTCCAAAATATTTGAAAAAAATCAACTCCAACCCCTGTCAACACTCTCAAATCTTCCAAGTAACTCATATCAAAATGCTGTACATCTTTTAGGTACCATGGGTTCTAAAAAGGTGATGTCTAAGCTAAATGACCATATCCAGTTTTTGCATTCGACAGACTAAAAACTGCATTCAGCTTTGTGCCAGATAATGCTGAGTATGTGGCATTCGCATTACAGTGAATCTGGTTAAGTGTGAAGTGCCAGTTCCACCTATGCGAAGGGTTATCAGTTTGGCTCTCGTTTATAGTTTCTTTGGCTTTGCTAAAACAGTTTTGAAAACGCCACACGGGCTTAAATTTAAGGTTTTGGATTAGGGTTAAGAGTTTGGGTTCAGGCAGTTAACTTGTGTAAAGTTTTTAAAGGTTTAAGCCAAGGGGGTCAAATTTAGCTTAGGGGCCCCACTGGCCATCGTAGGGGGCCACACTCGCTACCACACAAAAAAAGTTAGAAAATGATAATAATCTGGATGTCATGGATGTCTAGCGACAAAAGGTGGTAGTGTCCAAACAACCATATCTAGTTTTCTATTTTAAAAGACTAAAAAGCTGTATATCGCATCTGGATTTCTACCAGATATAAAACTGAGTTGGAGCCGTTCACACAATGGTTGAATGGGAAGTGACTACAGTTGCTGTGCAAGGGCTTGTCGGTTTGAGTCACATACTTTGGTCATATTTGATTTTTCTAGTGCGATAACACTTTTGATGTTCTCAGACAAGATTGTATATTGAACTTTTAGGACCGCCTGTGATGTACATTTAGAAAAGACACAAGTTTACATTTTGCGTTTTGGATTAGGGTTTTGGGAGTAGGGTCAGTGTTTGTGGTAAGGGTTTAGTGTTAGTGGTAAAGGTTAGCATTTAGTGTTGACATTTAGGGTTAGGGTTTTGGGCATAGGGTTTCGGTCAGGGGTCGGGAACCTATGGCTCGCGAGCTAGGTGTGGCTCTTTTGATGACGGCATCTGACTCATTTGATATTTGCTTAACACGATTGTTACGGATGAAACTTTTTCTGCAATTTTCCCACAAAGCCATCATCAACACCATGCAGCACCCGAAATCGCATTAACAATAAGAAGCATGTTATTAAGAGAAAATTCAAACATTTACCATTGTTTAAAATTATTGATTTTGTTTAAGAATGCACACGTTATTTAGTATGTTAGTTGCATTAAGTGTTGAAAAATATTATATGGCTCTCACGCAAATGCAATTAAAAATACATAGGTTTCATGGCTCCCTTAGCCAAAAAGGTTACCGACCCCTGGTTTAGATATAGGGCTTAGAGGGTTACAAAAAAGGTAGTGTCTATTTTGCCACCAAGGTGCTAGCAGCAACAGATCAGCTGGAGCTATTGTGCTGCCAGTCGAAGATTCGGTCTTGTGGCATGATGCAATTCGAATGAAAAGGTCAGTTTGTCATACAATTGGCATGCTGCTCGTAGCGTAGCGGTTATGCTTCATGTCTGGTATGCCATTGCTTTTCAGTTCAACCCTCACCTTGGTGACTTTCCTTTTGTTGTTTTTTTACTTTTTTGAAAACTTTCCTAAGTTTATGCTTAGGTATTAGGTTTAGGTTAGCGTTTGGATTAGCATTAGACAACCTGCGGCCTTCGATAATGAAATTTGCAGCCATTCACATGTAATTTAAAATATAAGATTTAGCGGCCGTGCTGGCATATATTGAAGCAAAAGAAATGCATGGCAAGAAAATCGGTCAACACGATGCATAACAATCTGGATAGTGATGTCACAAAGAGTTATGGAATGAATACGTAATTTATGTTTGAATGTGTTCTGTGCTGGTTGGCACTTGGTAATAACTGCTAATCATAGCAGTAAGTGTGCATTGTGCAAGTTGTAGACTGTAGCACCAGCAGTAATGATAAAACGATAGACCAAGTTAAAGCCTAATCTAAGCTTTTTGTTATAGCAACCAGATTTCCGAGACTGTTAGGATGCTCATAGTTATTCTGCTTTAAATAATTAAGTTCGGTTGTTTACTGTTTATTACAGGGCTAGCCTATCGTAAACTGCATAAACCTTGTAAACATTGCTGCATGTTGCTAAAATGGAAAATAACAGTGGCAGAAGAAATAAGGGTGTTAAATTCGAAATGGGAGATACTTTGCTAAATTATCTGCCTTAATTACCACGATGCTTTGCAAACTTCTTTTAATATATTTGTTAAAATGTTTTACATTTTATCATACTTTACATACAAGTTAATAACATCTACCGGATAAAACCTATTCTTTAATTAAACGTATCTCATAAATATAACTCAAACTCATTGGTGGTCGTACTTCATATAAGGAAGTGACTAAGGATACGCCTGGCTTGACGCAATTCAAATGAAACGGTCAGTTTGTCATTCAAACGGCATGGGTCTCATGGTGGTGCAGCGGTTATGCGTTACGGCTGCTATGCCAATGGTTTTCGGTTCGACTCTCACCTTGCCACATTTACTTTTTTTCAGGCTTGCATGTTACCTTCACGCCTATTACGGGTTGGTGTTAGGTTAGCATTAGCTTAGCGTTAGGTAAGCCCTAGCTGATTGTTAGGTTAGCATTAGGTTAAGATTAGGTTAGGGATAAGGTTAGGTTTAGGGTTTATCTTTTTTTCGTTTCTACTACGCCTACTGCACTCTTGTCATGCATTACTGTTACATCACAGGTGGCGTATGAATAAGTTTTCAAATTTCAAGATCCACAGGTGTATCTATAGTCACTGCCTATAAAGAAATGTAACGCAGCTGGCAATACCAAATAGTAGTACACCCCTGGCGTTAGGGTTAGTGTTTGCATTGGGGTTAAGGCTAGGGTTGCGTTTAGGGTTTCTATTTTACATTTACTTTGTGTAACTACCAAGCCTGTTGCCGCCGGCATCTTGGTGGCAAAATAGACACTCACACTGCCTACCAAAAATTAATAGCCACTTAAATCCTTTACTCTCAAAAGCTACTGACGTGTAAACAAGTGGTCAGATATTTTGCAGTGGTTAGCAACTTCATTCTATACTCTTCTTAGTCTTTTTATAGCAAAAAAACACATACGGTCATTTAGACACTGCTGCTGAAAAATGAAAACAACCCAAAAAATGCAAAAAATAACAGCCTACTGAAAACAGAAAGAATACTAAAGTCCTTCCAAAGCAACAACTAGATACCTTCTAAATATTTCATTACAATTTACATTACCTATAGGCTAGTTTCATTACAAAAAATGAACAGTAACATAATGTAATATAAGTTTGATCTGATTTTAGCCACCTCAGTGCGTTAACCAGTGTTCCTGCCCGTCACTTGCCTCTCTTCAATGTATAGCCATCGCCTTCCAAATGTCTGTGTTTTCTGTGAGCTTTATTGTCTTCAGTATGTTTTTTATGCTTTCTGTAAAGCCTTTGTGCAGTATTGTTTTGCTCCCCTTTTCAGCCATCCTGACTAACCTCATTTTGTTTATTTTTCATGTACCCAACACTACTGTATTATTGTTTACTGTAAAACCTTTGTGCAATCTGTCTTTACCCCTATTTGCCCAACCCCATTTGGGGGTGCTAAGTGCCTGGTCGAACACACCCACAATGGCGGTACTCCATCATGGTCTGTATAATTTTACTGTGTTTACTATGTTGTTTTTCCAAAATTGAATGTATACGTCACGTAATTTCTGATAAGTGCTCAAATAATGTAGGAGTCGTATAGGACCCACAGCCTAGCTAGACGCAAAACTGGAAATCAGGGGTCGGGAACCTACTGTATGGCTCGGGCAGATGTGACTCCGGTGGCTCTTTTGATGACGGCATATGGCTCGCTTGATATTTTCTTAACACGATTGTTACAAAACTTTCTCTGTAATTTTCCATCTACTAGACAGACTACAAAGCCATCAGTAACACCATGCAGCACCAGCAGAAGTCGCATTAGCAGTAACTGAGTAAGCAGAATGTTATTAAGGAGAAAATTCAGACATTTACCATTGTTCAAAAGTGTTGCGTTTGCTTAAAATTGCACACGTTAGTTAGTAAGTAGTTAGTCCTGCTTTGCAGTAGTTTCATTAAGTGTTGAAAAATATTATATGGCTCTCATGGAAATACACTTAAAAATATATTGGTTTCACGGCTTCCTTAGCCAAAAACAAAGGTTCCCGACACATGCTGTAAATGGTAGCACAGTTGAGTTAGAAACAACCTTCCAGATCCAATTAACCCTATATGGACATATTTAAATTTTTGCATGCAAAAAATAATTTTTTCCATCAGATAGGCGTTGAGGGTTATTTGGACGGATTTTATGATGGAAAAAACATTTTATGCGCATTTCCCCCCTTTTTTTAAACGTAGCATATTTGCAACAATTGACGCTTGAGCAGTTCGGAGGTAAAGAGACGACGTTGACAGAATTATGTTTTATTTACACAAAATACCTCATTGAAAAAAAGAAACACAACAAGAAGAAATAACAAACAAAACTTGTATCTTTGCCTTCTGGTTTCCCCAGTAAAATGGTCTGCTGCTTCCTTGTCCTTATGTGTGTTGAACACTTGATCAGCATGACATTTAGATGAACAGGCTTCTCTCTATGAAATTTCAAAAAGGAGTTCTTGTTCTTGTCTAGGCAAAGATATGCTTCCACTTTTGGTAAAAGATGTGTGGGGTACTTTTGCATTGAGGCATCTTGCATCACCCTCGTTTCTCCTGGTATATGGTCACCTACATTGTTGTTTCTCACAGTTTCCTTCGAAATCATTTGTGTTGTGTCCTTTCAGTTTCTTACAGTAAAAATGTCTTCAACCGAAATTGATATCCTGACTCTTTTTGTGTACACAACATGCCCCTCCTTAACTAAAGCAGGAGAAATAAAATATTTGAACTCAAGCAGACACAGTTGCTTACTTTGTTGCAAACCTACGTCACTGCAGTCGTTTAGGTAGAGCAGCCGGGTTTTGCCCACAACTGTGTCCACAAAATGGAAGAAGATCCGGTGATAATACTTCTTGGATCTGAGCTTAACTCTGTGCAACCCTATAGGCTAAGCGCATTACCACATCCAAGAGTTCAACTGCTCCCATGAACTTGTTGAACTGTAGGTTGCAACCAACATGTGGGCATGGTACATCAACTGTACTTTTCTCGTCACAACACCTTGACAGAGCGGGAAGGTTGTGTACCTTCAAAAGGGGTCAAAAAGGTGACTGCTTTGAGCCAAAACATTTTACAACACAAAGGGAAAGGTTGTGCTGCCAACGATACACTCTCTAATCATAGGCACCACGTCCTTTGCTTTTCACATCTGTGTCTGAAAGCATCCTGCAGCCAGGTGAACGGTTTGTTCGAACTGTTCAAGGCAAAATATACCTCTTTCCATGGGAATGTGAGAATGTCACAAAATTGTGATTGTAAATGTGTAATAGCAGGTCTTATTTTGAACAGCTTGTCAAAAGTTTCTTCACCGACTGCAACCATTCTGCTGTCATTATTGAAGTGTAAGTATTTTGTTATGTGTTCAAACAGGACCCTGGTCATCAAAGTACTCACATATTGGATGCCCAAGTTCTTTGACCAATACAGTCGCGAACAAGGCACAGGACACCTGGACATTTTCAATAAAACAGCAAATAAATTTCCAGCTCTTTACATGTGAGCATGAGCGATATCGATAGGTTTGTTTGCACTGCATACAAATTGAAATTACTTTGCTCCGCAATGCATTCCATCATAGCTTCATCAAAAAACTTCCTAAAATATTCCGATGCTACAGATATGCTTTCACTCTTGGAATGCAAATGAGGTCTGACTGGAGCAGCTCGTGGAGAATCACATATTTGAACACCTCCACCTGGGATTCGTGATTTTGTTTGAAGAACTCTGAACATGAGTTGTATCTTCTGTATCACACTTATCTAAAACAGAAAGATGGTTCACGTGTGATTTATAGTATACAGTTTGGAAGCGCATTGAAAACAGTGTTTGTCCACCAAGCTTGGCATTCTTACCTGAATCCGTGGACGTCGGAAGGGGGGGAGCAGGGGGGGCTTGGCCTGCTGGATTTTGAAAATTTCAGCAAAAAAGGTTGTTTCCATGGTTTCGAGAGGGAAAAAACAAATTTCACCACTTTTTCCCCCCTAGAAAAATTTAAGAAAAATCCCCTAGTGCCCCCCCTGGAAAACATTCTTTCCACGCCCATACCTGAATCACTTGAGTCTTCCCTTTGCGGACCACAGTCACCTCCAGAACGCCTAGCTGCTTCTTCCGGAACATACTCAGTCATGGGTGTAGGAAAGGATTTTTTCCCAGGGAGTAGATTTTTTGGATTTTCCAGGGGTAGGCAATAATATTTTTGCAGAGACGTCAAAGTGGCAAAATTTCATTTTTACCAATCGAAACTAATAAGACAATCTTTTCTTGCTAAAAATTTAATGCAAAAATTTCAAATTTCAAAGTCCAGGGAGGAGCCTTGACACACACACCCCGTTTTTGACCCCCATGTACCCAGTGTCAGAACCGTCCATGAGATAATCGCTACTCTCTGTATCATCTCCACCCAATAGCCTAACTTCCCACCACTTTCTTCGATAAAATGTGCCAGAATCCATTCTTACAGCAAGATTTTCTGCTGTAAGTAATATAAAATACCAAAAAATATGGCTCCATTGACAAAGTCAGCACATTTGCAACGTTTACTGGAACCGACGTGTAATCTCACAAAATAATAGTTGCGCCAAATCATCGGCAGAATCTAGTCAAGCAAGCCTTGCTCAAATCACAATAAAAAAACGAACTCTCCACGAAACATACAACCGCTGGATTCAAACGCTGCAATACAAGTTACAGACGAAGTTTCCTCACCAAGCACTTGACCCCTTGCATACTTTGGCATCAAAAACTAAAAGGCGCGACAAAAGTATTTCCGAAATAGAAACGGATATTCAAACGTTGCAAATCGGCTGACATCGACAACCGCGACTAGAAACTCCACAGAGAGTGAACAAATAAAGTAACTTGAAACGTTGCAAATTTGTAGCAAATGTCCATATAGGGTTAATTCATGTGATGTTCACAGCACAGCATCGTTAATAATTTCTTAACCCCAGAGCAAACCATGCAGAGTGTGACAGTGGCTTCCGTGCAGTTTACAGTATTTAGCATGCGGAATAACATGCTAACCATCCGGCCATAATTGAATCAGTGAATTGCAAACACTCATAATCTACTGCCAGGGCCGCGGTCAGGATAAACTAAAGAGTAGGCACGCTAGAAAACCAGAGTGAGTGCAACAGTGGTGGCAACGGTCCGGTCTCCGGACCACCGGGGTCGACTCCGGCAGGATTCTTATTCTGCGATTTTCTTTTGGACCCGGTGTCAAGCGAAATTTCTGACTTCACACCATGTACGCATGCACAGAGTAATATTCTACATACCAAATACGCTGACAAACCTGATTATTAGAGCTTAGGAATTCGTGTTTATGTAAGTATGTCGTGTTGTTAGGGTTTGGGCTAGGGTGAGAAAAAGAAAAATGATTGAGGTCAAGGACTAAGTCCGAAGATTTTCAATGCTTAAAGTTATTCCCGTGCTGTAGCTTGTTGTGGGTACCTGACATCTAACCAAAATGTTTTAATTTACACAACACACATCAAAAAACTAATTGCCAGACTTTATTTCTTTATTCTGAGAAACAAAAATAACTGAAAAACAATAACAGATCAGAAATTTCGCTTGACACCGGATACGGAGCCAGAGTCAAAGACTTATGAAAAACCGGACCCGGAGTCACTTTTCAATTTCGGCAGTAGCAGGAGTCTGTGTGATCATTTCTCAAGTAAAAACATGGGTAAATTACGGTTGGATCGATGATTGTAGCCGGAGTCTGAACAGGAGTCGGGTTCTCAAATTTGAAAAATTTCCGGATCCGGTTTCAAAAATTTTGGAACAGGAGCGGTGTCGGAGTCAGCAAAAGTGACTCCGGCCACCTCTGGACTGGAGTGTGTTGCAGTTGACTTCATCGCCTTGAACTACTTAGGCAACCACAAGCGAGAGATGACAATTCGGGGCATTCAACAGGAAAGCAACCAGCAGCAAGAGCTCCTCGACGAGTTCATTGTACTGATACAGTAGAACTCGTCTAATTCGTCATCGTCTAATTCGTCACTTTTTCGTCGGTCCCGGCGGAATCCCTATCTTTTGTGTACATTTCTGTTCGTTTAATTCGCCATCGTCTAATTCGTCAATTTGCTTAATTCGTCACCTCTTTCTATCCCTGAGAAACGTTTTGTTCGTCTAATTCGTCATTTGCAGTTTTGCTTTTGATGTCTAAGCAGCTATTACGTATGGGAATTCAACAAATTAACGGCCCTGGGCGGCCTTCCGGAAAACCCCGGTATGCCCCCTCGTCTGAAAAAGTGGGGGAACACGTCCCCCGTGTCCCCACAAAATTGTGCCCATGATGCTGATAAGCTGATGTAGAGTTTCTTGAAGGCTAACGAGAAGGAAATTGCCGCTTGTGTTTCACTGTATGGAGAAATCGTGACGTTTTTGCTCACAGATCACAAATTTAAACAAACAACATCATTACAAATATGTCAAATTAAAATAGGAGCACTAAATTACAACATATATTATGAAGCAGTGCCACAATTAATTTACTTTCAAAAACGTTGCTGCTTTTGATTTCCCAGCCTTGTTATCAACTTTATTCAGACTTACGATAATTTCTTAGGCTTAAACCGGGACAAATTCAAAACCATGAATGAAATACCCTAACGAGCGGCCGAAGGCCTGTGCTTGGCAAATTTTATACCTTAATTATTGTTTTAAGGTTGTCTGAGTACACATATAAAGTATTGCACTTAGATTAAAAGGGAAAATTTTAGTTACATTACTCTGCATTAACTCAAGTTCTAGCTTGCTTTCAGCATAAAATGACTCAAAACTAACTGAAAGTTATCCTGCTTTCTCAAAGCGTACAAAACGGCTTCTAACTGCAGCATTGCAGTTCCATTGAAGACAATGGAAAAATGACGCAACAATAAGCCTTCAATTTTACAAATGACCATTGAGCGAAATTATTTCGTAACAAGCTGGAGTTCATTTTGAAAATTTCACTGAAGTGAAATTCCGGGACATTTTGCTAACCGGGACAGGACACCGGGACAGACGTTTAAACCGGGACGTATTGTAGGTCTAACTTTATTCAATTACACACTGTATTTTAAATAAATCCATTTGAGAGTGTGGTTGCACCTAGCATTGTACGAAAATAATTTGTGCATTGTCAATTGCCCTAATGAAGCCAATCTAAACAAAGCTGTCATATCATTTCTCAAAGCAAACAAAGCATTGTCTGATGATTTTCTGATACTTGTGCCATTATAAATCGTTCAATCATTTGCATCCGTAAGTCTGATCTCAAACAATCGTCATGCCTCGTGCCAATTTCAGAAAATTGACACAATTGTAGGACATACCTGCACGTCGTTGACAATTTAATTTTAAAAGGCGAAGAATGGTGAAGCTCACCGAAGAATTGAATGAACTACTCTAAAATAGGGTTTCAAATTTCACTGATACCCACTTCAATTCTTTAGTTCAATGTTTTTCAACCTTTTTGCTGCAGCGGAACCTTTCGCAAATGTTTGCGTTGCTCATGGAACCCTATGCCACTGTAAAACAGTGGTATTGCTACAACCGTGTAGAACTGTGGTTGCAAATTTCGTCTCAGGCAATTTCGGTCTGTTTCGGCGCAACCCCGGTTGAAAAACACTGCTTTGGTGTTTTGCTGTAAGCTTGCCATGAATATGGATTTCAAAAACGACGGTTGAACTCGCTTCCAAACACTTATTTGATTTTTTTGTTTTGCGTATATGCTGTGTATAGGTTCTTAAAACCTTCAGTCGCGCCCCCTTTGGCGTTAGTCATTGATACTCGTGCCCATGGTCGTCGGAACGATTTTTTCCAGGGGAGGGCCACTAGGGGATTTTTCCAAAACTTTCTAGGGGGGAACTAAAAGTGGTGAAATTTGGTGTTTCCCACTCGAAACTAAGAAAACAACCTTTTTTGCTAAAATTTTCAAAATCCAGGCCCCCCTGACCCCTTTCCGACGCCCATGCTCGCACCTCACCTAACCTCAAAATCAAATAGCCTACAAAACAGCGGAACGTTTTTTGCCATTGTCCTGCTTTTCAGCAATAGGTTGCTGCTATACTCGCGCACCCCTTGCGAACCATTCACTCCCAGTTTCAGAACCCAGGAAAGAGACCAACTAAAAATAAATTTAACTTCAGCTATTTGTGAATTTAATGACCAAGTTTAATCATTTCTAACGAATTTGGTTTGTTTCATTGCTCTTGGAACAATCTTACCAATAACCAAGTTTGTCTAACTCTAAATTGTGCAGAGAGAATTTTATCTGCCATTGTTTGCGTTAGGTTGGTAACTGAAGAATATATTAATCCGTATCCCTGAAGTACTGCCAGCTTCATAATTTAATACGCGCCAAAATCTTCCCATCATACCGCACCGGCACTTTCACCTTTTCTTAATCACTACACAGATGTCTCCTTCGCATGTGACTACAAGTCAAAGATGTAAAAACCTTTTGCTATCAACTGAAGTAGACCTAACTTCACAGACTAAAAGTTGGTGAAATAAGAAATGTAAGCCACACGAGCATTTGTGCTTAAAAAATGCGCCAGAATAGGTGTAACTGGGTTTATTAACATATTAACATTATGAGAGTTCTACTCATGTTTAGCTCATGGACTGGTTGAAGATGGAATTTCTATGTAACTTAAAAGGACTGGTTGAAGATGGAATTTCTATGTAACTTAAAATACCAAAACGATATTACTAGAAATAAATTTCTGTCCTTTAAAATAGGGATTCCCAACTGTAACGAATGGGCACCAAACCGCTGTTACAGGAGGGGGACAAAATGCTCGCGCGAACTCCCGTCTCGTTGACAAATACGCTCGCCACAACTGCCAATAGTGGTATCGTGCCCTCGCCTGCGAATCCTACTAAACACTATCTGCAGAAAGCCAGGCTGTAATTCACTAAGGACACCGCTCAATCATGGAGCTGAACAAGCGAGCAATGAAACTCTGAAACCAACACAACAGCGTAACTGATGAAAAATGCTTCCCAGGACGGGCAAGCTGCACTAAAAGAACACTTTGCAGTATTGCATTACGAGACCGCAAGCACAACGCAACAGCCGCGGGGCGAACACAAGGGCACAATTAAGGATTGCAAGA